>WNFR01000930.1_pt1 | contig 33127 bp, 26 predicted proteins | sample 5400221 | NCBI WGS metagenome assembly WNFR01 (sample SAMN13153357, study PRJNA577476) | soil metagenome | isolation source: 40 cm soil under Madrone tree | place: USA:California | collected 2016-06-14
TGCAGGGAGCGCCCGAACTGGGTCATGCCGTCGCCCGCGACCGCGCCTGCGCTGTTGACCCGGAAGACGCCGTGCTTGTCGCTGTAGAACGCGACCGGCTTGCCATGTGCCTCGAGGTACTCGCGCGTCGCCTGAAAGTAGTCGAAAGTCGATTCCGTCTCGACGAACTTTAGGTGCATCAGGCGGCTGGTGGCGTCGTCGACCCCCGCCTTCGCAGGGGCAGGCTATAGACAAGCAGGGTGCATTGCGGGCCACGGTTCTCGAACCACCAGTGCTCGGAGCCGTCGATCTGCACGAGCTCGCCGAGACAATCACGCCGCGCCCGCGGTTGATGGATGCGCTTCAGCCGGTCCTTCCGCCGAACCCAAAGGCCGGCGTCGATCATCCATTGCCGCAGCGTCTCGACGCCGAGATCCAGACCGTGAAGCTCGGACAGCTTCTCGGCCGCCAATAGCCTGCCCCAGCGAAGGCGGGGGTCGGGCCAAAATCGGCGTAGCGCTCGCGCACCATGCCCAGCACCGTCTCACGAAACACCGCACCCAGAGCCCGGTTGCTCGGCCCGCCGCGCTTCCGTGAAATGAGACCGTCAGGACCATCAGCACGGAACGTTTGCAGCAGTCGGTAAATCTGCCTTCGGCCAACCCCGATCAGACCCGTGGCGTCTGCCACTGAAAGGCGTCCGTCAGCGACATCGATCAACACCCGCAGGCGCGTCAGCTCGTTGCGGCTCATCGTGATCACCGTCATCCCACGCCACCTCGACAAGCCTCAGCCGGACCGAGGAGCGTGACATCTCTATCGGTGAGGTCGGTGACGTTTCTATCGGTGATCTACACGGGGTCAACCGATTTGACGGTCGCAGGTGCCGATAGCTGGGGGTGGTTTGGCGGGATCAATCCGGGATTCACTCTTCCCGTTGGCATCAAGCAACCGGAACAGCGCGAGCTCCCTTCCACTTCTGGCGGGCATCCCGGACAAGGCGGCGACAACGCATCAGCTTCTCACCAGATCGCGCCAGCTGGTTTCTACGGCGGCGGCGAGCTCTCGGCTTCGTCGGTGGGTGCACCACTCTCTGTCGCTCAACCGCAGCAGCTTGAGGCATTCGCGGACGGAGGCGGGGAATCGGACGCAGGCGCGAGCAGCGCGGGTCCGGATGCGGCTATAGCGGCCTTCGCTCCTGACGGCCTCGCGACTACCACCGGCGAGATTGGTCCCCTAGCGTTGGCCGCACCCGTTTCAGCCGGGCTCCACATCAATCTCATCGCCGACGCGAACAACGTCAATGCGCCGGCAGGATGGGCCGCGGCGATACAACAGGCCGCTGCCATCATCGAGCAAAACTTCAGCGATCCGGTCACGATCAATCTTCGCTACGGCTACGCATCCTTCAATAACGTTGTGGATAACACTCTTCTGCGCGGTGGACAATTTTCCTCTGGCGCTTACGCCAACAGCGATGCCGGGACGACTGGGAATTATAATACTGTAGCAGGCTGGCTCTTGGCGGACCGGACAACCGCGGACGACGTTAATTCCTACAACGCCTTGCCGGACTTCAGTTCGTCTTTTTCGGGGGGGCCAATAATTTCTACGTTCCGAACGGCGAGCTGAGGGCGCTCGGACAGTTGGGCAACCTTGCCGGTCATTGCGGATTGGTTCCGCTACGACGCCGCCGGTCATTTCCAGTGGACGGAGGGCAACAACTCCGCATCACCCTCTTACTTCTCGATCGATGACGGCGCGACGCGCATCGCCGATTTTGGCCAGACCTCCGATTACAGCGACTATCTCAACAGCGGCGTGCAGGGCGGGGTCGATCCGTTCAACGAGTTTTATAGCGATAGCACGCTGCACTCGCTGACGACGGCGGACATCAGGGAATTGGATGTTATCGGTTTTAACCGGGTTGACGATTATGTGCAAAACATAACGACAACGGCTGTTGTTGCCACCACCGGCTCGGGGAGTACCGGGTCGATCGAAACTGGCGGCGATCACGATTGGTTTCGTGTGACCCTGACCGCCGGCGTGAGATACAGGTTCTACGAGCACGGTACACACTCGAGCCAAGGGACACTGACCGATACAGTCTTGGCTCTTTGGGACAGCGCGGGGAACAACGCAACTCGCGTCTAACGATGACATCAACGGCGCTGCCGATCGCGAATCAGAGTTTTTCTATACCCCCGCGACCACCGGCACCTATTGGGTCGACGCAGCAGCTTTTAGCACCCTCACAGGCACCTACACGGTGCATGTCGCCCCGGATGACTACGCCGCCGGCACGTTGACGGCCGGGGTTGTTGCCACCACCGGCGTGGGGAGTACCGGGTCGATCGAAGTCAGTGGCGATCACGATTGGTATAGCGTGTCTTTGACCGCCGGCGTGCAGTACAGGTTCGACGAGCACGGTGCACACTCGAGCCAAGGGACACTGACCGATACAGTCTTGGCTCTTTGGGACGGCGCGGGAACAACGCAACTCGCGTCTAACGATGACATCAACGGCGCTGCTGATCGTGAATCGGAGTTTTTCTATACCCCCGCGACTACCGGCACCTATTACGTCGACGCCGCAGCTTTTGGCAGCAACACAGGCACCTACACGGTGCATGTGGCCCCGGATGACTACGCTGCCGGCACGTGGACGGCGGGCCATGTCTCAGTTGGGGGTTCCGCAACGGGCAACATCGAGGTCGTGGGCGACCGTGATTGGTTTAGCGTGTCCCTGACCGCCGGCACCAGTTACGTGCTCCGCGAAGACGGGACCGGAACCGGCGCTGGAACGCTGGCCGATTCCTACATGTATCTTTACGACAGCTCCTCGACCTTGCTGGCACAGGATGACGACAGCGGACCGGGTCTCGATTCTCGGCTGATCTTTGCACCGAGTTCATCGGGCACATATTTCATTGGGGCGGCCACTTTTGGCAGCAATACCGGGACATACACCGTGAGCGCCGCGGTCCTACCGGTGGCCCGTGACTTCAATTTCGACGGGCATTCCGATATTCTGTGGCAGGACACCGACGGGCAATCCGCTATCTGGGAGACGAGCGGGACAAGTGTGATCGGCGGCGGTCTGGCCGGCGCCAATCCGGGGCCGAGCTGGCTGGTCAAAGGGTCGGGCGACTTCAATGGCGACGGGTACTCGGACATTCTGTGGCAGGACACGGGCGGGCAGGCGGCGGTTATTCTGTGGCAGGACACCAGCGGGCAGGCGGCGATCTGGGAGATGAACGGGACGAGCCTGATCAGCGGCGGTCTGGCCGGCGCCAATCCCGGGCCGAGCTGGCAGGTGATCGGCGCCGGCGACTTCAATGGCGATGGGAAATCCGACATTTTGTGGCAGGACACCAGCGGGCAGGCGGCGATCTGGGAGATGAACGGGACGAATGTGATCGGCGGCGGTCTGGCCGGCCCCGATCCCGGGCCGAGTTGGCCGGTGAAGGGGGCAGGCGACTTCAACGGCGACGGCTACTCGGACATTCTGTGGCAGAACACCAGCGGGCAGGCGGCGGTCTGGGAGCTGAACGGGACGAACGTGATCGGCGGCGGCGCGATCGGCGGCAATCCCGGGCCGAGCTGGCATCTCTTCGCCGGGTAAAGATTTCGCCGGGCGTCGGATCGCAGCGGCGCCTCGACGCTCGCCCGGGCGACTTACCTCCCGTCGAACTACCGCGGCCCGATCAATGGCGACGGCGAGCCGGCAGTGAAGTCGATGTCCGGAATATGAACGGCACCAGCGCGATTGGCTCGGCATGAACGAGAGCCACCCCGCGATGCTGCCTGCCGAAATCCTGGCTGCTGCGGCGAAAAATCTGCTCGACCTTGGTCGGCTGGATCTGGCCCGCCATATCTCCGGGCTCGCTTTGGCCGAAAATGCCCAATGCGCCAACGCCCATAGTGTTCAGGGCGTTGTTCACGACGCGCTCGCAGAGTGGCAGGACGGGCTCGATCACGCGAGGCGCGCCGTCGAGTTGCAGCCCGGCTTCCCTCAACTGGAATACAATCTGGCCCTTTCGACGCTACGCCTGGACGACTACGCCAAGGGCTTTGCCTTGATGGAAGCGCGCATCGCCAACCGGACTGGACCGGGTTTGCGATTGCTCCCAGTCGCGCCGCCGAGCGCCATCGGCTGCCGCGCCCCGGAGATCCGGTCGATCGCCGGCGTATTCTAGTGATCATCGAGCAAGGTCTTGGGGACTGCATCATGTTCGCGCGCTACCTGCCGTTGCTCGCGCGGCGCGGGGCGCGGATCACGCTCGCCTGCAGCCCGCTGTTGCGCCCGCTGTTCGAGCGGGTAACTGGGATCGAGGCGCTCCTTTCGCCGCCGCCCGCGCAGCCTCTGGCTAAGATCAATCTGTCTCTCGCGGAATTCGACGCGTGGGTGCCGCTGTTGAGCCTGCCCTGCTATTTCGAGACGGAAGTCGCGAACGTGCCGGCCGAAATTCCTATCTGTCTGCCGATCCGGTCCGCATTGCGGCCTGGCGCGGGCGCTACGAGGCGGCCGGCCGGGGGCGCCGAAAGTGGGTCTGGTGTTCCGGGCGAACCCCCAGAGCGGGTCGTCCACTGGCCGGTCACTGCCGATCGGCGATCTCGCACCGCTTTTGCGGATCGCCGAGATCGATCCGGTCAATCTTCAGGGGGGCGCAGCCGGCCGTCAGCTGGCCGCGGAATATCCCGGCATCATCGACGCGACAAACCCGGAGATTTCACTCGACGAGTTCACCGCCGCAGTGGCGGCAACCGATCTCCTGATCAGCGTCGACACCATGGCGGCGCACTGCGCGGGCGCTTTCGGCCATCCGGTATGGATCATGGTGCCCTATTCACCGCACTGGTGTTGGGGGATCGGACGCGATCACACGCCTTGGTATCCAACAGCGCGGCTGTTTCGCTAGGATGCGCGGCAAGGGTGGTCGAATGTCGCCGAAAAAATTCAGCGGGGGACCAGAGCCTCGATCGCCGCCGCCCACGCGTCGCAGGTATGTCGGATGTCGTCCGGAGTGTGAGCGAGCGACACATAATATTTGGACTCGCCTTTCAGCACGCCGCGTTCGCGCAGCAGCGCGTTGAACCGGCGCAGCACGTCGGCATCGCCGCGCAGGGCGCCGCGATAGTCGAGAACGGGTTCTCGACTGAATACGGCATCGAACAGCGGTGGCTCGCCGGTCACCTGCGCGGTGAGCCCGTTGCGCTTCAGCAACTCGGCAAGCGTGCCCATCAACTCCCGGCCGGTGGCAAAGATACTCTCGTAGGCGCCTGGCCGCCTCAGGATCTCCAGTGTCGCGAGACCGGCCGCGGCGGCGACGGGGTTGCCCGACAAGGTCCCGATTTGCATCAGGAAGCCGTCATCGCCGACGGCGTCGCGGTCGAAATGGGCCATGATGTCCGCCCGCCCGGCGATCGCCGCGAGCGGAAAGCCGCCGCCGATCACCTTGCCGAGGGTGCAGAGGTCAGGGACGACGCCGTAATATTCCTGCGCCCCGCCATACGCCAAGCGGAACCCGGTCACCACCTCGTCGAAGATCAAGAGGATGCCGCTTTCCGCGGTGATCTTGCGCAACCCTTCGAGAAAGCCGGGCGCCGGCGGGATGATGCGCTGAAACGGCTCGACGATGACACCAGCCAGCTCGTCCCGGTGCTCACGCACGAGGCTCGCGACCACCTCGAGATCGTTGAACGGCGCGACCAGGACCTCGTCGCGCAGGCTGCGCGGGATGCCGGCGGAATCGGGGATCGGCTGCGGGAAGTTGCCCGGCCGCTTGGGCGCGAGGCTCATCAGCGAATAATCGCTCATGCCATGATAGCCGCCCTCGAATTTGAGGATCTTGTCGCGTCTCCTGAAAGCGCGAGCGGCTCGCATCGCATAGAGATCGGCCTCTGACCCGGTGCTGACGAACCGGACCTGCTCGGCGCAGGGCACGGCCGCTACGATGGCCTCGGCCAGCTCGATCCCGTAGCGGTTATTAGCGAAGAAAGTCGTGCCTTGTGCGACCCGCGCCTGGGCGGCGGCGGTGACCTCGGGATGGGCGTGACCGACCAGCATCGGGCCGGACCCGAGCAGGAAATCGACATATTCCTTGCCGTTCTCATCCCAAACCCGTCCACCGCGGCCTTCGCGGATCACTATGTCGCCGGGGAGATTACCAAAGCTGCCGCCAGGGAGAACGCGTTTGGCCTTTTCGATCAGCCCCAGCTCGACATCCCTCTCGCCAACCTTGTTCACGACACTGTCTCCTCTGTCGCGAGACTGCCCTCGGGCACGATGTGGCGCTCGCAGGAAAGAAAGATCGTCGTCCGCTTCATCAGGCGACGCGCCGCAGGATCGAACGGTTCGCGGCGATGCATCGTAAAGCCGTTGTCCCACATCACGACATCGCCGACCCGCCAATGGTGGCGATAGACAAACTCGGGCCGGGTCGCGAACGCATAGATTTCGTCGAGCAAAGCGGCGCCCGAGACGTCGTCCAATCCGTCGATCCCGACGGTCGTTGTCGAATCGAGATAGAGCGCTTGTCTGCCGGTCATCGGGTGCGTGTGAACCAACGGATGCAGGACAGGCGGTGTCTTGCGCTTGGCTTCCTCGGAGATCACCCGGTCGACTCCCTGATAGCCGGCGAGGCGCTTTACATAGCTGAAGACCGCCCGTCTGCCCTCGACAATGTGTCTGAGCCGATCGGGCAAGCCTGCATAGGCGGCGCACAAATCCACCCATGAGGTCATCCCGCCCTCTGGCGGCAGCTCGAGCGCGTAAAGCACGGCGCCGGTCGCCGGGTTCATTATGTAAGACTGATCCGAATGCCATTGGATCTCGCCGTCGCCCAAGCCGCCGATCGGCCTTGCCTGCCCGTCCTTCAGATTCGAAATTAGGCCGACTTCCGGCACCATCGGTGAGGCCCAATCGGTGCGGACGACGCGTTCGAGCGGGCCGAAGAGGGCGCTGAATCCGGCCAGCTCGTGCTCGGAAAGCGCTTGCCGACGAAACACCAGGACGGGGCGGTGGGTCCATAAATGGCGAAGCTGCCCGACGGTCTGATCGTCCTGCGGCTCCCACAGGCGCAAACCGACGACCTCACAGGCAAAGCTGTCATCCAGCGGCCGACTCTCCAACGCCATGCGTTCCCTCCGAAAAGACGATCTTAACACGCGCTTTGCCCCTCACCCCAGCCCTCTCCCCGCAAGCGGTCGCAAGCGGGGCGAGGGAGTGGACCGGAGCTCGCCGTCGCCCCGCGCGAGCGGGAAGAGCGGGGGACCCAGTCCGCTGGGCTGGGTGGGTGAGGGGCAAGCCTTACTGCGCCGCGTGGCGTTCGGTTTCGAGGTCTTCGTGGCGCGTCACTGGCTGGAGCAGCAGGCCGAGCGGGCTGGCGGTCACCCGGACAGTGTCGGCGTCGCGGATCTCGCCGGCGAGAATGTTTTCCGCCAGCGGGTTCTGCAATTCGCGCTGGATCACCCGCTTCAAAGGCCGGGCGCCGTAGACCGGGTCGTATCCCGCTTCGGCCAGCCACTTCTTCGCTTCGGCGTCGATCTCCAATGTGATCTTCCGCTCACTGAGCAGCTTCTGCAGTTGCGCCAGCTGGATATCGACGATGCCGACCATGTCCTCGCGCGACAGCCGGCGGAACAGCAGGATTTCGTCGAGGCGGTTGAGGAACTCCGGCCGGAAGGCGGCGCGCACCGCTTCCATGACCTGGCCGCGCGCCGCGTCAACTGTCTGACCTTCAGACAGGTTGGCGAGATACTCGCTGCCGAGGTTCGAGGTCAGCACGATCAAGGTGTTGCGGAAGTCGACCGTATGACCCTGCCCATCCGTCAGCCGCCCGTCGTCGAGCACCTGGAGGAGGACATTGAACACATCGGGGTGCGCCTTTTCGATCTCGTCGAAGAGGATCACCTGGTAGGGGCGGCGGCGCACCGCCTCGGTCAGGCTGCCGCCTTCCTCATAGCCGACATAGCCCGGCGGGGCGCCGATCAGCCGGGCGACCGAGTGCTTCTCCATAAACTCCGACATGTCGATGCGCACCATCGCACGCTCGTCGTCGAACAGGAATTCGGCGAGCGCCTTGGTGAGCTCGGTCTTGCCGACCCCGGTCGGCCCGAGAAACAGGAACGAGCCCATCGGCCGGTTCGGGTCCTGTAGCCCGGCGCGCGCCCGGCGCACCGCCTGCGACACCGCGGCGATCGCCTCGTTCTGGCCGACGACGCGCGACCGGAGCGCCTGTTCCATGTGCAATAGCTTCTCTCGCTCGCCTTCGAGCATCTTATCGACCGGGATGCCGGTCCACCGCGATACCACCGCTGCGATGGCCTCGGGGGTGACCGCCTCGTCGCCCATCACCCCCCGGCCCTCCTTGGTTTCCGCCTCGGCGAGCTGCTTTTCGAGTTGCGGGATGATGCCATAGGCGAGCTCGCCGGCACGGGTCCAGTCGCCGCGGCGCTGCACCTGCTCTAATTCGATGCGTGCCTGGTCCAATTGCTCCTTCAGCTTCTGCGCGCTAACCAGCTTTTGTTTCTCGGCCTGCCACTGTGCCGTCAGCTCGGCCGATTGCTGCTCCAGCTGCGAGAGCTCCTGCTCCAGCCTCTGCAGGCGTTCACGTGATCCCGGATCGGTCTCCTTCTTCAGCGCCTCGCGCTCGATCTTCAATTGCACGATGCGCCGGTCGAGCTCGTCGAGCTCCTCGGGTTTGGAGTCGATGGCCATGCGCAACCGGGCCGCCGACTCGTCCATCAAATCGATCGCCTTGTCGGGCAGAAAGCGGTCGGTGATGTAGCGGTTGGCGAGGGTCGCCGCGGCGACGATCGCTCCGTCGGTGATGCGGACGCCGTGGTGCAGCTCGTACTTCTCCTTGATGCCGCGCAGGATCGAGATCGTGTCCTCGACCGAGGGCTCGCCGACATAGATCGTCTGGAAGCGGCGTTCGAGCGCGGCGTCCTTCTCGATGTTCTTGCGGTATTCGTCGAGCGTCGTGGCGCCGACGCAGTGCAGTTCGCCGCGCGCCAAGGCCGGCTTCAGCATGTTGGAGGCGTCCATCGCGCCTTCCGCCTTGCCGGCGCCGACCAGCGTGTGCAGTTCGTCGATAAAGAGGATGATCCCTTCAGCGCCCGAGGTAACCTCCGACAGGACCGCCTTCAGACGCTCCTCGAACTCGCCGCGGTATTTGGCGCCGGCGAGCAACGCGCCGAGATCGAGCGACAGCAGCTTCTTGTTTTTGAGGCTCTCGGGCACGTCGCCGTTGACGATCCGTTGCGCCAGCCCTTCGACGATCGCCGTCTTGCCGACCCCGGGTTCGCCGATCAGCACCGGGTTGTTCTTAGTGCGGCGCGACAAGACCTGGATCGTGCGCCGGATTTCCTCGTCACGCCCGATGACCGGGTCGAGCTTGCCTTCACGCGCCGCATCGGTCAGGTCGCGCGTGTATTTCTTCAGCGCGTCGTAGCCCTCTTCGGCCGAGGCGCTGTCGGCTTTGCGGCCCTTGCGCACCTCTTCGATGGCTCGGTTGAGGCTCTGCGGGTCGATCCGCGCGGTGGCCAGCGCCTTCGCGGCGCCCGTGCCGACGGCCGCTGCCAATGCCAGCAGCAGCCGCTCCACTGTCACAAAACTGTCGCCGGCTCTCTGCGCCAGCTGCTCGGCCTGCTCGAAGACCCGCGCCAATTCGGGCGACATGTAGACTTGCCCGGCGCCTGACCCCTCGACGCGCGGCAGCTTATCGAGCTCAGCGTCGACCGCCTGGAGCGCCGCCTTCGGATCACCTCCGGCGGCCCGGATCAAGTTGGCGCATAGCCCCTCGGCATCCTCCAACAGGACCTTGAGCAGATGCTCCGGCGTCAGCCGCTGATGGCCGCGCCGCAACGCCATGGTCTGCGCCGACTGCAGAAATCCCTTTGCGCGATCGGTGTATTTCTCCATTTCCATTACCAAGACCTCATATCCCGCTCAGTGGAGCCGCCGTGCCGCATTCGGTTCACAACCGGCGGCTAAATTGTCCATGATTATCCATAGATGGGCGCGCCGATTGATGGAGCAACCGGGTTGTCTCGGCGCCCGCCGCTGGAGCGTGAACGGTCGTGGGAACCCGTTCGACACTGAGTACGACCGCGTATTGCGTCGAGGCGCCAGCTCGCGCCACATCGAAATCGGTGGATTTCACGGGTCGCCGCCACATATCAGGCTCGGCGGAGGAAACGCGCTGGCGCCGGGTTTCGGCCTCGGCCGGGAGGAAGGGGATGGGCGGCATAGCGCGGCAACGCGAAATCATCGACCGGCGAGCGCTGACAGAAGCATTGTCGGCTGCCGCCGCCTCCGTCCGGGTTCCTGCGCTCGATCGCACCCCCTTTCTCGAGCCACTAAGGGCAGTGTTGACAAACGGCCGCGCCGAAATCCGCCGCCGCTTCGAGGTGACGGGCGATGGCGCCGCGGTGATCCGCGAGCAGTGTTTTCTGATGGACCAGTTGGTCCGCGCGCTCTTCGACCTCGTTACCGAAAAGATCTATCCTCTTCCCAATCCGACCAAGGGCGAACGATTGGCCATCGTCGCGGTCGGTGGTTATGGACGCGGGGAGCTCGCGCCTTTTTCCGACATAGACCTTCTGTTCCTGCTGCCCTACAAGCAGACCCCACACACCGAGCAGGTCGTCGAATACCTCCTCTATCTTCTGTGGGATCTCCGACTGAAGATCGGGCAATCGACCCGCTCGGTCGACGAATGCCTGCGCCAAGCCAAATCCGATTTGACGATCCGCACCGGTCTTCTCGAGGCGCGCTATCTCTGGGGCGAGCAGGCGCTCTTCGATGAGCTCAAGAGACGCTTTGATTCGGAGATCGTGCGCGCCACCGCGGCGCAATTCGTCGAGGCGAAGCTCGCCGAGCGCGACGCTCGCCACAAACGCGTCGGGGACAGTCGTTATCAGCTCGAGCCCAACGTCAAGGAGGGCAAGGGCGGGCTGCGAGACCTGCACACTTTGTTCTGGATCGCAAAATACATCTTCCGCACCGACGATGTCGGTAAGCTTGTCGATCTGGGGGTGCTGTCGGCGGAGGAGTCGCTACGCTTTGATCGAGCTCAGAATTTTCTTTGGACAGTCCGTTGCCATCTCCACTACCTGGCCGGCCGCGCGGAGGAGAGGGTGACCTTCGACCTGCAGAGCGAGATCGGTCGGCGGATGGGATATACCGACCATGCGGGTAGCCGCGGGGTCGAGCGGTTTATGAAGCATTACTTCCTGGTCGCCAAGGATGTCGGCGACTTGACCCGGATCTTCTGCGCGATCCTTGAAGCCGACCAGAAGCACAAACGTCGCCTCTCCTGGGTGCGGTGGGGCAGCGCCAGGCGCACCCTCGACGGCTTTGTGGTCGACGGCCAGCGTCTGACCATTCCCTCCGAGGACTTTTTCAAAAAAGACCCGGTTGCTCTGCTTCGATTGTTTTATGTCGCGCAACGCCACGAATTGGACATTCACCCGCGCGCCCTGCGGGCCGCAAGCCAATCACTGCGGCTGATCAATCAGCAGCTCCGTGACGATCCGGAGGCAAACCGTCTGTTTCTCGAGATCCTGACCTCGCGCAAGGATCCCGAAACGGCGCTGCGCCGGATGAACGAGGCCGGGGTATTCGGCCGCTTCATTCCCGATTTCGGTCGTGTCGTCGCTCAGATGCAGTACGACATGTACCATGTCTACACCGTAGACGAGCATACGCTGTTCGCGATCGGCATCCTGCACCAGATCGAGAGCGGGCAGCTCGAGGGGGAACTCCCCCTCGCCACCCAGCTGGTCGAGACGATCGTCTCGCGCCGCGCTCTTTATCTTGCGGTTCTGCTCCATGACATCGCCAAGGGCCGTGGCGGCGATCACTCGGTGATCGGTGAGCAGATCGCTCTGAAGCTCGGCCCCCGGCTCGGGCTTACGGCCGAGGAGACCGAAACAGTCGCCTGGCTGGTACGCTGGCACCTATTGATGAGCAGCACCGCCTTCAAGCTCGACATCGGCGATCAGCAGACGATCAAAGGCTTTGTCGAGCGCGTGCAATCGCCGGAGCGGTTGAAGCTCCTGCTGGTGCTGACGGTGGCCGACATCCGGGCGGTCGGTCCGAAAGTGTGGAACGGCTGGAAGGCGGCGCTGCTGCGCGAACTTTATCAGCGGGCCATCGAGGTGATCTCCGGCGGGCTTATCGAGGAGGGGTGGGGCTCCCGCGTCGCGACTGCACAGGCGGCGGCGCGCCGGCTGCTGCCGGATTTCAGCGACACCGAATTCGCGACTTTCGTCGGGCGGGGCTACCCTTTCTACTGGTTGTCCTTCGATCCCGAGACGCACGCGCGCCATGCCCGTCTGATGCGCGAAGCAGAAGCCAGAGGTGCGCCGCTGACTGTGGAAAAACGGATCGATACGCAGCGAGCGGTAACCGAGATCACCCTATATACGGCGGATCACCCCGGCCTCTTTTCGCGCATCGCCGGCGCGCTCGCCGTCAGCGGCGCCAACATCGTCGACGCCAGGATCATGACGATGTCGAATGGGATGGCGCTCGATACCTTCTGGGTCCAGGATTCGGCCGGCGGGCCGTTCGACCGTCCGGACAAGCTCGCCAAGCTCGCGGTGATCTTCGAGAACGTACTCACCGGCGATTTGAAGCCCCACCGCGAGCTCGCTCGCCCGCCTGCGTTCCTAAGTCGGACGCGGGTGTTCTCCGTGGCTCCGCGCGTGCTCGTCGACAACAAGGCGAGCGCCTCGCATACGGTTGTCGAGGTCAACGGCCGAGACCGTCCGGGACTGCTGTTTGAGCTGACCCGCGCGCTGACGGGTCTCAATCTCCAGGTGTCGAGCGCCAAGATTTCGACCTATGGCGAAAAGGTCGTCGACGTCTTTTATGTCAAGAACCTGTTCGGCCATAAGATCGAGCACCCTGCAAAGCGCGCAGAGATCCGCAAAACTCTCGAGGCGGTGCTGGCCAAGAGCAACGAGCCAGCGCCATCGGAGACCGAGCGCGAGCCGGCGGCAGCTGAGTAAGGTTCGCTCCTCAGGTGCTGACTACGACGTTTTCCAGCGGCTCGCCGCGGACAAACCGGTTGATGTTGGCTGCCACCTCGGCCCAGCGGCGCGCGACCATGCCTGCGGTCCAACCGGAGCAATGCGGTGTCATGATCACGCTCGGCAGTTCGTGAAAAGGATGCTGTGACGGGCGGCGTTCCGGCTCGGCCGCACTCGGATATTGCCACCACACATCGAGCGCGGCCCCGCCAATTGTGCTGTCGCATAACGCGGCGTAAACGGCGTCCTCATCGACGACCGCGCCGCGCGCGATGTTGATCAGGAACGCCGACGGCTTCATCAACGCAAGCCGTCGCGCATCGATCAAACCTTCCGTCTCGGGCCCGAGGGCTGTGCACAGCACTACGTAATCACAGATTGGAAGCATCTGATCGAGCTCGCTGAGCGGATAGACCCGCTCGAGCCCGCCCTCCGGCCGGCGTGGGCTGCGATTGGCGGCAATCACATGGCAGTCGAACGCGGCGGCGCGGCGCGCCACCTCCTGCCCGACGCGGCCGAGCCCGACGATCCCGACCGTGCTGCCGAAGATCTCGCCGTGGGGCGCGCCGCTCTCCACCCAGCTGGCGCGCCATGAGGAACGGGTGCGGAAATCCGCCTCGATTTCACGGAAGCGATGGCTCCAGACAAGCATCGTCATCAGCACGTATTCGGCGATCGCCGTTTCGTGGCCGAAGGCATTGCATATCGCGGCGCCGCGCGGCAATGCTGCGAGATCGATCAATTCAATGCCGGTGGCCACCGATTGCACGAGCCGCAGGCGCGGTGCCGGCGGGTATTGCGCCCGCCAGTGATTGCTGACGAGTATGTCGGCATCCGCCACAGCCTGGGGCAATTGCATCAGCCGCTGCGGATCGGCGAAGATCTCGACGCGCAGGCCGGATGGCAATTCGGCCATGATGCCGTTTGCAGTGTCGGCGGCGACATTGCCGAGAAAGAGCGCCTTCATTTTACGGTGTGCGCCGCGAGAAAATCCTCGCGTGTGGTGATGCCGAGCCCGGCTCTGTCGGGAATTTCGATCAGCCCGTCACGAACCGGGAACGACTCCTCGACCAGATCGTGCAGCAGCGGGTTGGCGCCCAGCGAATACTCGACGATGAACCCGGCCGGTGATGCGGCAGCGACATGCAGGCCGGCGGCAAAAGCCGAGGCACCGGCCCATAAATGAGGCGCGAGCTCGAGATTGTGCGCGCTCGCCAGTGCGGAGATCGGCATCGCCTCGGTGATGCCGCCGCAGATCGCGAGATCGGGCTGAAAGATGTCGACGGCCCCGAGCATCGCCAGATCGCGGAAGTCGTGCCGCGTGAACTCGCTCTCGCCGGCAGCGATCGGGATGTCGGTCGCGGCGCGCAACTGGGCGCAGCCGGCCCTGTCGTCAGCGGTCACCGGCTCCTCGAACCAGGTCAGGTTGCAATCCTCGACGAGGCAGCAAAAACGCTTGGCCTCGGCAACAGAAAAGGTACCGTGCGCATCGCACATCAGCCCGCATTCCGGCCCGAGGGCCGCCCGGGCCGCAGCGACGCGGCGCGCCGAATGGCGCGGATCGCCGTCGATGATGCCCACCCGCATCTTGACGGCGCGGAACCCGCCTTGCTTGACATAGCGCAAGAGCTGCTCGCCGATTTTGTCCGGGCCGGCCCAGCCGCCGGAGGCATAGGCCGGCATCGTCGGTGACTTGCGGCCGCCGAGCAGGCGCCAGACCGGGATGCCGAGCGACTTGCCGAGAATATCCCACAGCGCGCAATCGATGCCGCTCAGCGCCGAGATCGTGATGCCGCGCCGCCCCAGAACCGGGAAGGCTCGGCCTTCACGCAACGCGTAATGCGCGCGGCTGCCATTGTAGAGCGTCTCCCAGAGCCGGGTAATATCGCGCGGATCTTCGCCCACCAGCAGTGGTGCGAACTCCTCGTTGATCATCGCCGTCAGCCCCTGGTTCGCCGCCATACTGCCGACTTGCGCCTTGGCTTCACCCCACCCGGTGATGCCGCATCCGGTGTCGATGTCGATGCGCACGAGGGTTGCATCGAATGAGACGGTGCGGCCGAAATCGCTCGTGTGCTGCTTGCCGGGCGGGATTGGGATAAGCACCCAGTACGCCAAGACCGATTTAATCTTCATAGCTCGCCACCACCTCCCGCGCCGTCGGCGATGAGATTAGCCCCGCCAGACCCGACCGCGCCAATTCCCTGGTGCCAAGGAAAATACCGGGTAATCATCGATTTTAGCCCCCGAAAAGTCGAATCATATTCGTCAACCGTGCGGTAACTCAGTGACTTACGATTCCAATTCCCTAGGCGACCGAGCAGGGAATTAAATCGGTCGAACAGGGAGTGAAAAACGCGTAACAGGGAAGGTCCAGGGAATTCGGCATCGTCACGCGAGCGGGTGCGCTCAGTCCAAGGTCCTCGGAAAAGTTCCGCCTCACCAGCAGGCGACGCAACGGGCGGAAATCGGCCGCTGCCAGGATGAATCGGGAGCGTCAACCCTCCCAGCCGGCCTTGGGCAGACCCTCGACCATATGGACGTGATCTTCCGGGGGCATCCACGGCACGCCTTGGGGGACATACGTCTCGAAGAGGCCGGCAGGACCGCGATGGCCTTCTCCGGCGCTTCCTTGGCCTCCGCGGTCCGACCGAACTGGCCGAGCGGCGCGCCAACGCTAAGTATTCGGAAAATCGGGGTATGACCGGACCGCCCGTTTCGCGACCTCTACCGCGGCCGTGTATTCCCGGGAGAAATAAAATCCCAACGCCATCTGGTTCAAACGGGCAGCTGATCGCTGGTCCGCCAGCGTCGGCGCCAAAAGGAGCCTGGTCAGAGCTGGCCGGGCTTTTTATTATTCCTCTCCGCGGGAAACCAAATCGTAGGAGATTTGTGCACTACTAAATCATGCCGGCCTGCATCTATCGACCAAAAGGAGACCGCGGGGGCGCGCTGATGTCTGCCGGCGGGAGAAATCATGAAAAAGCTTCTCATTGCGGCAGCGATCACTGCCGGCATTCTCACATCAGCAAGAGCTGCTGAGCCTAGCGAGTGGTGCAAAGGCTATGAGGCAGCAACCACCTATATTTCTCCAAAATGAAATTCCTGCGCCAGCAATTTCTTGTATGTTTTTATGACAGAGGAGCAACTAGATAGTGGGATGCATTTTAGCCCGGATAAAATTGAAGTAAAAGAATGCAAGACGGCTATCCGGTCGCCGGTGGCACTCTGCAAAATATATACATTCGGCGATACCACAAACGGCATCAAGATTAAGATGAACTTAGCTCACTTTCCCTCTGATGATGAATCGTGGATCGTTGTCGGTTGGGAGGTGTTCCCATGACGCAGCGCTAAAGCCTTGAGAGGGTGGATTGCAGAGAGCCCGGTCGCGAGGCGGGGCTTTTCGCTTTTTAAGAGATCAGTGGGGCACCGACGCGACCGGATAAGTGAAGATGGTTTTCACCTTTCCGCATATATCAAAAACCAGTTCCTATTCAGAAATAACGACAGGAAATGTGGTTTTAAATTCGTGTATCTGGGATACATCCCCGGAATCAATGTTCAAAAGACCCGTTTCCGTGTAAATTCTGAACGCTAAGAACATCCGATTCGAGTCAAATAGGTAGATTTTCCCAGGTTGGGGACTTATGGATTCTCCCATAGAGATCTGATCTACGCTCGGGCAAATCATGAACTTAAGGGCCGGCGTTGACAAGATAGGGCTTCCGGCAAATACCTGCGCCTTGGAGAAATTGGAAATTGGGCTGGGAATGCCCGAAGCGTCACTTCGATCGAGAGTAATTAGAACCGCTCCGACGTCCCCGCCCCCCTCCGTCCTTATCCCAACGTATTTTTTGCCGTGGCGCATCCAAAAGAACGCGTCGCCCTTTTCGAGATGCTCGAAGCGCTGAGCTGACCCGATTGAACCTAACTTCATGCTGATCCTCCTGCGCGCCGGGTGGCGGCGAACTAGAGGGTATGGCACATCAGAAAACCGTCTTCATCCCTACGTTCGAGGTGCCGCGAACGAACGCGCAACCTTTGCTACCGGACACGGTAGCATTCGAGTACGCGAGGGGAATGAAGGCACCTCTCCGCCGTAAGTACCTTATAGACCAGGACGTTTCCACACCAGCTGGTATTGGAAGGACGCCGGACAGACCATATGTGTTCGATCGGCTCACGGTTTTTTGGCGGGCGCGCATGGCCCTCGAGGAATACAGACGGAAGCGGGATTTCCGGACGACACCGGAGCCGGCGGGCGCTGTCGAGCCCGCCGAGGAAACCGGCGAAGGGCTCTCCTATGTCATCCAGAAGCATGCCGCGCGCCGGCTGCATTATGATTTCCGCCTCGAACTCAACGGCGTCCTGAAGAGCTGGGCGGTACCGAAGGGGCCGAGCCTCGACCCCGGGGAGAAGCGGCTCGCGGTCCATGTGGAAGACCACCCGCTTGATTATGGAGAGTTCGAAGGAGTTATCCCGAAGGGCGAATATGGCGGCGGAACCGTGCTGCTGTGGGATCGCGGCACTTGGATCCCGCTCGATCCGGATCCCGAGGCGGCCTACCGCAAGGGGTCGCTCAAATTCATCCTCCGCGGCGAGAAATTGCACGGCAAATGGGCGCTGGTGCGCATGGGAGGGAAAGCCGCCACCGAGCGGCGGGAAAATTGGCTGCTGATCAAGGAGCGCGACGACGAGGCAGTGCCGCAGAGTGGCGACGCTGTGGTCGCAGACAATCCGGACAGCGTAGCCAGCGGCCGGTCGCTCGACGCGATCGCCGCCGATCGCGACTGGGTGTGGCACTCGAATCGGGACGAAAGCGATACGTCCTCCGCGCCGACCAAGAGGCGGCGGCCCGCGAGCATCCCCGGCGCCCGCAAGGGTCCGATGCCAGACGACCTGAAGCCACAGCTCGCCACTACGGTAGACAAGGCGCCTGAGGGAGCCGAATGGCTGCACGAGATCAAGTACGACGGGTACCGCCTGCTCGCCCGCGTCGAAGGCGGAAGGGTCCGGCTGATCACTCGCGGCGGCCTCGACTGGACGGGCAAATTCCCGGCACTGGCGCGCCGGCTCGGTGAGTTGCGGCTCGACTCGGCATTGATCGACGGCGAGCTCGTCCATCTCGAGCCGAATGGCACGACGAGCTTCTCCGGCCTGCAGGACTCGATTTCCAGCGGCCATACCGATGCGCTGAACTTCTTCGCGTTCGATCTGCTCTATCGCGACGGCTGGGACCTCACCGGCGCGGCATTGGAGGACCGGAAGGGCACCTTGGCCGAGATCATCCCGCCGCACGCGCAAGACATGCTGCGCTACAGCGATCACCAGATCGATCGCGGGCCTGCCTTTCTTCGGCAGGCTTCCGGCTTCGGGCTCGAAGGCATCGTTTCGAAGCGCCGGACCGATCCGTATCGTCCGGGGCGAGGCCGCAGTTGGCTCAAAATCAAATGCCGCAACCGCGAGGAATTCGTGGTCGTCGGGTTCACCGACCCCGAGGGCAGCAGAGAGGGCTTCGGCGCGTTCCTGGTCGGCTACTATGACCCGGGCGGAGAATTACGTTACGCCGGCCGCGTCGGCACCGGCTTCAACACGGTGCAGCTTGCCGAGCTCCACAAGCGGCTAGCGGCTCTCGCGAGGGCCGATGCTCCGGTCGCCTTGCCAAAGGGGGTGTCGCGGAAAGGGGTACATTGGGTCGAGCCGCGCCTCGTCGCCGAGGTCGAGTTCGCCAACTGGACCGCCGATGACATTCTGCGTCATGCCGCCTTCCAGGGCCTGCGCGAGGACAAGGACGCCAGAGAAGTGGTGTACGACCCGAAATCACGGACCGCGGTGACACCTGCAGATCAGCCCCAGCGAAAGACGCGAACGCTAGCCGCGGCCGCTAGCCCGGAGCCCGCCCGTGACGGCAGCGTCATTTTCGAGGGTGTGCGGCTGACCCATCCCGACCGCATCCTTTACCCGGACACTGCCCTCTCGAAGCTCGATGTCGCGCGCTATTACGCAGCGGTGCGCGATTGGGTGCTACCTCAGCTCTCCCATCGGGTGCTGACCCTCGTGCGCTCCCCCGGCGGTCCGGGCAAGAAGATGTTTTACCAGAAGCACGTCGGCGCGGGCGCACCCGATACGATCAGACGGTTCGAGATGAGCGGAGAGGCGGAGCCTCTCCCTTTCATCGAAGATCTGCCCGGTCTCGTCGCGTTGGCGCAGATGGACGTGCTCGAGATCCACCCCTGGGGCTCGACGATCAGAAACCTCGAGACCCCCGATCGGGTCACCTTTGATCTCGACCCTGATGAGGGATTGCCGTGGCCGCGGGTGACAGAAGCCGCTGTCGAAATCCGGGAGGCGCTTCTCGGGATCGGCCTCAGAAGCTTTGCCAAGACGACCGGAGGCAAAGGCTTGCACGTGGTTGTACCACTGACACCCAAGCTTCAATGGGACGAGGCCAAGGCCTTTACCAAATGGGTCGCCGACACTCTCGTCGCGCAATCTCCGGGGCAGTTTACGGCGAACCAGACCAAAAAGGCACGACAGGGCCGCATCTACATCGATTACCTGCGAAACGGCCGGGGCGCCACCGCGGTCGGCGCCTATTCGCCGCGCGCCCGGCCCGGCGCCCCGGTGTCGACCCCGCTGTTCTGGGAGGAGGTCGAGAACGGGGTGCGCCCGGAGGCGTTTGCGGTCGAGACCGTGCCGGATCGCCTCCCCAAGCTCGGTGCTGATCCGTGGGCGGAAATCGGCAAGGTCCGCCAGTCGGTCAGCGCGGCGGTACGGCGGCGCGTCGGGATCTGAGGCGGCATGACCCGCCAATGTTGACGATTGCCAAGCGTGGCGCGATGTGGCTTCGTTGACATTCGTTTGAGGAGCGCGACATGCCACGAGCAAGCTGGAACGGGTTTCTTCGCCTATCGCTGGTCAGCTGCCCCGTCTCCCTCGTTCCGGCGACGACCGAGGCGAAACGCATCCGGTTCAATCAACTCAACGCCGAGACCGGCAACCGGGTGCAGCAGCAGCTGATCGATTCCAAGACCGGCGAGATCGTCGATCGGGACCAGATCGTCAAAGGATACGAGTTCGACCGTGGCCGCTATGTCACCATCACCGATGACGAGCTGAAAGCGCTGCAGATCGAATCGTCAAAGATCATCGATCTCGACCGCTTTGTCGACCGCGACGAGGTCGACCCAGTCTACCTCGATACATCATATTACGTGTATCCGGATGGTAAGCTTGCCGCCGAGACCTTTCGCGTGATCGGCGAGGCGATGGCGCGCAAGAACAAAGTTGGATTGGGCAGGGTTACGATCTCGAGCCGCGAAAGGGAGGTGCTGGTCGAGCCGCGCGGCGCCGGGCTCGTCATGTCGACGGTCCGCAGTGCCGACGAAGTCCGCCCTGCCGAGTTCGACGCCCCGGCAAAGGATGATATCGACGCCGACATGGTGGCGATCGCCGAGAGCATCATCGAGCGGCGGGCCGGCTCTTTCGATCCGGCAAGTTTCCGGGATCGGTACCAGGATGCACTGCGCGAGCTCGTCGCAGAAAAGACCAAGGGTCAGGTGGCGGCGCCGCGCGAGATTGCCGAGCCGCCAAAGGTCATCAACCTGATGGAAGCGCTGAAGCGCAGCCTGGCGCAGGAAGAGAAGGAGCCGGCGCCCGGGAAGGAGGCACCGGCACGACCGGCGCGCGCGCCGGCGGTTTCCGACCGGCGTCAGAGGGCGCTCCTGCTGCCGGTATCGGGCGGGCGAAAGAAGAAAGAGGAGCCTGCGGCAGAGCCCGCTGCCCCCGCCGCATCAAGGCGCAGGAAGGCCTGACGCTCCGGTTTGGGGAGACCGACATGGATGCCTATGTGATCGTCGCGGAGCTGACGGTGGCGCCGGAGCGTCTGGCGGACTTCATTGCTCATTCACTGGAAGACGGCAGAGACTCGGTGGCCAACGAGCCCGGATGTCGCCAGTTCGATGTGCACGTGGCGGCTGACGGGTCGCCCACCGTGGTGCTTTACGAAGTCTACGACGACCGCGCCGCATTCGAGGCGCATTTGCAGACGCCGCATTTCTTCCGCTGGCGTGATGCGACCCAGGACTGGATCAGCGATCGGCGGGTGAAGTTTTTGCACCGGCGCTGACCCGTAACGGGAATGGCCACGCACCAGCCAACGGCGGCGGCGCGCAAGCTGCCGCTCTATCGGCATCTTTATTTCCAGGTCTTGTGTGCGATCCTGATCGGGATCCTCCTCGGCCATTTCTACCCGACGCTGGCGGTAAAGATGCAGCCGCTGGGCGAAGCTTTCATCAAGACCATCAAAATGCTGATCGCCCCGATCATCTTCTGCACGGTCGTGCATGGCATCGCCAGCATGAACGACATGAAGAAAGTCGGCCGGGTCGGGCTGAAGGCGATCATCTATTTTGAGGTGGTGACGACCCTCGCGCTCGCCGTGGGGCTGATCATCATCAACCTCTGGCAGCCCGGTGTGGGGATGAATGTCGATCCAGGCGCGATCGACACCAAATCGATCCAGAGCTATGCGACCCAAGCCAAGTCGCAAAACACCGTCGACTACCTGCTGCACATCATTCCCGCGACGGTCGTCGGCGCCTTTGCCGAGGGCGAGATCCTGCAGGTGTTGTTCATTTCGCTGCTGTTCGCTTTCGCGCTCCACATGGTAGGCGAACGCGGCAGACCGGTTCTGGCGATTATCGACAGCGCCGCGCATGTGTTTTTTGGCATTGTCGCGATCGTCATGCGGGCGGCGCCGCTCGGCGCCTTTGGCGCAATGGCGTTCACCATCGGAAAATACGGCGTCGGTGCGCTGCTCTCGCTCGGCGAGCTGATGGCAGCGTTTTATGCGACGTGCCTGATCTTTGTTTTCGGCGTGCTGGGAACGATCGCCCGCCTGACCGGCTTCAGCATTTTACGGTTCATTCGCTACATCAAGGAGGAGCTGCTGATCGTGCTCGGCACCTCCTCGTCCGAGGCGGTGCTGCCCCGGATGATCGCCAAGATGGAGATTTTGGGATGTGACCAATCCGTCGTCGGTCTCGTCATCCCGACCGGCTACTCGTTCAACCTCGACGGCACCTGCATCTATCTGACGATGGCGACGCTGTTTCTCGCCCAGGCGACGAACACCGATCTGTCATTGATGCAGCAGCTCGGCATCCTCGCCGTATTGCTGCTGACGTCAAAAGGTGCAGCGGGCGTAACAGGCAGTGGCTTCATCGTCCTCGCGGCGACGCTGTCGAGCGTTGGTTCGATCCCCGTGGCCAGCATCGCGTTGATTCTCGGCATCGACCGCTTCATGTCCGAGGCTCGGGCGCTGACCAATCTGGTCGGCAACGGCGTCGCGACGATCGTCGTCGCAAAATGGGAGAAGGCGCTCGACATGGCGCGCCTGCAGCGGCACCTCGCGGGGGCCATCGATATCGATACCGAGGCGCCAGAGAGAGCTTTGGCCTGAGTCGGACCCAATCCCAGCGACGCGGCTGAAACTGGTTTTATTGGGTGACTCTTGATACGGGGCATGGCCGGTCTGAAAAACATACTGCGCGTCGTAATTGACACGAGACCGGCTCACGATCACCTCTCGCCCTTGGGGTCGTGAACGAGCGAAAACCATGCCACTTGAGTATCTGGGGTCTACACAGAGCCCTTCAATCGAACTTGATCTTGAGAAGTTTGGGCCACCTGGCATCAACGGAGAAATACATGTCCTAGCTCAGCTCCCAAACGAGCACCGATCTGAATCTGAACGACTAAACGACACGACAGAACGCCAGTTGCAGGTTTTCGCGCTCCTCTCAAAGATCCCACCCGGCGCAAATATTATTTCAAGTCGCTTTTCAGAGAGGGATGGCGAGTCTTACCTGCTGATGTCGCAAAATACGGCCTATATCATCGTGAACAGCTCGCAGGGCCGGTTCACGATAAAGAAAAACGGCCTCGACGAGCTCTCCTTCGTGACTTTCGAATGCCTGTCTACTGGCATCGCCACTGTAAGAGAGATGTTTTTGAAGGGAATTCTCCCTTTTCTTGATCACATGTCTTACCTCACTAACTCGCCTATATTCATAACCTCGCTGTGGATCGAAGATCAGAAAAACCATCATACGACGATTTATTTTATTAATCCGTACCGGAAATTCTTGGTGAACACGCATGCGCGCCAATTGATTGCCGAAATGAGCCCAATCTACGCGATGTATCGAGAAGCGAAGAATTCCCACAGCAATTTTTATAAATTTCTCTGCTATTATAAAATTCTGGAGGGTCTCCTCGGAACGGTGCGCGCAAATGCGATGAAGCGGGCAAGAAAGCTTGGAGTAAAACCTCATATTTCCAAAGCCCTTGTCCCGGCCTCTCCCTACTTCCAGGACGCTCAACGAGTTTATGCAGGAATCCCTCTACGAGAATTTTTCGATAACATCCTCACACCAAGATATCGAACTGCTGTTGCGCACTTTATAACCAACAAAGGTGAGATTTTGGATATGAGCGATCCTATGCACATGGATTCATACGCAAACATTCTACTCGTTTGCGAGTTGTGTACCCGAGAGATGATAACTAATCACGAAGGATTGCTTCAACAAATCACCTAACTAGTACCAAGGCGCATTCGGGCACCTCGGATGTGAGCCGATCCGTGCGGCAGCTCACGAAACGACCCGCTCCCAGCCGTAGTAGGCTCCCTCTGACTTACCCCGGCATCATTGGGGGCACCGCCTTCGGTCCCGCAAAATACTCGCAGTGCACCGTTCCCGGCGGCCAATGTTTGGAGGCCGCTGTGGCAGCCGCCATCATGCCGGCGGGGCCGCAGTAATAGAGGTGTGTGCCGGGCCGCCACTCTCGCAATGCCGCTGCGATGTCCAGCCCTTTGGCAGGGTCGCCGCCATCGTGGTGGAACATTACTCGCCCTTGTGCAGCGAGCACCGCGAGATCGTCCAGGAACGCTGTCTCCGCGGGCGAGCGGGTGCAATAATGCAGTCGGAAATCGGCGCGCCGGCGGCGCAATTCCGCGATCATCGCCATGATTGGCGTGATGCCGATGCCGCCGGCGATCAGCAGATAGCGCTCGGCCTCGGCGGCGAGCGGGAAATTGTTGCGCGGCGTCGAAGCCTCGATAATGTCGCCGACCCGGACCACTTCATGCCACTCGCGAGAACCGCGCCCCTCGGGCTCCCGCAGCACGGCGATGCAATAGCGTGCGCGCTCGGCCGGGTCGTTCCACAGCGAGAAGTCGCGCACCAGCGCGTCGCCGAGCCGCGCCGAGATGTGCGCCCCAGCCTCGAAGGGGGGGAGCTCGCTCCCCTCCCGATCCACCAGCTCATAGCCATTGATCCGCTCGGCGAGATAGGTGATCGAGCGGATGCGGAGCAGCATGCCGCAATGACTCAGCCCGCAACTTCGCCCCAGGCGACGTAACGCTGCCGCGTCTGTCGCTCCCGCCCCTCCTGGACCATCCGCTGCGCTTGGGCCTCCACGAGATCGAGGACCGGATCGCTGCCCACATTGACGAGGCCATGCGCCTTGAGCAGCGTCTCGATCTCCTGCCGCGGCCGGCCGCCGAGGAATGGAAGCTGGCCGCCTATCGCAGCGTATTCGTCGCTCGTGCGGGCATTCTCCCTCTGATGCACCAGGAAACCAGGATCAAACTGACCGTCGATGACGGCAAGGCGCCCACCCGGTCTCAGCACCCGTATCCACTCGTCGATCGCCGCCTCAGGGTGCGGCAATGTCCACAACACATGGCGGCTGACGACCAGGTCGAAGCTACCGGGCACAAACGGAAGCTGCTCGGCATCACCCTCTTCGAAGCGGATCGAGACGCCGCGCTCCGCCGCCTTGCGCCGCGCCTCGGCCAGCATCGCGGGTGCGAAGTCGATGCCGGTGACGCGATGACCGCGACTCGCGAGCTCGAAGCTGAGGAAGCCGGTGCCGCACCCGGCATCGAGCGCCTCGATCTTGCCCCGCCGCGGGAGGGCAAGATCGAGAATGCGGTCCCAGGCGGCGCGTTCGGCCTCGGTACGGATGCTGTGCCCGAAATCCTCGTCGAAATGCGCGGCGCGCCTACCCCAATGGGCGGCAACCTGCTGCTTGACCACATCAGTTTGACCGCTCGTCACATCGCGTCTCCTCGTTAGGCGTACCCCACCACCGACGCCAGCATCTCGAGCTGCTCGGCATGGCGGGCGACCGGGTTGAGCAGGAGGTGGTTGGCGCCGGCGGCGGCCAGTTCTTCCAACCGCTCCCGCACCTGGTCCGGTGTGCCGTGGATGCCCGAGGCATCCGTTCCCTCGGGATTGCGATAGACAACGGTGAACCAGCGGTGAAGCTCGGCGCGGGCCGTCTCCGGATGCTCGTGCACCGACAGAAAAACCCGCTTCGAGATAGGGAAGGTCGCCGGATCACGGCCGGCCTTTTCCAGCGCTTCGCGCAATATCGGAATGGAGCGGGTGAAGGCGGCATTGCTCGATCCGCCCGAGCCCATCCACCCATCGGCGATCGTCGCAGCGCGGCGCACCGCATCCGGGTGCCCGACACCCATCCAGAGCGGCGGCCGCGGCTTCTGTACCGGCTTCGGAGACATGGTGCCGGCTTCGAGCTGGAAGATGCGGCCCTGGTAATCGACCTTCGGCTCGGTCCATAGAGCTTTGATCAGCTCGACTCCTTCCCGGAACCGCCGCACGCGACCGTCCCGCATCGTCTGGAACTGCTCATAATGATGGTCCCGGCCCAATCCGACCCCAAGGATCGCCCGGCCATTGCTGACATAGTCCAAACTGGCCCATTGGTGCGCGACGTGGACAGGGTTGTGGACAGGCAGGACGACCACGGACACGCCGAGGCGGATGGTGGTGGTGATTGCCGCCGCGTAGGTCAGCACCACCACAGGGTCGAAGCAGAAGACGTGGTCTAGGGTATTTTCGGTTACCCACAAATCGCTGAACCCGAGAGTCTCGGCGCGCTGCGCGACCCGGCGCACCGCCGCGATGTCGATTGGATCGGGCGAGCGGTGCGGTAGTGCCACGCCAAAGGTGACGGTGTCCTTCAAGGCCATGCCGCGCGCTTCCTTCTGAGTCCGATCCGAAATGGTCTTGCGAAATCAGGCTATTACCAGCCGCTTCGTCATTCCCGCGAAAGAGCCTGTGAAAGAATTGAAATTGGGCTGGACAAACGCAGTGCGTCCTTCGAGACGACCGCGGAGCCTGTCCTCGGGCCGGCCGAAGGCCGGACCCGTGGGCGGCCTCCTCAGGATAAGGAATTTTCTTAATGCCATCAAAGATATACCTCATCCTGAGGAGCGCCTGAAGGGCGCGTCTCGAAGGACGCACCGCGGCAATGCAGCCAATTCCTTCACACGCTCGAAAGCGGGAATCACAGGTTGCTAGCTCGTGCGACGAACCCCCGGACCCCCGCTTTCGCACGGGCGTGACGGCTAGACGTCGAAATTCGGCTAATAGTCCTAGGGCCGGGCGACTTTCTCGATGACTTCGATCTGTGCACCATCGGGAGCTTCGAGGAAGCAGACCCGGCGACCGTTGTTCGGCGGCATCTCCTCGAGAATCCTCACACCGTTATCCCGGAGCTTGGCCATCGTCCCGGAATAGTCGTCGGTATCGAGCGCGATATGCTCGATGCCGTAATGCTGCTCATGATTTTGAGTCGAGATCAGCGTGGTGATGTTGAGGGTCAGGCCGTGCAAGTTCACACGGTGACCTCGGCCGGGTATTTCGGCCACATAGGTCGCGCCGAGATTGTCGATGTAGAACTGCATGGTTTGCTTGGGATCCCGGGTCTTGACATGCACATGCTGGATCGCAAAGGACATAATCATTCTCCTTGTCGCAGATCGTGCTCGCCGGTATCGCGGCACAACGAGGATATCGCGCTTGGGTTTGAACGGCGAGCGTCTTGTCAGGCCCGCAGCTTCTGCAGCAGGTTGGCTAGGCGATCCAGCATCGGCAGGATCTCGTCCGCCTTCACAGGTGGCACCGGAAAGTTCACCCGCGCGACGCCAAGATCGCGGTAGCGCTTCAACAGATCAGGGTCCTCCGGAGCGCCGCCCAATGTCACCGGCAGAGACTGCGGATCACGGCCGGCCTCTTCGGCCATCTGGCGAAAGCGCGGCAGATACTCCAGGGGATCACCGTACCGCGAGCCACCGGCGATCGGGATCCACCCGTCGCCATAGCGGATCGCCCGGCGCGCCGCCCACGGGAAAGCGCCCCCGACAATGACCGGCGGGTGCGGCTTCTGCACCGGCTTTGGCCAGGTCATCAGCGGCGCGAAATCGACGAGCTCGCCGTGGTATTCGGGCTTCGTCTGCGTCCAGATCTCCTTCATCGCCTCGATCTGCTCGCGCATTTTCTTGAAGCGGGTCGCGAACACGGCGCCATGGTTTTCGATCTCCTCGGCGTTCCAGCCGGCGCCGATGCCGAACAAGAATCGCCCGTTTGAGATTTGATCGATCGATGCGACGAGCTTGGCGGTCTGGATGGTATCGCGTTGGATCACTAGGCAGACGCCGGTGCCGAGTTTGAGCCGCTTTGTGACGGCCGCCGCTTCGGTCAGCGTGACAAACGGGTCCATCACATCGTAATACCGCTTTGGCAGTTCACCGCCGCCCGGCATCGGTGTGCGCCGCGGAACCGGGATGTGCGAATGCTCCGGAACCCAGAGCGAGTCGAAACCCCGCTCCTCCAGCGCCACCGCCAGTTCCGAGGGCGAGATCGAATAATCGGTAAAAAAGATACCTACGCCGAATTCCATGGGCTTCTGCCTCGTCAGTGTCCTTGGGCTCGCTGGATCGCTCGCCACACCCGCTCCGGGGTCGCCGGCATATCGATGTTCCGAATGCGGAATTCCGACAGTGCGTCGACGAGCGCGTTCATTACAGAGGGGAGCGCGCCGGCGCAGCCGGCCTCGCCGCAACCCTTTGCCCCGAGAACGTTGGTCTTGGCCGGGACCGGATGGAATGTGTGGGTGAACAGCGGGGCGTCTTCGGCCCGCGGCAGCGCGTAATCCATGTAGGAGCCGGTCAGTAATTGGCCTTGCTCGTCATACATCGTGTGCTCGCGCAGTGCCTGGCCGATGCCCTGCACGATCCCGCCATGCGCCTGGCCGTTGACCAGCAGCGGGTTGATCACGGTGCCGAAATCGTTGACGAACGCATAGCGGACGACCTCGACCACGCCGGTTTCGGGATCGACTTCAACCTCGGCGATATGGCAGCCATTGGGGAAGGCGGAGGTCGGCCCGTCGGCGACAAGCTGCACATCGAGGCTCTGCGGCAATTCCGGCGGCAGCGCCAAGCCCGAGCGGATCTTCTCGGCCAATTCCATGATGCCGACGGCGCGATCGGTCCCAGCGATGACAAACCGGCCGGCGTAGAATTCGATATCCGCGACGGCCGCCTCCAGCACATGTGCGGCGATCTGTTTGCCGGCCTCGATGACCTTCTCGCCGGCCGCGACGATCGCGGTGCCGCTCGTCATCATCGATTTCGAGCCGCCGGTGCCGCCCCCCGCGATCAGCGCGTCGCTGTCGCCCTGCAACAATCGGATCTGCCGGAATGGGATGCCGAGCCGCGTGCTGAGCACCTGGGCGAATGGCGAGGCGTGCCCCTGACCATAATCCAGAGTACCGGTGATGATTGTCACGATGCCGTCCGCCTCGAAGCGGATGCCGCCCATCTCGCGGCCGGGCGGGCCGGTCAATTCGAGATAGTCGCTGATGCCGCGCCCGCGCAGCCGACCTCGTGCTCGGCTTTCCATCTGGCGCTCGGCAAAGCCGTCCCAATCGGCGAGCGCCAATGCCTTGTTCAGCAAATTGGTGAAGTCGCCGCTGTCATAGGTCGTGCCGTTCGGGCTCTTGTAGGGCATCGCCCCCGGCGGGATGTGGTTGCGCCGGCGCAATTCGACGCGATCGATCCCGGTCTCGGCCGCGGCAGCCTCGACCAGCCGCTCCATGTAGTAATTGGCCTCGGGCCGGCCGGCGCCGCGATAGGCGCCGACCGGGGTCGTGTTGGTGAACACGCACTTTGTCGAGACTTCGATCAGCGGCGTCTTGTAGACGCCGAGGGTGTTCCTGACGGCATTCCGGGTCGCCGGCCCGGGCGCGCCGTAAGTCGCGCCAAGATTGCCGTAACCGGTCAGCCGGACCGCCAGGAAATGTCCGTCGCGATCGAGCGCCAGTTCGGCAGTCATCTCGGCGTCGCGGCCATGACTGTCGGAGACGAAGCTGCCCGAGCGCTCGTCGGTCCATTTGACCGGGCGGCCGAGCTGCCGCGCAGCATGCAGGATGCAGAAATGTTCCGCATAGGTCGGCTGCTTCATACCGAACGAGCCGCCAACGCGGCCCGTCAGCACGCGCACCTTGTCGCGTCCGACGCCGAGGACGGTGGCGATGTAGTTGCGGAACCCGAATACCCCCTGTGAGCCGATATGGAGGGTCCAATGCTGGCGCTCGGGGTCGTACTGCGCGACCGCGGCGCGCGGCTCCATCGCATTGACGACGATGCGATTGTTGCGCAGCTCGAGCCGCGTCACATGGGCCGCAGCGGCAAAGGCTTCGGCGACCTTCTCGCTGTCGCCGTAATGAAAATCGAGCCCGACATTCCCGGGCACGTCGTCATATAGGAGCGGCGCACCGGGCGCTGCCGCCGCGCGGGGGCTGGTGACCGCGGGCAGCGGGTCAATATCGACGACGACCGCTTCCGCGGCATCCTTGGCCGCGGCGGCGGTTTCGGCGATGACGGCGGCGATCGGGTCACCGACATACCGCACCTTGTCCGTCGCCAACGCATACCGGGTCGGGCTGAGCATCGGCGTCCCGTTCCGATTGTTCATGACCTGCCGCGGCGGCAGGGGGCCGATCCCCGCGGCTTGGAGGTCCGCCGCAGTGTACACCCCCAGCACACCCGGCATGCCGCGCGCCGCCGCAGTGTCTATGCCGCGGACGACGCCGTGCGCGTAGCCACTGCGCACGATCACCGCATAGGCTTGGCACGCGAGATTGACATCATCGGTGAACTGGCCTCTGCCTGACACAAGCACCGGGTCCTCGCTGCGCGGCACGGGCTGCCCGATCGCGAACCTGTCGAGATCGAGCAGTGTCGGATCGACGAAATCATCCATGCATCACATCCTTCGAATCGAAAAATATCGCTACTACACGCTATCGTCACCCCCGCGAAAGCGGGGGTCCGGAGCCTGCCCCTGGCTTGAACAGGGGGCGCGCGATCAAAACCTTGCCGCCCTGGATTCCCGCCTTCGCGGGAACGACGGGGTGCTTGTGGCTGGCTAATGACGAAAGCCGAACAGCGCTTGCGCGTTGTGATGCAGGATCTTGTCGGTATCGGCTTTGGGCAGCCCGAGACGCTCGATATAGGCGAAGGTCTCTTTGTACTCCTCGTAATCCTGCAATACCGGATAGTCGCTGCCGGTCACCAGGTGATCTGCCCCGAAAGCTTCGAGGGCGCAGGTGAATGCGGCCTTCGAGCCGTAGCACACCGTATCGTACCAGAACTTCTTGGCGGTGACGCTCGGCGCTTCTGCCAGGTTGGGATGGCCGCTCTGGCTCTGGCCCTGCTTGTCGAGGCGGTTGAGCAGCATCGGGATCGGTCCGCCCAAATGCGGCACGATGAACTTTATGTTGGGATAACGGTACGGGATCTGCTTCGCGATCATGTGCAATACAAAGGTCGCGTCCTCGAGCGAAGTGCCGACCGACCCCCGGTAATTGTAATCGACGATGAAGGGCGAGCAGATCCCCGATCCGGCCGGGTGCACGAACAGCACAGCGCCGCGCCGGTTCATCTCGGCGTAGATCGGCTCGAACTCGGTTTCGGCGATCGAGCGGCCGAGGCAGACGATGTTCATGTTGACGCCGACGCAGCCCAGCTGGTCGAAACCGCGCTCCATCTCCTTCAGCGCCGCGTCGATGTGCGGCAACGGCAGCATGACGTAGGAACTGATGCGGTCGGGGTAGCGGCTCGCGAACCCGGCATAGGCGTCGTTCAGCATCTTGACCGCGGTCACGCATTCCGCCTCGTCCGGGAGATAGGGCGGGTGGTTCGGCGACAAGACCTGCTTCTCCACCCCCGCCTCATCCATCAGCCTGAACCGGCCCTCTATGTCCTCCGGCGAATCCGAGAACGGGTGGCGCGCCATTCCGCGCTTGACCGGCAGATGAACCGGCGACGCAAACCGGTCACCCATGAATTCGCTGAAATTCTTCGGCGTGTAATGCGCGTGCACATCGCAGATCATCGGGCGTTCCTTCTTCCGGAGGACGTTTTGTCGGGCCTCTTCCCTCCGATGGCGCTCTTCCACCACTCGGCTTCTTTAACTCCCACTTACCATTTCCGTGACGACGTTTCGCGCGATCTCGCGCAGGAGCCGGCTGTCTTCCTCGGGGGTCGAGGCCGGGGGAATGCCCGCTGCCACTCTGTCGTGAGCAAAAGTCGAAATGACTTGTCCGCTCGGCTTGCTGATGTGTCCGGGATCAGCACCATTTTGCACCGCGCGGATGCCCCGCCTGATCATGTTGCGGAGCATGATGACGCCCCGGTCGGTGGAAGCGAGATGCTCGAGGCCGTGCCGGGCGACGCCGCCGTGAATGCTCACCTGCGCGTCGTAATCACCGGGGATGCGTTGCCGCTCCTCATAGGGACGGCTCCCGTCCTGCCCAAAACCTGAACCTCGCCGAGGCTCTCGGTCCTCCGGCGCACGGTAGAAGCCGATCTGCATGGTGTGCGTGTCGTCGAGGGGGACCGCCCATGTCGTCGCCGCCGGCCTGTTGATCGTCGTGCGTTTGGCCATCGGGTCTGCGTTCGGGGGGAATTGGTGGATGTTGGGAGGGATGAAGTCGGCAACGCGCACCCACACGCGATCGCCTTGCCGCCGCGTGTCGATGTAGACCATGCCAGCCGGGGTTTCCATCCAATCCCATTCTCCGAGAGCCCCGAGATCGTCGGTGAACCCCTCACTGCCGGGAAGCGTATGGAGGAAGGCGAGATGCGCCGGGTCCATGCTGTTTTCCTTCACCTGCAGCCAATTGCACTCCCACAGGGTGGGCGCGCGGGCCACGAGCCGATAGCCGGGCAGGTCAAAGGTATCGAGGATCGGAAAATCGGGCTGCTTGTCCGGCGGCCCCATATAGGCGAACACCAGCCCGCGATACTCGCGCACCGGATAGGCGCCGTGATACAGGCGTTCCTTCAGCGTGCTGTCGGATGGCTCCCCCGGCGTTTCGAGGATCGTGCCGTCGACGTCGAACAGCCACCCGTGATAGCAACACCGTATCCCGTTCTCGGAAATCAGCCCAAACTCGAGCGAGGTGCCGCGATGGGGACAATGGAGCTCCAATAGGCCCACCGCGCCGCTCCGGTCACGGAACACCACGAGATCCTCGCCCAGGATGCGCACACGCCGCGGCAGGTCGCGCAATTCCTCGGAGAGGACAATCGGCTGCCAAAAACGCCGCAGGTACTCGCCGCATGGCGTCCCCGGCCCGACGCGGGTAAGCTCTTCATCCGCTGTGGGCCGCTCTCGGTGGTTATACGCATCGTAGACTGTATTCAGAAACGGCACTCTTGCAGCCATGGTCCTCTCCTCCGCGCGCGGTGAGGCCGCGCAGGTCCGACATTCTTTTAGGTTAGCAGTTGAGGTCCCGCTCGAGCAACGCAGGAGTGCCGTTGGCGGACGTGGACATCGGGGTGGATCGCGGCTTCTCGTATCGAGGTGTATGCTCCGCACGGACCGACGCGAACGATGGCAGGAGACAGCACGATGCCCGCTTTCGAGAAGCGCAGGATCGGACAGACTTCACTTAAAGTCACGGTGCTGGGACTCGGCTGCGCGACGCTCGGGGGCAGCCGCATCGAGGTCAGCCGCGAGGAGGCCGAAGCCGTCGTACGCGCGGCCTGGGCAGCTGGAGTCCGTTATATCGATACGGCGCCCTATTACGGTTTCGGCCAGGCGGAACGTTGTGTCGGGGACGCAATGCGCTGGGTACCGCGCGGCGACTGGATGCTGTCCACGAAAGTCGGACGTCTGCTTTGCCCTCGACTGACACTGCCCGATACCGGAGA
>WNFR01001036.1_pt1 | contig 33101 bp, 28 predicted proteins | sample 5400221 | NCBI WGS metagenome assembly WNFR01 (sample SAMN13153357, study PRJNA577476) | soil metagenome | isolation source: 40 cm soil under Madrone tree | place: USA:California | collected 2016-06-14
CGGCTCAACCGAGCCCGCTCCGGGCATTCGACTCAAAGCTATCCGTGACGGCATCCAGGATTATGAATACGTACAGATCCTCCAGAACCTGGGGCAAGGAGCCTTTGCGACTTCCGTCATCCAACCGATTGCCGCGAGCTGGACCAACTGGACCCACGACCCCAACGCCCTGGAAGGTGCACGGCTGCAATTAGGGCAAAAGCTCAATCAGCTTGCCCCATAGGTGCATAGGTGGTTGCTGGTTTTTTCCGACGGTCCGGCGCACTCCGCGCCGGACCGTCGGAAAGTTGGGTTAACGCGGAATTGCCAAACGTGCGCCAAACTCGCGTTCCGGCGTCGCGCAATCTACGTATCCAGCCTCCGTGTACGTTGGATTCGGACTACAACCCTGTTTAACAGCTAATTTCGTTTGGAATTCGCTGGCAAGCTGCCCCATCGTCAAGCATCTCAATTCTCCGTTGCGCACCAGCACGCCAAGTTCCTCCGCTAGCTGCAACAAGCACCGCTGCGTATATATAATGAGAAATCCGATCCGGGTTCCCGGGTCCCACCCGGGGGGATTGGCCAGGTGCTATCTCTAGTTAATGTGCCGTCCTCGCGCGAGGGATCCGTGAAATACCACAATCACCCTGCTCGTTCCGTTGCAGCGTCTTTTGCGAGGCGCCGCCAGCCGAGCGCAACGAGATAGAACTCAAAATCCACAATCATCATCGAAGGTAGAGGGGAGTCCATCGTTGGCGCTGCGGAACGACAATCTCTGGTACAAAGACTCCATTATCTATGAGCTGCATGTCCGCACGTTCTATGACAGCAATGCCGATGGAATTGGAGACTTCCCCGGGCTGACGCAAAAGCTGGGATATCTGCAAGAGCTAGGGGTCAGCGCGCTTTGGCTTATGCCGTTCTATCCTTCGCCGCTTAAAGACGATGGATACGATATCGCGGATTACACGTCAGTGCATCCGAGCTACGGCACCGTCCAGGATTTTAAGACCTTTCTCAATGCCGCACATGACCGGAATATCCGGGTCATCGTGGAGATGGTGCTGAACCACACGTCGGACCAACACCCGTGGTTTCAGGAGTCGCGGAGTTCCCAGGACAACCAAAAGCGTGATTGGTACGTGTGGAGCGATACGGACACCAGATATCAGGGCGTGCCCATCATTTTCGTGGACACGGAAATGTCCAACTGGGCCTGGGATCCGATTTCGAAACAATACTACTGGCACCGTTTTTTTAGCCATCAGCCGGACTTGAATTACGACAATCCCGCCGTACGCGAGGCCATGTGGCAGGTGATGAAATTCTGGCTGGACATGGGCGTCGACGGTTTTCGTCTCGATGCCGTACCTTATCTCGTCGAGCGAGAGGGCACGCGATGCGAAAGTCTTCCGGAGACGCACGCCATTATCAAGGATTACCGGAGGCGCATTGACTTGGCATATCCGAACAAGATGCTGCTGGCGGAAGCAAATCAATGGCCGACGGACGTAATCCCTTATTTCGGTCTGGGCGACGAATTTCACATGGCGTTTCACTTTCCCCTGATGCCACGGATGTTCATGGCGGTGAAGCTGGAGGACCGCAAAGCGATCATTGACATCCTGGATCAGACACCGGCAATACCGGAGATCTGCCAATGGTGCATCTTTCTGCGCAATCATGACGAGCTAACGCTGGAGATGGTAACGGAAATAGAGCGCGACTACATGTACGACAACTACGCGGCCGACAAAGCTATGCGCATCAACGTGGGCATTCGGCGGCGGCTTGCTCCCATGATGGAAAACGACCGGAGGCGGATAGAGCTGATGAATGGATTGCTGCTGTCCATGCCGGGCACGCCGGTTATTTATTATGGCGACGAAATCGGCATGGGGGACAACATATATCTCGGCGACCGGAATGGTGTGCGCACGCCAATGCAGTGGAACGGGGGATGGAACGGCGGGTTTTCCGCGGCCGATCCGGAGCGGCTGTATTCGCCGATGATTTCGAATTCTGTGTACGGATATCAGGCAGTGAATGTGGAGTCGCAGAGACGGTCGGAGCATTCGCTGCTCAGCTGGACGAAGTCGCTGATTCAGACACGCAATCTATTTCAGGTGTTTAGCCGCGGGTCGATTGAATTCCTCGATCCCTCGAATCATAGAGCGCTGGCATACGTTCGTCAGCTGGGCGGAGAGAAAGTTCTGGTGGTGAACAATCTTTCGAGCTCGGCACAGGCGGTGGAGCTCAATTTGCAGCAGTACAAGGGATACATCCCAATTGAAATGTTCGGAAGGAACCTGTTTCCTCGGATCGGGGAGTTGCCGTATTTGCTGACACTGGGACCATATCAATTTTACTGGTTTCGCCTGAGGCGGATCTGAACTAGTTTGTGCAACTGGCGCGGAAGGCTGAGCGCTTCCGGCATTCAGCTTCTGAGCGGGAGAGCAGGCGCGAACTTGGCTGAAGATAGTTTTCTCGGCGACGACTTTATTCGCCAGCTGATGAGCGTGGGCGAGGTGGACCTGCTAGTTGGGATCCCTTCGTACCATAACGCCGTCACGATCGCGCAGACTGTGCGGGCAATCGAGGAGAGTGTTCGCCAGAATTTCGTCAGAGACCGGGTCGCAATAGTGAATGTAGACGGGGGATCCACGGATAACACCACCGAGGTGTTTCTCGAATCGGATAGGCGGAAGGGCTTCGACCGGCGGGGCTTAACTTCACTGCGAACCATAGATCGGGTGAGCTGGCAATACGGGAAGACTCCGTCACTGGGGATGGCCGTGCGAACGATTGTAGCGGCCGCGGACTTGCTGCAAGCCAGGTCCTGCGCCGTCGTTTCCTCGACAACAATCGATTTGACAGCATCGTGGGTCACGAACCTGCTGCGGCCGGTGCACAAGGAGAAGTTCGAGTACGTGGCGCCGCTGTATGCGCGTAATAGATATGAGGGCTTGCTGTCGCGGAACCTGCTGTACCCAATTGTCCGCGCCATCTTTGGATTACGAATGCGAGAGGTGTATTCGGATGACTGGGCGTTTTCCGGGCGCCTGGCGGCGCAATGCTGGGATCAGGACGTTTGGGCGGAAGATCCGGTTCGCGTGCGGCCGGAGGCGTGGATGGCCATCACGGCGATGTGCTCGGGCTACCGGTGCTGCCAATCGTTTCTCGGGCGGAAAGGGGCGCCCACGGTCGGAGGTGTGGATACGGTCGAAGCGATTCGCCAAACAGTGGGGAATCTGTTCTGGTGCATGGAACGCTACCAAGAACATTGGCTGGACCGCGGGGGATCGCAGCCGGTGCCGACTTTCGGGCCGGAACACGAAATACTGAACAATGGAACACCGTCCAACCCGGAAAAGATTTTTGAGCTATTTCGCACCGGCGTGGCTGAATTGGAGTCCGTCCTGGCTTCGATTCTCGCGCCGGAAACGCATCGGCAATTAAATGGGATCGCGAGCCAGGACGCGGAGAAATTCCGGTTTGGATGCGAGCTATGGGTGCGGGCGCTGTATGAATTTGCGGCGTCCTATCACCACGCGGTCATCAACCGGGATCACCTCGTGCAAGCCTTGGTGCCGCTGTACCGCGGCCGTCTCTATTCGTATCTTCTGCAGCATGCCCATTCGTCGGCGGAAGAAATGGAGGCGGACGCTGAACTCCTTTGCCTGGAGTTTGAGCGCCAAAAGCCGTATTTGATCGAAAAGTGGAAGGCGAAAAGTTGAGGTGAAGCCATGAAGGACGTGATTATCCAAGGAATCGAGCAGGCTTACCAACATCTGATCCAGATGCTCGCCGAGTTTTTGCCGCGCTTGGTGGTGATGCTGGTCATTGTTGCGGCTGGATTTCTCATCGCGCTGACGCTGAAGTATATCCTGCGCGCATTGCTGCATTTAACGAAGCTGGACCGTTTGTCTGAGGAGGCGGGGGCTTCTCACGCGCTGCGCATGGCGGCGCTTCCTTCCATCACGGAGCTGTTGAGCCAGTCTGTGTTTTGGGTAACGTGGTCGGGCTTCGTCTTGATCGGAGCCGGCGTGCTGGGTGTTGCGGGTTTGCAGGAACAGATTTCGCGGTTGTTTCTGCTCCTGCCGGCGATTTTTGTGGCCATTTTGATTCTGTTTTTGGGACTGGTGACCGCGAATTTTCTCTCGCGCGCCGTGCTCTTGGCGGCGGTGAATGCGGGATATCGCTCGCCGAAGATGCTGAGCTGGTCAGTGCATGTTCTGGTGTGGATCCTTGCGGGTTCGATGGCGCTCGAGGAGATTGGCATCGCCAGGCAAACGGTTGTCGCGGCGTTTTCGATTGTGTTTGGCGCGCTGATGCTGGGAATGGCGATTGCTTTTGGTCTGGGCGGGCGGCACCTGGCTCGCAGGTTTCTGGAGAGGCTTCTCGGACAGAAGGAGAAAGAAAAACATGAAGAGCCGCAACCGTTGTGAAGGCAGGAGCCGCAACCGTTGTGAAGGCAGGCGACTCTTTGTCCGGGGGCCGGTCAAGCGTAGTTGGGCTCAATCACTGGCTCGGTCTCGAGAAGGATTGGCTGCTTCGAGCATTGCTACCGGAAAGTATTGGAACTGCTCGGTTAGACGTAAGGACGGTTGCCCGCTGACGGTCTTACTTGCTGATAGCTCTGTTTGATGAAAGCGCAGGAGACACCAATGGAAAAGCGCCTCTTCGGAACCATCAGGCACGCGCCGCGTGAAAGTTGGGGCTGGCGCCGAGCCGAGACGGATGTGCCTCGCCGGCGCTTATGTCCGCCATTAATCACGCTCGCGGAAAAACTTGGCGGCCCCGGGAGCGCCAGCTCCGGAATCGGTATCGGTGGTGTCCCAGGCCTTGCGGTCGATGGGCTGGATGGGTTCCAGTTTTTTCTGCGAAAGTGATTTATTCACCGCAGAAAGTTCCTTGGTAACGAAAGCGTCGAATTCGCCTGCGACGTCTTCCAGTTCTTTCTTCAGCGAATCAATGCGCGCGGCCTGATAATCGGTTGGGCGGCCTTCATAGCTCAATATGGCTCCATAAAGTTGCGTCGTTTTTTCACGGATTCGCTCCTCACCGGTGATGGCGCCTCCTTCCGTCGTGGCCACGATTTTCTTTCGCATGGCTTCCACTTTGCCCGCGAGTTCCTGCAACCGCTTGCTGAAGGCGGCGTCTCCCTTCAGCTTTGCACCGCGCTCTATGAGGGCGTTGCGTACGCCGTTGATGCGGTCGACATCGAAGCTCATCTCCCCCAGCAAACGGTGGAGGCGCATCGCTGCTTCAAATTCCAGTTTGCGGTCCTCCAGCGTAAGTTTTGCGCGAGGATCGAGCCCCACGGCAAGTTGTGTGCTGTAGGTCTCTTTGCCCCGCGTCATCTTCACCGTATACGTGCCGGGCAAAACTCTAGGTCCCTGGGCCGCTTCAAACGCAGCCGTGGCGGCGGGCGGAACGTGCGGCGCTTTGAGCCGCATGGACCATTCCACACGGCTGATGCCGCGGCGGCTGTTCGGAGGGAGGGTGTCCACCAGCTTGTCCTGCGAATCGAAAATTTCCAGCTTCATTTTTCCAAAAATGTGACGCTTGCTCTGGTAGTAGGTAATCAAAGCAGCGTCCGGGGGATTGGGCCCGGTGAACACCGCGCTTCCCTCCACCCAGCCGCCGGTCGCGGGGAGCCGCTGCTGCGCGGGCTTGGCCTGCAGGAAAACTGCCTCTTGCGCCATGACTTCGGGAGTCAGCTTACGCAACGTTGTGATGTCGTCCACGATCCAGATACCGCGGCCATGGGTGGCGACCACCAGATCCGACTCGCGCGGATGCACAACGATGTCCCGGACGGCCACCATGGGGAATTGGTGACCTTTGTATTGCGCCCAGTGTTTACCTCCATCCAGTGAAATCCACAGACCGAATTCCGTGCCCAGGAATAACAAATTGGGCGCCTCCGTGTCTTCCTTGATGACATGCGCGTAGCCGCGCACACCGCTGTTCGCACCGACGATCGGCGTCCAGGTCTTCCCGAAGTCCGTGGTCTTGAAGACGTGAGGATCCATATCTCCAAAGGTATGCCGATCGAACGTTGCATAAGCCGTGCCTGCGTCATAGAGGCTGGCTTCCACCCACGAAACCCACGATGCTTTCGGCAGATTCGGAACGTTGCCAACAAGGTTGGTCCAGGACTTGGCGCCATCGCGCGTCACCTGGAGATTCCCATCGTCGGTTCCAGCCCAGATGGTTTGGCCGTCGCGCGGCGACTCGCTGATGGAGTAGATCGTCGTGTGCATCTCGGCGTATGAATTGTCGACAGTAACGCCGCCGGATTCTTCCTGCTTCTGTTTCTCCGGATCATTGGTGGTGAGGTCCGGCGAGATGCGGTCCCACGATTGACCGTGGTCGCGGGAACGGAAGAGGAATTGCGCGCCGATGTAGATCGTGCCCTTCTCATTGGGGCTCATGTGCATCGGCGTGTTCCAGTTGAAGCGCAGCTTCCCTTCCCCGTAATTCGGTTGCGGCTTGATGGCCCGGCCCTCCAGCGTGAAGCGATTCACGCGGCCGATCTCGCCGCCCTGTGATTCGGCGTAAACGTAGTTCGCATCGGCGGGATCCGGAAACACCCAAAACCCATCTCCTCCATAAAGATTTTCCCAGCGACCGTTGGTAATCCCGCCCGGGTACTGCGAGTCGCCCATCCACACGCTGTTGTCCTGCAGCCCGCCAAAGACGTGATAAGGATCGGCGTTGTCTGCACTCACGTGATAGAACTGCGAGATCGGGAGGTTGTTGCCCTTCCACCAGGTATTGCCGCCATCATAGGAATACCAAACGCCTCCGTCATCGCCGGCAATCACTTGATCGGTATTGTCGGGATTCACCCAGACATCGTGGAAATCCCCATGTGCGCCGTTCCCGATTCCGCTGAAGCTTTTGCCGCCATCCTCGCTCATGATCAAGGTGAGGTCGGGCTTGTAAACTTTGTTCTCGTTTTTCGGATCGACGATCAGGTTGGAGAAGTAAAAGGGCCGCCAGACCATCCAATTGCTGCGGTCCCGCTCTTCCCACGTTTTGCCGCCATCTTCGGAACGGAAAAGTGCGCTGCGCGTCGATTCGATCATGGCATACACGACATTTGGTTTTGATGGCGCTATCGTAACGGCAACGCGCCCCCAGGGTTTTGCAGGAAGCCCTTTGGCGCTCTTTTCATCCAGCTCCTTCCAGGTCGTTCCGCCATCCATGGTCTGGAAAAAACCGCTGCCGCTGGGCGCGGTGGGATTCTCTCCGCCCGAGCGGAAAGTCCAGCCTTTCCGGCGAAAATCCCACATGCCCGCAAGAAGTACCTTCGGGTCTTGCGGATTCATGGAAATCATCGAGCAGCCGGTCGAGAGGTTTGCGCCCTTCAGTATGTTGTTCCAGGTTTTTCCGCCATCTGTCGTTTTGTAGACACCGCGGTCTTCGCTGTCGCTCCAGAGTTTTCCCGGCACGCAGACGTAAACCGTGCCGCTGTTCTTCGGATCGATGATAATTTTCGAAATGCGCTCGGAATTCGGCAGGCCCATGTTGGTCCAGCTGTCGCCGCCGTCCGTCGACTTGTAGATGCCATTGCCGATCGACACGCTGTTGCGAGTCCAGGCTTCTCCTGTGCCGGCCCAAATCGTTTTCGGCGCTTGCGGATCAATGGCCACGGCGCCAATGGATTGCGCGGCCTCCTTGTCGAAAACGGGTTTGAACGTCGTGCCGCCGTTCGAAGATTTCCAGACACCCCCGCTGGCTGCTCCGACATAGACAGTCAGCCGGCCGTCCTCTTTTACGGCGGCGAGCGCGGCCACGCGCCCGCTCATGGCCGCGGAGCCTATGTTTCGCGCTCCTAGTCCGGAGATGGTATCCGAGTCGAATTTGGCGTCTTGCGCGGGAGCGCGCGCGGCAAAAATCATCACAGCGAGAAGCACTATAATCACAGCGGCAAAGCAGCGGATTGATTCGCACATATCGACAAATTCCTCAGTGATAAAATAGAAGCAACGGCTCTTGGCTGCAACTCCATCCATGGATATTCGGACGTGGGGTAGGGATTCTTGTCTGTCCTCTCTTCAATAATCACTTTCCGGCCGGCGGCGCCTTCGTCTCCGGTTTGGAAGCGGGCATCGAGAAATGTGCGTCTTCCAGCGGTATGTTTTGTTCGATCTTTTCCACGGAGAATTGCGCGCGTGAAGCGCTCCCTTTTTGCGCCTGCTCCACCGCGAAGGGATAAAAGATGCCGTTCACCTCTTCGTAGTCGCCGTAGTACAACTCGGACTCCTGCAGCGCGCCGCGAATGGTGGTTTGAATTTCCATTTTCAGCTCGAGGAACGAATCCGCATCGAGATAGTAATAGCGCACGTCTCCGTTCTTCATGTTCAGCTTGATTTTGAAACAATCCGTTCCCTCGACCGAATCGTGCCCCACGAGTTCGGCTTTATGTCCCTTCTCCTTGTACTCCATAAGCGGCCCATCGATATCGGCGTCCACGACCAGGCTTTTCAGATCGTCCTGTGAGAGCAACTCCGGATCTTTGCGCCCACCGAAAGGTGATATCCTCCATCCCGTCTTGCCATCGTAGGCCCGCACCAGGGCCAGACCTTGAATGATGAATTCTTCTCGAACCTTGTCGGCGCGCTTGTTTTCCTGCCGAAAATCCGCGCGAAATGAACCTTGGCTGAATTTTGCGGTGGTGCGGATACTGCGCACAGCCTTCAACTTGTCAACTCCGCCATGCGCCTGAATATTCTTGACGATGACTTCATCAACGGTCTGAGCGCTGGCGGCGTGGGGAAAAAATGCGATGGCCGCCGCGACGGGAAGGAAAAAACGGAAAACCCCGGAGAACTCCATAAACGGCGTCAGCCGCAAATCTACTTTCATGAACTCCCCCAACCCAACGCTAAGTGACAATACACTAAAGGAAGGCACCGAAACGGTGAACCTTTTATCTTTCGGACGGAATTAGCAGCATTTGGTTAGCAGACTTTCGCCCCGCTGCCAAGAAGTTTCGCGGTACAGGCATTTAGAACTCCAAGTGTAGGCGCACGCTCGGCACGATTACCGGTCCCCGGTCCCGGTTGTAGCCGGGATCGTTAATGTGCTGCAATCCAAACGAAGGATAAATTCCCCGCCACACGTGGAGTGTGTAGTACGTCTCGACGATATTCTCGCGGCCGTAATTGAGACGCCCATCGCCAAGAAGAAAACCGGAGCCGCCGAGCGCAAGGTATTCCTGGTGGTCACGCGAAATGCCGTTCGAAACAAATACCACACCGGCGCGGTCGAACTTTCTATGCCACGGCTTGCCGTTTGCGCCTGCGCCGATCTGCGCTGTCTGGTCCACTTCGGTATACGCATAGGATTCATGCCGGCCCTCGTTCCATCCCCATCTGCCAAACACGCCCATCCAATCATTGAGCGGCTGCTCGAAATTTACGCCGAATCCGTACTTGATTGTTGTCCGGAGAGGGTGTGCGGCGATATCCGGCATGGTCGTTATCCCGGCGAGGAAATTGTCGACCGCCTCGCGGTAACTTCCCATGTTGGCGTGATTCACAAAACTTAGGAAGCGAACAATGCCTTCCTGTTTTCGCAAAACAGCGCCATGCACTTCGAATTCAATGTTTTCCGCGTGCGCCCGGCTCATCTCCGCATCGAGGTGGATGCCATTGGCCACCTTTGGCATGAGCCCTTCTGCAAACCGCACCGCCCACCGCCGGTCGTGATACTCGAGCATCGCGCCAAACGTGAACCCGCGCGTGTCCGCGGCGTAGTCGTACGTTCCGTTATTGTCCACAGTCCAGTTCATGAATTGGAAGTTAGTGTCGCTGCCGTAGCCATTCAAATCGAAAAAGTCCGCCATGCTGAATTTGCCGAAGCGAATTTCCAGCCGTCTCACGGGCGGCGTGCTGAAGAGAGAGAACGGCGTTCGCACCGAAGTCACGTTCTCTCCGCTCAGCGGAATGATCTGATGCCACATCAGCCGCGCGACGTACGGCGCTCTGCTCAAGGTCGTATTTCGCACGACGTCGAGATTCGTGACGCCTCCAAGCCCTAGCGCTTCGCCGATCCCATGCCCTCCGGATTCCTGCGCGTCGCACAGCAGCTCGATCCTGCCCGTGAGTCGCACTCCCGTGAACACCGTCACCACCCGCGAGGTCGCGTCCTGCGCTTCCGGAGTAAGGCTATTCACTCCCCGATAGGGAGAACGAAACGCCGGATGCCACTGCGAAATCCAATTGGCTTGGCCCGAAATCCACCAGCGGTCTGTCTCCGGATGCGCAAACATCGTGGGGACTGGATCGGCATCCACCGTCGAATCCGTGACCGGAGCCGTCTGAGCCTGACCCTGCGTCGAATCTTGCGCCCGCAGTCCCGCCGCTGCGATCGAAAAGGCCCCCAGCATCGCGCAAATCGCCGGAACAAATTGGAAAGTCAAACGCCGCATCTTTGGTATCCGAAATCTCTTCCGCCTGAACGTGTTGCTAACCATTGAATCACTACAGGCTAAGTCCCCCTGGTGAATGGGTGATGAATGCCTCTCGGGAAGTCGGCCCCTTGAACTCCGCTGTCCCTTTGTTCTACTGTTCATCAAGCTGTTGTCAAAAGGCCCCAACTCTTGATACCATACCCCTATAGGGTAGATAAGCAAAAATGTCGCACACCTCGCGCGAAAAATTGGACCTGGTCAACCGCACCAAGAAAGTCATCGGGCAGCTCGAAAGTGTTCTTCGTGCTCTGAACGACGATGAACCGTGCGCCGACGCCCTCCAGCGCCTTGCCGCCGCGCGCGGCGCCATCAACAGCCTCATGGCCGAGCTGATGGAGGACCACATCCGAAATCATATGCCTCGCAATTCCAAATCCTCGGGAGAAGCCGCCGACGATGTCATCCACATCGTCCGCACTTATCTCAGATGAACTAGAAGAGGGTCGCCTTTCGCCCCGCTTTTCTATATCTTCTCTGCACCAAGACCCCGCGGCTGGAGTCGAAGGACCCGAAGGAGACATAGCGGTGAGAAGAATATTCACGGCCCTCGTCTTTGCTGTATTCCTAAATGTGCCGGCAGTTCGCGCGCAAGCCGGCCCTGTCGAGGGTGGTCACGAATTACAGGTGTGGACCGGTGGGGGCCACGGACTCAATGGCAGCCAGTCTGACGATGGCGTCTGGAATGTGGGATTCCGTTACGGCCTGATCCTCACCGCGCCGCATGGTCCCGGTTTTCTGCGCGGCCGCTTGGAGTATGCGGTGGACGCCGTCCCGGTCTTCCTGGTCGCTCAGAAAACGAACACAGCCTTCGGTGTGGGCATAAACCCGTTCGCCTTCAAATGGGCGCTGGACACGCACAGCAGCGTGGTTCCGTATCTCGAACTTGGCGGCGGCACTCTCTTTACCAATACAAAGGTGCCCGAAGGAACGTCCCGCATCAATTTCACCACCGGCGCCGCCCTGGGCCTGCACTTCCTGCGTAGCAAGTACAACATCAGCACGGAAGTCCGCTACATGCACATTTCGAACGCGGGGCTCTCGTCGCCGAATCCCGGCATCAATACCATTCAGTTTCGTTTGGGCTTCGGTCTATTCAGCCAAAAAGATTAGCGGGCATTGGAACGCGCCCGATTCAAAACTACGATGAGTGTGTGAGATGAAAATGATTGGAATCTGCATAGCTGCCATCGTTCTGCTCGTTGCAGTCGTTGTCGTCCGCGCCATGCGCACCGGAGGGAAAGCGCCTTCCTCAGGGACTCCGGCGCCGGACTTCACGCTGAATTCGCAGGATGGCAAACCGCTCAGCCTGCACGATTTTCGCGGCAAATGGGTCGTGCTTTATTTCTATCCCAAGGATTTCACAAGCGGCTGCACCAAGGAAGCGCATAACTTTCAGCGCGACCTCCGCCAGTATGAGCAGAAAAACGCGATCATCCTCGGTGTCAGCGTTCAGGACGAGGCTACCCACCAGAAATTCTGCGCCAAAGAAGGCCTCGGCTTCAAGCTGCTTGCGGATACGAACTACGAGGTCTCCTCCTCCTACGACTCGCTGGTGAATCTAGGCGTCGCCAAGCTTTCTGCGCGCCACTCCTTTCTCATCGATCCGGATGGCGTTGTCCGCAAAACCTATCTCAACGTGAACGCCGAAAAACACAGCGCCGAAGTCCTCGCCGACCTATCGCAGCTTCAGCAGTCTCAGGGATCAATCTAGCTTAATTCCTCACAAGATCTTATCCTGCGCGCAAGTAATTTGTAGGGCCCGCCTTCTGAGGCGGGCCGCTCTTCTCACGGTCGTCACACGGTGTCGTGCTTGCTCGTGGTTAAGACTTGTCTCCAGTATTTGGATTGTTCGGAGCCGACACGGAGAGCTTCCTGCCCACTGCGGCAACAACAATCACCGCCACCGTGATAGCGACGACAGCCCTGAGCCAATTCGGTGGCTCCTGGCCTGCCGGGAATAGACCACTTACGATATATTTGCCGGGCATTACACTCCAATGCATCACAATTGCAAGGAGAACGCTTCCACGCGTGTGCAAAAAAAGCACCGTCATCAAGACGCTGAGAGCGACTGCACTTGCGGTGAACAAGGCCCATGTGGAAATGGGTGAGAAAAACACATTGATATGCCAGCCTGCCCAGATGAGTCCTAAAATGACGCTGGCCTTTAGGAGCGACCATTTGTCTAAGAGACGCGGCAGTAGGAAACCACGCCACCCAAGTTCCTCGGCCAATGGTCCCTGAAACAAGCCGAAAACGAATATGTAAAGCAACCACCATTGGTGGAACAACTCGCCCGGCCTGACCGGACCGATCCTACCCTGTACCGCGCCATAAATGACTGTGGCAACGGCATGCACAGCCACTGTTAAGAACAGGGCATAGAGCCACCAAACGACAGAGACCCGATAGAGGACGCACCGATGTGCAAGCTCCTTCACACCGGAGCGTCCGTTTGCTATGTAGGTGGCGGCCACTCCCCCTACACTGCAAAAGGCCGCGCTAGCCATAAAGGAAAATGTGCCTTCGGGAAGGGCGACGTGCCTCATTCTTAGGGCAATCCGTGTGGCCCACGGAATGCCGAAGGAGACCAGGAAAAACACAATCATAGAAAGCTTTGGTCGCGGGAGATTCATTGGTCCGTTCTGAGTGACCGCAGAGGCCGGAGGAGCAAAATACACCGGCGGCGATTCCTCCGCCTCAGTTTCCGCAAGCCGCCTCGGCACTTAAGTCGGGAACCCCAGGCAAAGCTGTGAGATTGCTCTTGCCCAGCAACGTATTCAGCGCGGCCACATCTTTGTTCTTCAGTTCCTGCCAGGCCGCAAGAGTTTCGTTCAAACCCTTGCAGATCCGCCGGTAGGCCGCGAACGATTCTTCCGAGGGCGCGAAGTCCGCGCCATCGACAAGTGCCATCAGCGCCGTCAAGGTATCGTTCACCGCCATGAGACTGGCCGTCTTGGGAGCCTCTAGGATCGGTGTGGCTTCCCCTGCAAGCGCTGCGACTTTCGCGTCTAGCGCGCTGGCCGCAACTGCAATGGGATCCTCCTTCGGACGCTTCATCAGTTCGGCCAGCCGCGCGCGTAAGTCCTTCGTCTGCTGGTAGCCGTCAAAGTTTCTTTCGAGCAACGCGGAGATTTTCAGTTGCAGCTCCAGTGAACTCTGCAATTCATTGCGCGCCACCGCCATCCGCGGATCCATCTTGATTTCCAGCGGTTGGCGAAAAACTTGCGCCCCCGCTTTCAGCCGCACCTCATATTTCCCTGGCAGCACCAGCGGTCCTTCCGGAGGCAGCGGCGTCGAGCCCACAATCGCGGCGATCGGATAGTTGTACGGGGACTGTGGGTGCATGGCGCGCGGATCGGGGTAGCGCAGATTCCAGACGAAACGGTGCATTCCCGTTGCTTTCGAAAGCGCTTGGGGATGTCCGATCCAGTACTCCGCCACGAACGGAGTTTCTTCCGGCTCTTGTGGCGCAGGCACGCTGGAAAAACTCCGCACTAATTTTTCATCTTCGTCGTAGATTTCCAGTTGAATGTCTCCGGTGGAATTCGCCGGCAAAACATAATTCAGAATTGCGCCATCGGGAGGATTTTTTCCCGCAGGAATTTCCGGCGGCAGCGGAGTGTTTTGATTCTCGTCGCGGCGCACGCGGATGGCGTTTCGCGGCGCAAAGAGATGCGCGCCGGAAAACACTGCGCGCCCATCCATCTGGCGAAGCGGCGTGACATCGTCGAGGATCCAGAACGAACGGCCATACGTCGCGGCTACCAGGTCATCCTGTTCGATGGCCAGGTCATGGATGGCTACCACTGGCATGTTCAGCCGGAGCGATTGCCAATGATCTCCGCTGTCGAACGAAACGCAAACCCCCTGTTGGGTCCCCGCGTACAGCAACCCCTTGCGCGCGGGATCCTCGCGCACCGCCCGCACAAAATCGCCGTCGCGAATGCCGTTGACGGTTTCCTGCCAGGTCTTTCCAAAGTCGCGCGTCCGAAAAATGTGCGGCCGCAAATCGTCGAGACCGTTTCGATTGACTGCCGCATAAGCGGTACCGGCATCGAAATGCGAAGCTTCCATCAGGCTGACCGTGCTCCACTCCGATACGCCCGAGGGCGTGACGTTCTGCCACGTCCCTCCGCCGTCCTTCGTCAGCTGGATGTTCCCATCATCCGTTCCAACCCAGATCACGCCTTCCTTGATCTCCGACGGCGCGATCGTCAGGATCGTGCCAAGCATCTGTTTCGGATTTTTTTCATCAGCGCGCGTACGCGTCAGATCGGGACTGACGGCCTGCCAGCTTGTTCCTGCATCCGCCGTTTTTAAGAGAAATTGCGTCCCGAGATAGAGCAGATGTGGATCTTGCGGCGAAAAAAGCAGTGGAATCGTCCAGTTGAAACGGTACTTGCTGCCAAACGAGACCGGCGCAGGAGAAATATCCCGCACCTGTCCCGTGGTTTTGGACATTCGCACCACGCTCCCACCCGGCCCGGCGTTGTACACCACATCCGCGTCCAGCGGATCTGGAATCGTGTAACCGCTTTCTCCCGGACCAACCGGAAACCAGTCGCGCTCCGTGATCTGTCCACTGTTTCCGCGGCTGGCGATGCCCGCCGTGCCGCTGTCCTGCTGCGGTCCGTACACCCAGTATGGAAACCGGTGATCCGTCGCGACCCTATAAAATTGTCCTGTCGGCTGGTTGTACCACGTGCTCCAGGACTCGCCTCCGTTGAGGCTGATCGTCGCGCCCTGATCCACGCCGAGCATGATTCGCTGCGAATTCGTCGGATCGATCCATATCGTGTGGTAATCGTCGCCGCCGGGAGCGCCCTTGATGGCCGTAAAGTTGTGCCCGCCGTCGTTCGAACGGTACAAGTTTTGCGAAGGCACATACAGCACATCGGGATTTTTCGGATCGACGAAAATCTCGCTCATGTACCAGAAGCCGGTGATGCGCCGGTCTTCCGTGATTTTTTTCCAGCTCGCTCCTCCATCGTCGGACCGGTACAAGCCGCCATTCTTCTCCTTTGCTTCCACAATCAAGTACACTCGCTGCCCGCGAGTGCCGGGCGCCACCGCGACCCCCGACCGTCCCCAATCCGTCTCGGGCAGCCCAGGTCCCGTGATCGGCACCCACGTGAAGCCCTCGTCGGATGATTTGTACAGCCCGCTCCCCGGGCCATACGCCGTTCCCTTTTGCCCCGGCTTTCGAATGCCCTGCCACATCGTCGCGTACACCACCCGCGGATTCCCCGGTTCGAAGCAAAGATCCACCGCTCCCGTTACTTTGTCCTTGAACAAAACTTTCTTCCACGTGCGTCCGCCGTCCGTCGACCGGAACACTCCGCGTTCCTCGTTTGGTCCGAAGGCGTGCCCGATCGCCGCTACCAGCACAAGATCCGGATTGCGCGGATCAATCAGGATCCGCGCAATATGCCTCGTGTCCTGCAACCCCGAGTGTTGCCACGTCTCTCCCGCATCCGTCGATTTGTAAATGCCATTCCCGGAACCGATGTCCGAATAAATTCCGTTGACTCCGGTGCCCGCATAAATGATGTTTGGATTCGAAGGCGCAAGCGCTAGTGCTCCGATGGGCGCCGCCGGCTCGTTGTCGAAAATCGGCTTCCAGACCGTGCCGCCGTCCGTCGTCTTCCACACTCCTCCGCCGTCCGCCCCAAAATAGTAGACCCCCGCATTTCCCGGAACCCCCGCGACGGCATTCACCTTTCCGGCGCGAAACGGCCCGATCATTCGCCATTTCATCTCCGAATAGAGCGATTCGGTGATCTGTTGTGCGCGGTTAACACCCGCCATCACAAATCCTGTGGACCAGAGGAGCGCGGAACCAAGGACGATTCGGAATGTACGTAAACTCTTCATTTGAGCGCCTTTCGAAATTCGCGTGAGAGGCCGTTCAAGGCTCGTCGTCTCCATCCGCATCGGTGGAGGGCACCGCTTCGAGGGCTTTGTTCGGATCCACCGCCGCATGCCCGGCCTTCTTCAATTCCCCATTGAGGGCCGGGATATCCTGCTGCCGGATTTTCGCCCAGCGCGCGACGAGTTTCTCGAGAGCGTCTTCGAGGTCTTTGAATACGGCAGTGGCTTGCGTCGTGGGTGCGGCATCGGCGCTGTCCGCAACAGCCAGGATGCCGCCGAAATGCTGGTTCAAACTGGAAAAATTCTCCGGTTGCTTCGCGCCGGGCGGCAAGCCGTAGAAATTGCTCTGCGCTGCGCCTTCCAATTCGGCAGTTTGCTTGTCGAGAGCCGCGATCGCATCCGCAAGAGCGCCCTTCCCTGCTTTCGCGGCGCGCTCCTTCAACTGTGCGCGCACCGATTGAACCTGAGAGAGTGCTTCGAAACTTCTATTCATGCCTTCGACGGAACCGCTCTGCATTTCAAACTGTTTGCCAAGATCCGCAAGCGGAGTCTTGATTCGCGGGTCCATCTTCACGACGAACGGCTTAGAATAGCTCTTTCCGTCAACCGTGAGCTTCACCATGTACTCTCCCGGGAGAGCAAGCGCCCCCAGCGGATACCTCGGCGTGTCGTGAACGATCGCTGAAATAGGATAGTCATGCGCGAGCGATTCCGGCGCCGGGTAATGAATATCCCACACGAATCGATGCATTCCCGCCACGCTCGAAAGCTCTTGCTCGTGTCGCACCCAGTACATCGGAATCGGATTCTCTGCCGCGATCTTCGCCATGTTCAGGGGCTTGTCCGTGCTCGCATACTTCCGCACGAGTTGATTGTGTGCGTCGAAAATCTCGAGCGTCACTGGCTCTTTCGCGGGACTCGCAAGGTAATAGTCGATGATGGCGCCATCCGGAGGATTTTTTCCGGCGGGGAATTCCGGAGGCAGCGGCGTGTCCGGATTGCGATTCCAGCGAAAACGAGTCGCTTCCTGCGGTACGAAGAGATGCACACTTTCTTTCGCGATGTCGGCGTTCAGTTGGCGAAGCGGCGTGACATCGTCCAGAATCCAGAACGAGCGGCCGTGCGTGGCGACAATGAGATCATCGCCATGAATCGCGAGATCGCGCATCGAAGTGTGCGGCAGATTCAGTTGCAGCGGCTGCCAATCGTCTCCATCGTTGAAGGAAACGTACACGGAACCTTCCGTTCCGGCGAAGAGCAAACCCTTGCGCGCAGGATCTTCGCGCACTACGTTGCTGGCGCCGCCATCCGGAATATTCTTTGTGATTTCCGTCCACGTCTTGCCGAAATCGCGCGTCCGGTAAATGTGCGCGCGCAAATCGTCGAGCCGGAACGAATTGATCGCCGCGTACGCCGTGCCGGCATCGAAGTGCGAAGCTTCGATAATGGAAACTTTGCTCCACGGCTTGGGCTGCGGCGGCGTAACATTCTGCCAGGTCTTGCCGCCGTCGCGCGTAATGTGAATTAGCCCATCATCAGTTCCCGCCCAGATGGCGTTCGCCTCCTTGAACGAAGGAGCGACGGCGTAAATAACGCCGCGGTGTTTTCCTTTTTCCGGATCGCTCGCCGCGAAAACGCCGAGGTTCGCGGGAATTTCGTAGGATTCGCGCGTGAGATCCGGACTGATGACCTGCCAACTGTTTCCCGCATCGGTGGTCTTGAAAAGCACGTTGGCGGCGAAGTAGAGCGTGTGCGGTTCGAGCGGCGAGAACACCACCGGCAGCGTGCGCGCATAACGATATTCGCCGCGGCGAATCGGCTCCGGCGTAACCTTCGCGTACTCGCCGATGTCCTGCTTCGTGCGCGTGAGCCAGTCGCCATAAAGAATGTTCGGATCGAGCGGATCGACGGCGATGTATCCGTACTCGAAGATACCGATGAGACGCCAATCGCGGAAAGTGATTTCGCCATAGTCGCTGCGGCTCTGCGTCGCGACGGAGCCGCTTTCCTGCTGGGCGCCGTAAACCCAATAGGGAAAGCGATTATCGGTGGTGACGTGATAGAACTGGGCAGTTGGCTGATTGTACCAACTGCTCCACGTCGTGCCGCCGTTCACGCTGATGACCGCGCCCTGATCGGAGCTGAGCGCGATGATCTGCGGATTTTCCGTGCTGATCCAGATGCGCTGGTAGTCGTCGCCGCCGGGTGCGCCTTTGAATCCCACAAATGATTTTCCACCGTCCGTCGACTTCCACGTCGTAGTGTTTGCGACGTAAATGACGTCCGGATTGTCCGGCGCGACGGCGATGCCCATCGCGCCCGGACCGCGGCCACCGATGCGGTGGTCGGCGTTTACCTGTTTCCACGATTCGCCGGAATCATCGGAACGGTAGACACCGCCATTTTTCTTTGCCTCCACCGTGGCGTAAACGCGGTTCGTCTCGCTGCGCGAAACGGCAATGCCGATGCGGCCCAGACCATCGGCCGCGGGGAGACCTTTGGTGAGCGGGCGCCAATTGCTTCCGCCGTCGGTGGATTTGAAAATGCCGCTGCCAGCGCTGATAAAGGATTCACCGCTGCGAATCTCCCACGGCGCAACTCGCGCGGCCCATAACACAGCGTAAATTGTTTGCGGATTCGCCGGATCGAAAGCGAGGTCGGCGGCGCCGGTGTTCTCGTCCTTGTAGAGAACTTTCTGGAAGGATTGTCCGCCATCGGCGGAACGGAAGACGCCGCGCTCGGCGTTCGGGCCGTAAGGATGTCCTCCGGCGGCGACGAAAACGCGGTTGGGATCTTTCGGGTCAATGAGGATCGCGGTGATTTGCTGGGCGTCGCGAAGGTTTGGCAAATGCGTCCAGGATTTTCCGGTGTCGGTGGATTTGTAAACGCCATCGCCCGTCGCGAGATCCGGGCGCTGCAAGCCTTCGCCACTGCCGGCGTAAATGATGTTCGGATCGGAAGGAGCAACGGCCAGCGCGCCGATGGAGCCAGTGGGCTGATCGTCGAATATCGGATTCCAGGTGTTCCCGAAATCGGTGGTCTTCCAGATGCCGCCGTTGACAGCGGCCATGTAAAAAACGTTGGGCTGGTGCGGTACTCCGGAAATAGCAACGGTGCGGCCGCCGCGGAACGGACCGATGCAACGCCAACGCATTTCGGAATAAAGTTTTTGGTCGAACTGCTGCGCGTTCGCCGAAGTGCAAAAAATAGTTGTGACGACGATTCCAGCGATGAACCACTTCCCTGCCACACCGATGCGCATCCGAGTCCTCCACGAGAAGAGAGAGGATACTCTGGCTGCGAAAACGTAGCAATGCTGGGGCCGCATGAGGTTATCGAGGTCGATGGCGCGATGCGAGTAGGAGGAGCTGGTTAGTGATGTAGGCCAGGACGGAGGCGCAGCGCGGGGAGACGCGGGCCCTTGGTGACGAGGACAAGGAGCCGGGCCAGGAACTGGTTGATGTCGACGGCGGAGTTGAACTCGGAGAGCTGGGGAAGGAGTTCCGCGGAGAGGTCGAGGGAATTATTGGGCGGTTGCTGAAGTCCGGCGCCGATGGCGGCACTCTCGGTTAAGTGTTGAAGGCAAAGACCCAGATGGGAACCGGAGGCGAATTTCCGGCAGCGCTTGCCGTTCGGGAATATGTGCTGGCAACGGCCCTCTTTTGGCGCGTGTGGCAGAGATGAGTCGTTTCTTGATGTAGCTGCTGGAATATCAATGGTGGAGCTGGAGGTCGTGGTTGTGGAGTTCATAATTTCCTCGTTGAGGGCGTACCCCACCCCCCCATGAAAGATGGATCGTTTTCAAAACAAAGGAGTTGTGGAAAAAACATTTTGTAAGTAGCTGAACGGAAAGGGGATGGACGACGGGAGATTTCGTGACTAGTGACTGGTGACAGGTGACAGGTGAAGAGGCGGAAAGGTGGGGATGCTGGACCGAACGATCGAGAGGGAGGCTGAAAGTCACAACTCATGGTAACATGAAAATGTTACCTTGTAAAATACATTCTGACGTAGTACTAGTTTCGAATGGATTTGGTAGTACTTTCGAATGAAAACGGCGACGTAAGTTAAGGAAAAGGAACGGTTAAGAACAGGAATTGTTTTCAGTGGTCAGTTGTCAGTGTTCAGTCGGGGCGGAGAAATGTGCTAGGGGCTCTTCGTTGTCGGTTGTTAGTTTTTAGTGGGAGAAATTGGTTTGGTGGTGGGGCAGGCGCCGAGGAATGAAGATGCAAAGAGACGACCGCGGAAAGAAAGGGCGACCCATCCTTTGCAAAACCCAAAACCGAAAGGAGTAGGCCGCCAGAGTCATGTCCGAACTCACAGGATGCCCCGCCCGCACCCGCAAGTCAGGCCGTGAGGAGCCGGGAGTTCGAGGCTTTACGGCTGAGAGAGCGATCGAAGGTTACGAGGGTAAGCTGCGAGGCTGACGCAAAGGCGCAGAGATAGGAATCGGCCCAGTCTTTGGTAGCCGGGCGGCGGAGGCGGGTCAAATTGCGGAAGATTCGTTCGAGGCCGCTCGGCTCGTCCAGATAGGCAACGCGGTCGTCTTGCAGCCAGCGATCATAGGTCTGCCAGGCCTGCGGCTGATTCATGACTTCGTCGCCCATGACCGCTTCCGCGGTTAGGAGGCGGAGAAGGCCGAGTTGGGTGAACCGGCAGAAAAAGAGACGGGAGTCCGCAGGGAGACCGGAGAACCACGCCGCCGCGCGGGCGTGATGGACGTGCCCCTGGTAGGTAAGGGCGATCCAGACGTTGATATCAGGGAAAAGAAATGATGTCGTAGATTTTGGCATTGTCGAGCCGAACGGTTCCTGGGCGCTTGGAAGCGACGAGCGGGAGCTTGACGCGTTTGCGCGAGGAAGCCGTGCGCTTTTCGCTGAGGACTTGCTCGACGCCACGCAGGATCAATCTCTTGGCGGAGCTACCTTCGTTCGCGGCACGGGCTTTGAGGCGCTGGTAGAGCGAAGCTGGAATGTCGATCGTGGTGCGCATGAGGAGAGTCTACCATATTTATGGTTAGGAAGGAATAGCAAGGACGAGTAGGAAAACGGGGGAGGGCGGCCAGCCGCGCACTACAGGGGGCGAGGGGGGTAGGAGTCGAGGCGTTTTTTGTAGAGGAAGAGGACGCTGGGGCCGAAGGAGAGGAGCATTACGGCGATGCCGGTGGCGATGCCGAAACTGGTGGCGAGTGGCGCGGAACAATCGTGACGGCGGCGGACGATGACGTGGCAAAGGACGACGATCAGTAGTTCCGGGACGCTGCCTTTGAGCAGCCAGGAGATGAGCCGGGTTACTACCGGTGAGGAGTTGCGGAAATAGAAGTAAAAGAGGATGGCCCAGAGCAGCCAGGCGACGCCCCAAAAGCCCAAGACCCAAAAGAGCATGTTCAGATTGTCCTCACTAAGAAAACGGTCGAAGAGTCTGTAGAAGAAGTCGAGGAAATCGTCACCACCCACTGCAGCGCCTAAGGACCAGGCTACGGCGGAGGTAAGGAGGGCGGTAAGAAGCGAGGTGGCGGCGCAGGAGAGCAGAATGTGCGCACGGGGCTTGAGCCGTTTGAAAGAGGTACCCACGGAGAGGAAAAGCAGGAGCATCTGGCCTCCCAGGACGGCCCCTACTAGAATCCAGAACGCCCAGTCGGTGTAAGCGACCTTCAGAGCACGGCTGAGGCCTGACCACTTTGAGAGCTCACCTCCGAAGATAAACATACTTCCGGGCACAATTAAGCCTAGAAGTATCAGGGCGTAGAAGACGGAAATCACGATGCCCCATTTGCGCATGGGCCCTCCTGGCGGTAGCAGAGGATTCACCACAAAAAGAGGAGGCTAGGTGGCGGAGGTTCTCTCTGGGCAGGCTGACGAAAGAGGAGGAGAGATTCATCGCTGCCGAATTTGCGGCGATGGTGAAGAGGTCCTCGATGCGCAGGCCAGCAAGTTTTGAAATCGAAGAGGAAGAGAGATTTCTCTCTGCGCAGGCCGACGCTTTCGCAGGAGCGAAAGCGGAAGAAAAAGTCGGCCTGCTTCGTTCGAAATGACGGTGGGTGGTGAGCGGTGGACGCTCAAAGAAGTGGCTTCACTGCCGACTCGATCACGCCGGTGTACTCAAATCCCACGACCTTCTTGCGCAGTATTCCCTGGCGGTCATAAAGCATTGTTGTTGGCAAACCTTCGATGCCGCCAAACTTCTGTTTCAAGTCCTCTGGGGCGACGGCCAGCGGATAACGCACTCCAATTTTTCTTGCGAATTGAACGGGGTCCTCCATATCCATCATCGTATCGAACTTGAATCCGATGACGGCAAACCCGCGTGAGCCGTAGAGGTTGAGGAGTTTCTGATAGCCGGGCATCTCTTTCTTGCACGGCTGACACCACGTAGCCCAAAAATCGACGAGGACCACCTTGCCGCGAAGGTCCGCCGATGAGATTTCGCGGCCCTGCAAGTCTTTCACGGAGAACTCGGGCAGGTGCGAACCAATTTCACCTGCCGCGATTACCGCCTGTTCGGGCTGAGGGGCACTCGCCGGATGCTGATGGCGTCCGGCGAGACCAAGTCCAGCAAGGATCAGAAATAGCGGACATTGTTTTAGCATCTATTCCTTCTTCTGCACTTCGAGAATCAGCAGCTTCAGGGGTGCTGAGGCGGCTGCTTTCTGCTTCCCCGCGGGCTTACGGTACAACTCACCGCGAACAGTGACGACCGCAGGTGAATCGGCAAGCGATGCGACAGAGTTGAACAAGTTATTCGGTGCGATCGCAAAGGACTGATTCGGTGAAACCTGTAACGCGAAATTGCCCGAAGCGTCCTTCACTATTTTTCCGCGCACGGTTACGTCCATCTCCACGACGGTCACACCACTGTCGTAAACCGCTTTGAGGAGCTGAGCGGGATCGATCTGGCCGTCTTCCTTGGGCGTCACATCGACTTTTCCATCGATCAAGCTAACATCCACTTTTTGAACGCCAGACTGGCGTCCGAGGTGTTGCTTCACCCCGTAGGCTCAAAAGTTTCAAGTCATGCCTTCGACGCGCATCTCGATGTGCTTGATTTGCGCTTGCGAAACCGGCACAAACACGCAACCTAGCAAAAATAGCAACGCGAGTTTTCTTGTGTTCATCCTTCCTCCTTTCATTTGAGGTGAATCCGAAACTGACGAGTAATTCCGAAACTGATGTGGCGGCGGACGGGCATGAACGTGGCGCCCGCCGAATGCGCAACGTCCCAGTCCATGCCGAGCCAGACGTGCATTCCGGGACTCACGCCAACGTAGGTCGTGATACCGGCGAGCAAAACGTCGCCGCCGCTCCCGCGTTGGGTGACTGCCGCGATGCGGTCATCCTGAGAGTGAAGCCAAGTTGCGACTGGTCCAATGAACCATTCACGGTCCCCGTTCTTCGATTCATAGGGCCGGTACGACAGCCAGAAGCGCGATTCGAGGTCGCTGCCGAGGCGGGTCTTTTGCGTGCCTTGGGTGCGCAACAGGGAATGGAAATCTTCGTCGGCGACAAGCCGCCTGAGATTGAAGAGCCCCGTGTAAGTCCAATTCACTGCAACGAAAAAGTCTGTGGAGCCCGAACCGGGTTGTAGACTCGCAGGCAGCCGTATTCCGCTCATGGCAGCTAGATCCGTTCGGCCTGTCGGAACTTTGGGGCCGAACGTCATGGATGCTTGCGTGGTGCCTCGTTTGGAATCCCGCCGGTAGAAGCGGTATTTTACGAGCACCATCGCATCGCCAAGACCTGTACCGCCGCTCACAGGATTCCCATTCGCTTTCGGTATTTTGAAATGATTGGTCATCACGGGCACCAGCACCGTCAAATCAAAATCGCGGCGCACGCCCCAGGTGAAGTTGAAATCACCTTCGTGCGAAAACGTAGGGCGTGCCGTCGAGGGGATATTCCCCGACGGGATGGAGACCGGGGCTCGTGTGTTGAAAATGGAGTTGTAGGAGATCAGTCCCCCGCCAGGGAACAGCGGAGGCGCCGTCTCAGGAGCAGGTCCTTGCGCACCTGCTGTCGAAACAAAAATCGGCAAGAGAAGCAGACCGAACACCCAAGGCCGCCCGCGACCTCTTGCGTTTCGAAATCTCATTATTCTTCCTTCCAGCAGAAAGTAATGTGCCGAGGCACACCCGCCCGCGAAGCCGCGAGACGACTGGAAGGCTGATTAAATGCGAAGAGGTGAAGGCGCGGCTGTTTGGGGAATTGGCGGCGCGTGGCAATGCGCCGTAAGGACCTTCGATGCGGAATCCAAGCCTTGCGATGCGTTAAATCCCGGCAGCACTGCGATGAAAACAGGTGAGAAGGATAGGCCATGTACCGAGGCCGGCTGTACAAAGGGCGCGTGCATAGACGGCATGGTCTTGCAGCATTCCTGGCTATGCTCGTGGCTGTGCGACGAGCAAGGCATCGTATCGCAGCATTGCATCGCCTCGTCGGGCGTCGACATGGCCAAGCAGTCGAACGCATACATAGCGAGGGCAATCACTATCACCGCCAGCAAAATATGATTGGCAATACGCATCCGTAACCAAGGTAGGCGGGTCCCAATCTGAAGTCAAGGGCGCTAAGCCGCCCAGCGCAAACGCGAATTGAAGCAACAGAATCCGTCTGGTAGTATCCGCCCCAATGGCTGAAGAGAGATCCAGCGGCAAAGAAGAGAGACTTGGGCGCCGCGCCGGCGACTTTCTGCGCGAAGCCGAAGTGGTCATCTATTACACCGTTGCGGTCCTGCTTGCGGTTACCGCTGTCGTATCCATTGCGAGCGCCGGCCGAATGCTCTGGAGCGGGATCGTTCACTGGACGATGGCAACCGAGACACTGCGGGTGCTTGACCAACTGTTGGTTGTGCTGATGGTGGTGGAGGTCCTGCACACGGTGCGCATTTCGCTCCGCTCGCACATTCTGCTGGCCGCCGAACCATTCCTGGTGGTGGGCCTGATTGCTTCGATTCGGCGAGTGCTGGTGATCAGCATGCAAATGTCCACGCTGACGAAAGAAGGAAAGTGGTCGGCGGATGGCGCGAGCATCTTTCGGTCTTCCATGGTCGAACTGGCATTGCTCGTGGTATTCGTCCTCGTTTTGGTATTTTCGATTACGCTTTTGCGCCGCTACGTTCCCACCCCGAAGGACGTCACGGAGAATCTGGACTAAGAGGGAGACTCGCCCTTACCAGGCAGGATGGGCTGGAAGCACGGGTCTGAAGACCCGCCACTACAAAAGCGCGCATGCGCGTCTCCCGGACGCTGGTCGAGGCAGGATGCAGGCGACCGCTACGGGAGGCGTAGAAGAAGAAGAAAGAAGCGCAGATTTGAGGGAAGGCCCGGCGTGTGGCCGGGCCTTCCGGTTTGTTGGGGAAAGTGAGGACGGTTACCTTGCGGCGGCTTGGGATTTGGCTTTGGCGAGCTGAGGGACGACGCCGAGCTGCTGCATGAGGCCCAAAGCGTCCCAGTTGACAAAGCCTTCCGCTATCTTGCCGTTCGAGACACGAGCGACGGTCACGCCGGAGACGGTGATCTGCTTCCCCGTTGGCGCAATGCCGTTGAGATCACCCTTATGGGTGCCTCGGCAGGACCAGCGGGTCATGACGGTTTCGCCTTCGGCAATGACATCCTCGATCGTCAAGTGAAGGTCGGGGAATGCACCGCGGTAGAGTGCTGCTCTCCTCTTTTCACTATCCGGGCCGCGCCCAAAATCGGGCGTCGCAGGGTCATAGTGAGCGTAATTCGGAGTAAAGATCTCGTCGGCAACCGACATATTGCCATTGTTCCAGAGTTCTGCGAATAGACGACGGACGATAGCTTTGTTTTGTTCAGACATGTGATGTTCTCCTCTTTGAAAAATGCAAAAACGGGCCTCGCATGAAGCGAGTCGGGCTCGAATGAGGGGGCCTGGAACCACTGCGGTCTTGGGCGTGCAGTATTGTACGTAGCACAGAAGGTTAGGCCCCGCGGGAGCGGAGAAAAGCGAGCCGAGGACGCACTGCCCTCTTGGCGCTCAATGCGGAGCTTAACTGTAAAAGAAACTGCCCTTGGTCTACAGAGCGGGAGTCCCGCCGCAAAAGGCGAAACCTCGAGATCATCCTGTTCCTCGCGGGCGTGGGTGTCAAGGAGAATCGAAAGACTCTTCTGTGCAAAAGGAGCGGCGCCGATGCGGAAATCTGACAGATTGAAGAGCCGTTCTCAGGGGCGGCGCAAGGAAAGGGAGACTCATCGATGACAGATTCATGATTCGCTCCGCTTGATTTTGAGAGGTGTCACATTTCGGACAGATTGTTAGCCACTCTTTTGGTGGAATTAATTAGCATGGAATCTCAGAGCGCATGAAGTTTCACCGAATGAATGCAAGGCACTGCGGTGCCATTCAGGATTGAGATGAGTGGGAAAAACTTTCGAGCCGTCCCGGCGGGCCAACGGACTAACACCGAAGGAAAACAAGTAAGCAACAAAGTACTGTTGGCAACGCCCGATGATGAATACGAGTTGATGCGTCCTGACTTGACGTATATCGACCTGCCGGATCATCTCAGCCTTCGTGAGCCGACACAAAAGATCAAGTTCGTCTATTTCCCGAACCGAGGAATGGTTTCACAAGTTGTAGTGACCAAGGACGGCCGAACCGTGGAAGTGGGCGTAGTGGGTAAGGAGGGCTACGTTGGGGCAGGATTGGCAGCCGGCTTGAGCAGAAGTTCAGTGCGTGAAATTATCCAAATCGCCGGCGATGGCTTTCGCATGATGGGGGCTGCGCTAGAACGCGTTCTGCGGTCGGCCCCGCAGTTACAGGTGATATTGAGCAGGCATACCGGGCTTCAAGGAATGCAAGTCGTGCAGACCGCGGCGTGCAACCGGCTGCACGATATACAGCAGCGTCTCTCGAGGTGGCTGCTGATGACTCAGGATCGGGTGAATTTGGCGGTACTTCCGATCACCCACGATTTCATTGCGACCATGATGGGTACCGACCGATCCACGGTGAGCTTGGCGGCGTCAGTACTGCAAAAAAAGGGAATTATAGATTACGTGCGAGGCGCAGTGAAGGTTGTGAGCCGCAGGAAACTCGAAAAATCCGCGTGTGAGTGCTACGGCGTCATTCAGCAGTTCGAGGATGACCTCGGATTGAGATAGAAAGTCTTGCCAGTGTCGGATACCCCACAGACAGCAGCCTCTTTCCATCGCTAACGTTCAAGCTTGTGTATTCACTTCGGTTTTGATGTGTGTTCAAAAAGCGGTGACTGTCTGTGCCGAGTACCCGAGAGAGACAAAAAATCCCCATTAGCCAAATCGGTCGCGGGCTGAATGCTGTGTGATTCTGGTGTTCCGGTCCTCGATCTTACCGAAAACGCAGGAGTTATGCCGCGGCTGAAGCCCCGCGGCGCAAAGCTGCAATATCTTTTCAACAGGCCTGTGAATCGCGGGGTTTCTTTGTTCCGAAAACTTAACAGTATGGTAATTCTGTTATATTCTGCTTGTGGGCATCCACTCAACTCCCGAGGGATCGATGCTTCCCGGTCTTCGCCTGCGGCAAGCCCGCGAGCGACTCGGATTAACCTATCGTGATGTAGAGCGTGCCAGCTATGAATTGGCCGCGCGCCGAGGGCGTCCCGACTTCATTCTTCACATCAGCCGGCTGGCGGATATTGAAAACCGGGGAGTTGTGCCGGGTCTGCACAAATTGTATACGCTGGCGGCCCTCTACCGGTTGAACCCCCTGCAAGTCTTTCGTTGGTACGACGTTCCCATGGAGGAGTGTTTTCATGATGGAACATCGTTCCCCGTGCCGCAGACGCATCTGATGGCGGCGCCGACGTCGCTGCGGACACCGATGAAATTTGACCCGGCGTTCGATCCGCGGCGAACGGAATTCCTGTCGCGGATGGTGGAAAAGTGGAGCCACTTTGAGGGTGTGCTCACGAACGGCAATGGCCATCATATCTACGGATATATCGGAATGTCCGACCGGCGAATGATGCCGCTGCTGCGTCCTGGGAGCATCGTGCTGGTGGATGCGTCCGTACACAGGATCGATGACGGCAATTGGACGACTGAGCATGACCGACCGATGTACTTCGTGGAGCTGCGCGATGGATATCGTTGCGGGTGGTTCCATCAGCAAGGCTCGCGGCTGGTGATGCAGCCGCATCCGCTATCGCATTGTTTGTCGGAGACGTGGCGCGTGCCGGAAGAGGCGGAAATTGTGGGACGCGTGACGGGCGTGGTTACACGCTTGAACGAGCCGGAAAACGTTCCTCATCGAGGATCTGCAGAAGAGCGCGCAAGTTCGAGCAGAAAAGCTCCTTGAGATAATCCGGCGCCGCTTCCGGCAGAAGGACCCGGTAGGCTTCGACGCGGCGCCAATGAGGAACCGCGCCGGGCAACCCACCTTCCATGCCGGCGAGGCAAGCGCGCAAATCCTCCTCCTGGCTGGAGAGCGGCGCTTCCAGTATTCGTTCGAAAAGCTGTTCATGACATAGCTGCAAGGCCTGCTGGATTGCCGCGTCCGGATAAAGGGCGGCCAGTCCGGAATGTTCATATCGGCCGCTGGAGAGATCCCGCAAGGAAGCGATGTAGGTCAGCCGGGCAAATAGCCCGGGAATGCCCGCCAGAGTCGTCAGGGTGAAGTCCTGAATGACTCTGCGGTTTTGCTGGAACTGCGTAAGCGTGCTCATGCCGCGACCTGTTCCGCATACGGAACATTTTCAAGCATAGAACCCCGCCAAAACTGTCCCTCCTTAGTTTGTTCATCAGGAGGGATACTCCCTTGAAAAAAACAATACTTGCCCTGGCAGTTTCTGGTCTCGCCGTTTTGATGGTACTGCCCATTGTGCGGTCCGTCAACCTCTCAGCCGGTAAACCCGACACGATCGAGCGGACGTTGAGGGCCGATGGCTGGCCGCTTCCTCCCCCAATGCCGCCGTCGCAAGCCGGGACACTCGTTCTTGCATGAGAATCCTCTATTCTTTCAGGCCGGATGGCCACGCCATCCGGCCTGATACTTCCGTAACGTCACGCGGGCGCATGGAAAACTCTATTCCTCCCACAATTACGAATGTGTTAAGATGCGCCCGTGAGAATAGAGATCGCGCAGTTCCAACAGATCTTGTGGGCCGTGAACTCCGCAGTGGGACTATTTCTTTTAGTTCTATTGGCAGTCCGCAAGAACTACCGCGCGTTTCCGGCTTTCTCGTTCTACGTTCTAGTGAACCTGGTTCTGGGTGCTTTGGCCTTCCTCATGTACCGCCGTTGGGGATTTTTCTCGCCGTCTGCGAGGCAAATCGGATGGGGAATGCAGGGTGCAGTGATCTGTGCGCGGGCTCTGGCCGTGGCGGAGGTGTGCCGACATCTCCTCGGGCGCTATCGCGGAATCTGGGCGATGGCTTGGCGCATTCTCCTGGCGTGTGCGGCCCTTGTATTGGTGTATTCGATCGTGGCAGCAAGGCATTTTTGGGGACTTGCATTGCTAGCGGGGGACCGGGGCATGGAACTGTCGATTGCCGCCGTGGTCGTGGCCGTCTTGCTTTTTGCCCGCTATTACGATGTGCAGGCTAGTGCTGCGGATCGTTCCCTTGCGGTAGGCTTTTGCCTATATTCGTGTTTCTGTGTTCTGAACAATACGATTCTGGAGCACTATCTTCATCGCTATGGCGCGCTCTGGAATCTACTCGGGATGTTGGCGTTTCTGGCGAGCTTGCTACTCTGGACCTGGGCCCTTCGCAAACCGCAGACTGAAATTGTTCCAGAAGAAACCCTTCTTTCCCCGGTGATCTACCAAACGGTTGCCCCGCAGGTCAACCTGCGATTGCGATCGCTGAATGATCAGTTGTCCAAAATCTGGAAGCCAGAGGTTACTCGGCAGTGAGTCTCACCCTGATTCTATTCTTCAGCTTCGTCGCTATCCTGCTCCTTGCGCTCGGCTGGGCAGTGTGGGAACCCCGGCAGCGGAGGAAACTCGAGGCCGATCCGCGCTCGCTGGAAGAGCGCGGTCAGCGCCACGCAACCTACTTGCCGCAGATCCGCCAAGCACTGGCACCGGCGGACTACGATTTCCTCTCGAAGAGAGAGGCCCCCCGCGAATTGCGGCGGCGAGTCCGCCGGGAGCGCCTGGGTGTCGCCCTCGCCTACTTGGCTGCTTTGCGCGGGGATTTCCAGAGTCTGTTGCGGATGGCGAGAGTGATTGCCGTGCTATCTCCGAAAGTGGCTGCGGTACACGAGTTCGAAAGGCTTCGTCTCACGGCAAAGTTTGCGTGGCGGTACCAGATGATCCGGTGGAAGCTCTTGACGGGCTTGGCACCGATGGCGCAACTGGCCGGATTGAGTGATCTGGTCAGTGGACTAAGCGTTCGAATGGAGACGGCGATGAACGAGCTCGGGGAGCGCGCCGCGGCTGTGGCAGAGTTGGCTTCATCGATCAATCGCCGCGGTCTGGACGTTGTTTAGCAGCAGCTCGTCCACTGCCGCCAGGAGATCGTTCGCCTTGAAGGGTTTCTGAAGAATCTGACGGCCATTCCCGGCAATGTTCTCGCCTGCATCTTCAGAAGGAGCGACCGCACACATCCAGATCAATTTGCGGCTGAGCGCGGGCTTATGCTGGGCCAGCCATTCGCCCAAGCCGCCCCCGTTTGCCCCGTCAGAAATATGCAGATCCGCGACGATCAGATCAAAATCCTGTTTTTCAAGCAGGGCGCGGGCTTCACGAATGTCTTTTGCCGTCTGTACGCGATGATCGCGGCCACGCAGAATAGTCCCGACGGCTTCCAGCACGGAATCATCGTGATCCACCAGGAGAATCCGTCCATCCCTTCCTGAGACGGCCCTTTGCCCCGGGGTAGAGAAGACTTGAGGCGCCGCGGGTTGAAAAGGCAACTCGACGGTAAACGACGCGCCACGCGATGGGATATTCCTTACGCGAATGGTGCCCCCATGCTCCGTGATGATTCCATAGCAAATGCTCAGGCCGAGACCCGTTCCTTTCCCGACTGGTTTCGTCGTGTAGAAGGGATCGAAGACCCGGGAAGCGTCTTTTACCCCGGGCCCGCTGTCGGTGATCTCAATGCAGAGGCGGTCGCCATTGAGCGCGGTGCGTACCCAAATATCGCCTTCGGTCGAATGCTCCAGGATGGCATCAACCGCGTTGTTCATCATATTTAGAAAGACCTGTTGGAGCTGGTGTGGATCGGCGGAAGTAACGGGGAAATTCTCTGCCAGGTCCAGGTGGATGCGGACGTTGTGCATCCGCAGGTCATAATCACGCAACGCCAGCGTCTCCTCGAGGGTCTGGTTGATCTGCACGGGAACACGCTCAGGCTTGTGCTGGCGGGCGAAGCTCAGGAGATTCTGCACGATACGGTGCGTGCGCCGCGCCTGCTTGTAAAGTTTGTCGGCATACTCGATGCCCTGCTGGCCCATCTGTCCGCTGGAGGTCAACAACTGACTGTAACCGAGGATGGCGGTAAGCGGGTTGTTCAATTCGTGCGCGACGCCGGAGATCAGCTGGCCGACCGCCGCCAGCTTCTCGCTGTGGAGCAACTGCTCCTGGGTACGGCGCAGGTTTTCGTAGGCCAGGCGCGTCTCCTCATAGAGAATCGAGCGCTCGATGGCGCTGGAAAACTGGCTGCCGACGGCGATAAGCAAGTTCACGTCGGCCGCGGAAAACTCGCGGGGCGCGCGGCTGCCGACGACCAGACCTCCGATGACGCGGTCTTTGGACCACAGCACGACGACGTAAGCGTCAACAATCGCCTCTTTGAGCTGGACGTCGCGGAAAATCGGCGGCAATGACAAACCCTGGGCGGAAAGAAACGTCGCGTGCACCGCCTTGATGTGCTGCATCAGCTCCGGGTTCACGGAGACGGGCGGAAAGCGCCTTGAGAATTCGGAACGATGGCCAACCGCCGCGATGCGCCGCAACTGCGTGCCGTTCTGATCGAACAGATAGAGAGAGGTGGCGTCCAGGCTGAAGAGCTCGGCCATCTGACGCAGCGTGCGATGCAGCGAATCGCTCAGGTCCAGCGATTCGGTCAGCGTCTGGCCGATCGAATTCAACACCAGGAGCTCCCGGTTGCGGCGCCGGATTTCGTATTCCGCCTGCTTCCGCTCGGTAATGTCGAGCAAGAAACCCTGATACGCCGTCACGTTGCCGGCGGCATCCCGTACCGCGATGGAAGACTCCAGCATGGAGCGTATTTCGCCGTCCTTGCGCCGCATTTCGAATTCGAAATCGGCGACCCTACCATGCTGCTGCAAAAGTTTCTTGAGCCTTTCGCGATCGGAGCTATTGGCATAGAACGCGGCGGGAATGTCGACCTCCAGCAGCTCTTCACGGTCCTCGTAGCCGGTCATTCGAAGAAGCGCATCGTTGAAATCCAGGAAGCGCCCCTGGGGCGTGGAGATAAATACGCCTTCCTGAACGCTGGAGATGAGCGTACGGTATTTTTCCTCCGCGCGTTTTCGGTCGGTGATGTCCTTCAAAACGTGGACGGTTCCGAGTTGCAGGCCACTCGGATCCGTAAACGTGGAGTTGGAGGCCAGGAAATAACCGGGCAGCCATGGATCGGGATCGTCGCCTTCCCCGCCAACACCCTCGCAGTAAGGGCAACTCTGGTAGGCAGCGTTTTGCACGGGGAGGAGTTCCGTGACGCTTCGTCCGACCAGGGCGCTCCCCTCACGGCCCAGGAGTTGGCTGAGCCGCTGATTGCTGCGCAGAATGCGCCCCGCGCGATCGTGGACCAGGATCGGGTCGCCAATGGAATCGAAGGTGTATTCCCA
>WNFR01003664.1_pt1 | contig 33097 bp, 32 predicted proteins | sample 5400221 | NCBI WGS metagenome assembly WNFR01 (sample SAMN13153357, study PRJNA577476) | soil metagenome | isolation source: 40 cm soil under Madrone tree | place: USA:California | collected 2016-06-14
CCAACAAAATGGTCCATGTTGCGCTTCTCCTTCTGATGCTTGAGGCCGTCACCACGGACCTCGTTTCACCATCAGCCTGAAGCGCAGCACCTAAAATCTTCAGCTATCCACAAGCTGGGCCGGCCGATTACCCCATCTTCTGGCACGAAACGGACATGCCGAAATATCTTGGCGATGTCCGTTGTTGGGTGAACAGCGGAAAACATTTGCTCTCATTGAGCTTTTCCGGTTTTGACCCATCTGCGACATCAGCGGCCAATTTTGCTGTGATGCAAAACACGCGTCGCATTCCACGATGTGGTAGGGTGTAAACTGTCGGCCGAAGGGGGAGCCATGAGACGGCGCGAGTTCATCGCGGTTGTTGCCGGTTCGCTTTCATGGCCGGTCACCGCCGACGCTCAACAGACCGGAAAGATGCCCCGGATCGGCATCCTAAATAACGGCTTCGCGGGTTCAACGACGAACTCCGCGTTATTCCAGGGACTGCGCGAGCTCGGCTATACAGAGGGACAGAACCTAGCGATAGAGTTCCGGTTTGCGGACTGGCAGTTAGATCGGCTCCCCGCATTGGCGGCCGAGCTGGTTGCGCTAAGGGTCGATGTTATCGTCGCGGGGGCTACGCCGGCGGCTCGCGCAGCAAAGCAAGCGACCAAAAAAATTCCCATCGTCGCCGTGAATGTGGGTGATCCTGTGGGGGACGAGCTTGTCGAAAGCCTTGGCTCTCCCGGTGGGAATGTTACCGGAAATACCTTCCTGGGTCCGGAACTCGTCGCAAAACGCCTGCAGCTCCTGAGGGACGCCGTTCCGGGTTTCTCGCGGTTAGCTGCGATCTGGCATCCCGGTGCATACGGCGAACGCACAATGCAGGGTTTTTTGAAGGAGACCGAGGCTACGGCGCGCAAGTTGGGAATAGAGCTGCAACTGGTGCAAGCGCTTTATGCCGCTGAGATTGAAAATGCATTTTCCGCGATGATTAGATGGAATGCCGATGCTCTGATCGTGCTGCCAAGCCCAATGTTGTTCGCCGAGCACAGACGCGTCGTGGAGTTGGCCGCGAAAAACCGGCTGCCGGCAATGTATCAGGCGAGAGAGTTTGTAGACGCTGGTGGCCTGATGTCTTACGGAGCGAACCTGGCCGACCTAAATCGACGCGCCGCGACGTATGTCGACAAAATACTAAAGGGAACGAAACCGGCGGACCTTCCCGTGGAGCAACCGTCCAAGTTCGAGCTGCTCGTCAATTTGAAGACGGCGAGAGAACTAGGACTGACAATAAGCCGCGAATTCCTGTTGATCGCCGACGAGGTGATTGAATAAGGCTCCAATTGCTGCGGTGCAGGAGTCCGAAGTTGGCACTTTTGAGACATGCCGACCGTCCCTGACGATGTCCGTTTCCGGGGGAAGACCGGAAGTCGTCGGCCAACGGCCAAAATGACGCGATTGACCCGGTTCGTCATCTGATCCTGTGTTCCCGCATACTGTAGCGTAGAATATCCAACCCCAACAAAGGAGCGCGCTGATGCCTGCCATGCACGAGACAAACCTCGACGGACGCGTCGCGGTCGTTACCGGATCGGGACAGAACATTGGCGCAGCCATTGCGCGCCGTCTCGCGGAGGCAGGCGCGGCCGTCGTGGTCAACGGCCATACGTCACGCGAGAATGTCGAGCGTACTGTTTCCGAGATTCGGGAAGCCGGCGGGCGCGCCGTCGGCATCATGGCCGATGTCTCGGACCCCCCGAAGGATGTCGGGCGTCTCGTCGCGGAAGCCAATGCGGCCTTCGGGCCGGTGGACATTGCCGTCTCGAATGTCGGGCGGCGATTGCTCAAGCCGTTCGAGTCGATCAGCATCGAGGATTGGGACTGGGCAATCCGGACCAACCTCTCATCCTGCTTCTATCTCGCGCATCACGTGATCCCGGCGATGAAGGAACGGATGTGGGGCCGAGTAATCCACGTGTCCGGGTTCGACGGTTTCACTGGTCATATCGTCAATCGCGCCTACAACATCGCTGCAAAGGCAGGGATGCACGGCTTCTCGAAGGCGCTCGGGCGCGAGCTCGGACCGTTCGGCATCACGGCAAATACGGTCGTGCCCGGTGCGATCGATACTGAACGCGACTGGAGTCAGTATCCAGGGAGGAACGCAGAGGCGACAAGGAACGCAATCCCGGTGCGCAGAATCGGCCATGTGGATGATATCGCCTATGCGTGCGTCTATCTCTGCACCACAGGTAGCTTCGTCAACGGGCAGGCCATCCATTTGAACGGCGGCCAGTACATGTTCTGAAGCCGGCAGACGACGCCTCGCACAAGCCCATCGACAGCGGCCTTGTGACAAACCTCGCGCGGCCGGGCGGCAACCTGTCCGAAGATGGCACGAAACGGACATAGCGCGATGTCCGACTTGAGTCCGCTATGCGCTGCACAGCGGACATTGACCGGGCCTCGTGCGCTAGTCCTTTATGTATCCTTGAATGATGCTTCGCAGGCTGTCAGCCGCGCTGATGCTTGACGCCCGATTGTAATGCACTTCGGTAACGTGAGGGTCGGTGTGATGCAGCAGCGCGCTGGCGAGGTGCGGATTGGCGCCGCCATGGATGGCAGCGCTCGAAGCGATAGCGGTGCGGAACAGGTGCGGGCTGACGGCGATACCTACGGTCGTGCGGGTGGTCTCGGTGAGCACACGCTCGACCCCGGCGTAGCTCATAGAGGCGCCATCGTTCGACGAGAGCCACAAGGCCTTGGTCGATTGATCCGCTCCGGCCAGAAATGGCCGGTACTTTTTGAGATAGCGATCCAGCGCCGGCTGTAGCAGATCGTCGATCCGCCGCTCGTCAGCACGCCCCTCCTTCGTCTCTGACGCCGACAGCACGATCCACCACGAGCCTTTGATTTCGACGAAGTTGCGTGCGATTTCCAGATCGGCAAAGTTTTTCAGCCTGATGGGATGCATGGCGAGCATCGCGACCATCAGGCCGTTGCGAACCTGGCGGGCCTGACTGAGCTTCGATATCTTCTGGGAGTTTTCGGCTTCTCTGATCAAGGTCAGTCCAGCCTCGACCAGGACTTCCGTCAGCACCCAACGGTTGGCCTTCGAACGTGGCCGCATCACCAAGGCCAGATCTTTTTCGATGTCGGCGAGCCAGGACAGGTCGCGGGTGGGATCGATGAGTTCGCAGGCCCGCCGAAGCTTATGCATCGATCCTTGAACCGTCACCGAGCCGACGCGGGCGAACAGTTCCTTCAAATAGGCGTCGACGTTCTCCGGCACGACATGGGCACCCGCAGCCTTGGTCGGATCGAGCAGTCCTCGTCGGTTCATGCAATCGAGGAAATAGCCGTAGCGCCGACGGAGGTCGTCACGGGTAATGACCTTCATGTGGCTGGCGGCCCCGCCGCGCTTCAGACGTTGGCTCGGCTGGCAAGCAGATATCCAGGCTGTGCGGTCGGCGTCGGGCCAAAGCTCGATCGGGAGCGACCGAACTTTTGTTTTGATCGATGACGCCATTTGCTGCGGCGCCGACATCACAGCGACGCCTCGTCATCGAACTTGACGTGTTCACGGATGATCTTGCCGTAGGCCTCGTTCGCCTGCGTCGTCGCCAGGCCGCAGTAGAAGTTGATCGTGGTCTGGATGTTGCGGTGACCGAGCAACCGTCTGACGGTCTCGTATTCGCCGGGGTGGTGCTTGAGATAGATCGCCGCACAGGCATGGCGGAACTGGTGAACCGTTATGCGCACGCCCGTCGCCTTTTGGATGCGCTCCGTAATCTGGGTGCTGAACATGTTTGCCGTCTTGGGCTCACCGGCGACGCCGGGGAACAGCCAGGCCGCGTTGGAGCCGCGCGCCAGGGTTGGCAGGAATTCGTGGATGTATTCATCGATCAATCCGGTGAGGGCCTCGTCGAACATAAATTCGAGGTTGACCCGGTTCTTGACGTCATAGTGCGGGAAGATCAGCCAGAACGGCGAGTCCGGACCACCGGGCTTAATCAGGTTCTTGCCCAGCTCGATGGAGACGAGGTTGGTCAGCCGGACCGGCGCAAACGACAGGATGGCGATGGCGACCGCGAGCTGGGCGGTCACGGCCGCCTTGACCGGGGCATGGGCCTGGTCGGCACGGGCTTGCCGCATCAACGTATTCGGCAGCGAGACCACCTTGCTCCAGACGCCTTCGGTCAGCACCTGCCGGATCAGCGCGAGGTTTTTGCCCGTCAACCCTCCGTGACGGTGTTCTTCCAGCGATGCCCTGATGTCGTCGAGACGTTCGATGGCGGCTTCCTCCAGGCCGGCCTGCCGCGCCAGGCTGAGCAGCTTCCAGGCGAGATCGATGGTATAGACCTTCGGCTCCACTCCATTGTTCTCCCAGTAGGCGTCGAGCACCGGCTCCGCCACGTCGGGGTGGACCAGAGCAGCCAGCGACTTCAGGTTTTCGATGGGGGTCCCGACCTTGACCGCCATCCGCGCCACCGCCACCAGTTCGGCGCGACGGGTCTTGATCGTCTTCGGGCTGCAGGGTCGGCTGCGCTTGCCGTTGGGCCCCTTGCGGATCTTGCCGAGCCCGTCGAGATACTTGTCGATGTCGCGGCGCAAACCCTCGGGAAAGTCCTCCCATGCAGGACCCTCCTGGGCCTTCAGCGCCGGTTCTAAAAGGCGCCGTGCGGGCCAAGCCGGGTTCTCATTCGCAGAGGCATTCCACGCCCGGGCGATCGAGCGGTGGGCTATGGTGCTGGCAGCCAGAGACGTCGTCTCGGCGCGGTAGCGCAGATAGTCGGCCACGACGGGGTCATCGACCGAGGCCGGCATCAAGCTGCGGCCCGAGCAATAGCGCATGAGACCGTAGAGGCGAGCCCGACGGCCGCGGTCAACGATACCGTCGCGCAGCACCGCCCACGCGGCCGACAAGGCCACCCCGCGCGAGGACACGCTGTACGCCTTGCCGAACCAGCGCAGCGCCGCCGCGACATTGGATCTGTGGTTGGCCACGGTCTTTGCCGTCACGCCCAAACGCGCGTGGTGCAGCTGGCCGACCGGCAGGCGGATTGCCGTCCACCGCGCCGGGGTCACCTCAACTGGGCGGTCCAGCCATTTGGCGATCTGGCGCAGCGAGCAGACCCAGTGACGCTTGACGCTGGCGGACAGGTCGGCGGCGTCCTCGACCGCGGTCATCGCCACGGAGAAGGTGGGTTCGAGGGGTGCCATCGGTTCGGTCATTGGGATCAATTCCTTCGCGCTGCCGATGGAGGGGATTCCCCACCGATGTATACTAGAGCATATTGGGAATACGTCAACAGTATAAAGGCTTCATGTACTCCTGATATTCATCCTAACCTAAGACTATATTGTGTCACGTTGATGTATATTGATGTATAGAGGTAGATGCTTATTACGATCTAAAAAGAAAAGAGCGCGAGGGATTTTGCCCTCGCGCTCTTCATCATCGGCACCTACGTCTCGCTCGTTGAAGAACGGGTGCGGCTGCGGATGTAATCGCGCAGGTACGACAGCGGGTACCGCACGGCATGGCCGATTTTCACAAAGCGGGGGCCGTCACCGCGCAAGCGAGCTTTCGCCATCCAGCTGACCGACAACCCGAGAACGGGTGCGGCCTCTTTCGGCGCGAGCAAGGGATCGTCGCCGGTAGCTAAGGTGGTCTTCGTCAATTCGGTATCCTTCCGTTGATGTTGATGGACGGAGGATGCCGAATGTGTTTCCGCAAAATTATCGCTTTTTCCCGCCAAATTCGATTGTGCACCGACTCTGAGGAAAAGCCCCCGGTGCTCTGGCGCAATTTACCCAAGCGTTCTTATCTAACGGGGCTAGGTCCAATCGATCTAAAGAGCTATGGCTGCATCCGCGCTTCAGGCGCAAACAGGCCCTCACATTCTCGAAGCCACCGCCTCGGCGGTGCGGCCCGCTTTGCGGTACTGTAGAAATACAGTGTAGGTTTGTGAGGCCCTATTTGCGTTCCGGTCGCGGTGTACCGTCCCGATGCAGGATTGTAAGTCGCGGCCGATACCAAGGCGTGTTGAGGGCGGGGTTTGTGATTTTCGCCCACCGTAAAATGTGCTCGCAGAGTTCTTTCTTGGCTGGATTGCCATCCGTCTTCTGATAGTGGCCATTAAGGTGGTAGGCGATAGCGCCGATCAGAATATCGACAAGCTGAAGTGATTGCTTGACTTCAGGGTCTTGGAATTTCAACTCCCGATAGGGCCAATCGATCCTGTTGCTGTACTTGCGGGCGCCAGCATTCATGATGTTGCGCGCCTCATCGAGAGATTGGTTTGTTGTGCGTCTGTCTGGGTACAAATGAAACAGTCCGCGCTTCAGGCGGTTGCCGATCGTCGGGACGCAGAGGAAGTAGAACTCTTTCGCGAAGCCGATTTCAACATCGCCGTCCCCAGTAGCTTTTAGGGTTTTCTTGGAGGTGTCGACGGCAACGCAGTGAGTATCCAGTGACTTTGTGGTCGGTAATTTATGCCGCATCGGGAATGTGAAATACGCGTCAACTACCCGCTTGTAGGCAACCAGGTTATAGGCGGATGCCTTCTCCCATTTCATGAGTTTGGAAGTGCCGTCCGGCTTTAATACCGGGGTGGTGTGATCGCGGTGGTAGATAATGTCCGCTTCGAACTGCGCCGAATGACTGAGGGGCACACATAGGCCGCCAAGTACCATGTATCGGTGTTTGTTTTGGCTGCTCTCATCGATGTAAACTTGGTAAAATCGATCTGCTTCGTGCGGCAACGGTACCCAAGAGTCTCTGGGCATACGACATAACCTCCACAAAAAATCTCAAATTCAAGGAATTTAAAAGCCGCCCGCGAGCTTGAAGCGGGGCAGTCGTGAGGAACCTGGTAAATACAGCCTCGGGGTTATGGATCAGGATACGGGAGGCGATTTAAATTGAAGGGCGCCGCTCATAATCCCGTCGGTGGACAGACAGGAATATCCTACCGCCACAATACATCTGAAACGGGCACTCGCTTGGCCCCAGCTTTGGAGTTGGGAGCGTTATGCGGTTCTACGACGGATCCGCTGAAACCGGCGATCACGTGTCTCTTCGTAAAGTTCGTCCAGGGCTCTGGTGACCGTCTCCTCGCTGATCGGCTTATCCGTATCCACACAACGATTTACTTGTTGCGCCAACGTCTTTAACGACATTGTCGTATTCCATTCCTTTTCATCAACCAGCTTGCGGATCACCGGCTTAGCTATTGCTTGGCGGCTAGGGCGTCCAGTTTGCGGTTTGCCGACACTCTGCCTTCGTCGCTTTCTCAACAGCGACCGGGCCCATTTTTCGACATCTCGCTTTGAAAATGCCAAGGAGACGCTGCCAAGGTTCAGTCCGAACTGCGCAACTAACTTATCATGAGCCGATGTTCCTGGTCGTGAAAACGTAAAGCCGCCTCCACGAGGTCTCCGGAGGAATGGCACTTGCTCAGTTAGCCCCACATCCATGCGGAAGCGCTGACCGTTCGCGCCACAAGCGAAGACATCCACTTTACCGCGATCGACACCCCGCCAAAGCTCCGCGTTGGCTGCGTCGATCGCAACTCCATCCGCTACTTCGAATCCTCCTTCTCGTAGCTTTGTCACTTGCGGCTGATCGGGCATACCCGTAACAAGCGAGCGGGCAATAACATCGACCGCTTCTTGACGCGACAAGTAACCCATTTGGACAAGCTCACTCATGCTACTCTCCGGATGCCGTCGCCGCTGGTCATGGCGTGCGCTGTGATTCGCGCGACGTGCGCACCCCAGATTTTGAGCGCCAGTTTGCGTTCCGCAAGGAAATCATGGCGTTGATACACAGCTGCTACTCCGGAAATCGCCCCGTTCTGGTGGTTAAGGATTTTATCGGCCACATGCGGCGCGACACCGAGCCGCGCCATTCCGGACACGCAAGTGCGCCGCAGATCATGCAGCCGCCATTCAGTGACGCCGGATAGTTTATCAAGCTCTCGTTTAGCAACACCGAAGGCTTGGAAAGAGGCTGTTCCTGTATGGGAAAAGACAAGATCGCCGATCTTATCGATTCGGCTTAGAACAGCTACGACCTGATCCGACACATAAACTTCATGTGCTTTTGCGTTCTTTGTCCGCTCTGAGGATAGCTTCCAAGTTCGGCCCGCTATATCAAACTCTTTCCAGGTACAGCGCGCCACTTCCTCCCGCCGCTGGCCGGTCAATCCCAGCATCTCGACGATGTTGCCGTAAGGCCCGCCGATCTGTCTTGCGGCGACAATGACCCGGCCGAGTTCGCCATCGCTCAATACCCGGTCCCGCGCCACTTCCTTGGCCGGAAGCGGCACCCCGTCGGCGGGTGATCGGTCGAGCACTGCTCGGCCAACACACCACCGAAAAAAGGTCTTGATGGCCTTCAGCGCCTTGTTAGCCGCGACAGGCACCCCGCGTTGCTCGATGGCAGTCACGACATCGATCACATCACGCTTGGTGATCTCGTGAATGCTGCGACTGCCCCAAGCCGACCCGACCTCTCGGCGAAGCATCCGTGAGATCTCAGGTGCGGAACGATTTTGTGAAATGTGCTGGGCGATAAAGGCTTCGAGTAGATCATCGACGCGATCAGCCACCATCCTTCGACGTGATTCCTTCTTCTCGGCGGCAAGATCGCGTCCGTCGAGTTTTGCGGCGAACACCTTCTGAGCCGTCACGCGAGCTTGATTGAGGGTCACCCGACCGTATGGCCCGATGGTATATTTACGTAGGCGCGAGCCGGCTCCGGCTGTTCGATACAATACGATAAATATCTTGCGCCCCTTCGGGGTAACCTTGACACCGAAACCGGGACATCCAGTATCCCAATGAACGATGTCCTTCGATGGAATGGGCAGAGCGTCAATGACGGTCTTGGTCAGCTTCACACGCGGCATTTGATCCCTCGATCGGCGATGCTACCTCGACCCAAAATAGGTAGCACCGCACGGGTTACGTTAGGATCAATCGTGACCGTCCGTCGCTATTGACGCAAGCAACATCAACGACGTATCCACCTCCAGGAAACAACTTCCATCGCCAGCCACCTCTCTCCCGAGAACACAAGGGGAGAGGGAGTTCACTGCCGTTGCCGGAACAACGAGCCAATGCTTCAATCCTGGAAAACGCGGCTAACTGAAGGACCAAATCTTGATTCGCTTCGTTTCGATTACGCTCGGCCTCATGATCGGCGCGGCTCCCGCTGCGGCGGCGATCGAGCAATGCCGGTTCATCCAGGCGAAGCCCGATCGGGAAGCTTGTTATCAGCGTCAGGCCATTGCGCTCGCCGCGAAACGCAAGCCCGAGCCTCGCGCCGACCCGACACTGGAAACACTGCAGCAAATGCGACGGGACGACGACGAGGTCTACAAAAGCCTGCGCAGCATCTGCCGCGGCTGTTGAGCGGCTTTCGCCGCAGCGCATTCGCGATTCAAGCGATCTTGCCGATCCACGCCGAAAACGCATCCAGAATTTCGTTCATGACCTCGCGGTCGTTGCGGCCCGAGCGCGCCGGCACGTGGAAGGAATGATCGGCCGCTTCGACGCGATGCAGCGTGGCCGATCTTCCGAGGCTCTTGACCACGGGCTCAAGCAACTCCAGTTCCGCAAGACTGTCGCGGGTGCCCTGGACGAACAGCATCGGGATTTTGACATCGGCGAGATGTTTGGCACGATCGCTGGACGGTTTTCCGGCCGGATGCAGCGGAAAGCCCAAAAACGCCAGTCCATGGACGCCATCGAGCGGCGCGATCGCCTGCGCCTGCGAGGTCATGCGTCCGCCGAACGATTTGCCGCCCGCGATCAGCGCCAGTCCGGCGCAGCGTCGCCCGGCTTCGGCCACGGCGGCGCGCACCGCGGCTTGCGCGATCGGCGGCGGGTCCGGCCGCTTGCTGCCTTTTTCCATGTAAGGGAACTGATAGCGCAGCGTCGCAATGCCGCGTTCGCCGAGGCCGGTTGCGACCGTCTCCATGAACGGATGGGTCATGCCGGCGCCGGCGCCATGGGCAAACACAAAGCACGCGCGCGCTTTTGGCAGCCGATCGAGAAGCGCGGAGACGGAACCCGCCTTCCCGACCGCGATGTCAAGCTTTTGCGCGCCGGCGGCTTTCATCTGACCCAACCGGTATTCGCTGCGTGACCGGCCGGCGCACGGCCAGCAGCGCTGCAATCAGCGGGCCACTGTTCGGGAAGTTCATCCTGGTGGAAAGGCGTCATGGCTCCTCGTAGGCGACATAGCGGACGATCTTCCAGCTGCCGTCCGGTTGCCGGCGAAACACATCGAGCCCGGGCTCTTTCGATTCCACCGTATTCGTGGCGCCAGGGACCGTCACCTTGAGCGTCCAGACAAGGCGAACGACGGCGAGATCGCCCGCGACGATGATCTCCTTGATGTCGAGCGAATAGGCGAATTTTTTCGTTTGGTCGACCAGTGACCGGCGCAGCAGGCTGCACAGGGATTCATAATCGCGTTCGGGAAATCCGCGATAGTCGTACAACAGATCCTTGGCAAAGAGGTCGCAGATGTGCGCGGCGTCGCCGGCGTTGAAATCTTTTGTCCATCTCGACAGGGCATTGCGTATCGCCGTCGCTGCCTCGCCGGCAGGCTGCGCCGACACCGCAGTCGCCGCGGCGATCAGCAAAAATCCGCACCAGGCCGACAGCCGTTTCATGCGATCCGGCCGCTTGGGCCGCCTCCTGCAGATATCGGCCGCAGCGGGGGAGGGCCCGTTATCGTGACACCGTATAATACGGCTAAAATAGCTGGCGATCCCGGCATGACTCGAACATGCGACCTACGGTTTAGGAAACCGCCGCTCTATCCAGCTGAGCTACGGGACCGTGCGCACCGGCGCAAAAGCGCCGACCGACTGCGGCTTCTTAGCAGGGCCGGGCTTTGATCGCTACCCCTGCGACAGGGTTGAAACGCGGGGCGCAATCCGGCCTGATCTGCCGTCGGCCTTAACCGCCAGGTCGCAACGGCTAAGAAGAAAATGAAACAGGAGGGTTCAATCCATGATCGAGAGTATCAGCGCGATTACACTCGCCACCCACGAGATGCCACGCGCGGTCCGGTTCTATCGGGCCCTGGGATTTGAGATTTTGCATGGCGGTGAAGGGGCGTCCTTCACCAGTTTCCGGGCGGGGCCGAACTATCTCAACGTGATCGCGCAGCCACCCGAGCGGCGCTGGTCGTGGTGGGGACGCGTCATCTTCTACGTCAGCGATGTCGATGCGCTTCACCAGCGCGCGCTGGCGGCGGGATACCGGCCGAGCACGACGCCGCGCGATGCCGAATGGGGCGAGCGCTTTTTCCACATCGATGACCCCGACGGCCACGAGCTGAGTTTTGCGCGGCCGTTGCGGTCGTCGATTTGATTCAAATCTCGAGTGCTGTCATTTGCTGCGGGCTGCTTGGGCAGTTGGTCCCGCGCAATGCGGGACTTTTTCTCTAGTTCCTGCCGCTTGTGCCGGGCGACGAGCCGCCGAACTGCGAAGAACCGGTTCCGCTCAGCGTGGTCGGACCGTCTGGATCGCCATTCGGATTGCCGTAGTTCGGATGCAGCTGCACCATGCCGGCTGTACGGTGATGGGTCTTGACCTCCGGCTTGGGGGCTGCGTTTGCAAGTGCGATCGTGGAGAGCGCGAATGCGGATGCTAATGCTAGTGTCGTAAGTTTCATGGCTGTCTCCTTTGTTCTTTAGATAAGAGACAACCGCACCATCACCATTAAAATCTGGTTTAGCTGGAAGACGCCAACCCGCTCGCTTTCAAGACCTCCCCGCCAGCGCGCGAGGGGATCTAAACCTCCGCGCCGATTCCGGCTCAGCCGTGCGTGAAGTCGCCGCGTTTCAATCCGAGCGCCTTGACGGCCGCCTCCGGAAGCCGGCCCCACGCTTCGACCTTCTCGTTCGGCGCCATCATGGCAGCGATGATTGCGGTGGCCGTCTCCGGATCCTGCTCGGCGACGAAGTAGACCGAGCGGACCGGCGAACCACCGTCCAACGGTTCAGTTGTCACCAGCACCACCTGACCATCTGCCATGTGCTTTGCTCATGAAGAGGAGCGGAGATCGATCATAAGGCCAACCGCTCAAGCCGCATATAGCTCGACCGGTTCGTGAAAACCCTTCAACTGATACACCTTGGCCTGGCTGCCCGCGAGGTCTGACGCGCCTCGATAGCCTCCCGGCATTCGGCGCACCGAACGCGATGTGTCCCGCCCGCCACAGGCAAGAGGGAACCTCGCTCTCATGCGAAGATGTGCAAGGCGAGACAGTGCCCTGATAATGGCCACAATCTGCAGGAATTGTGTTGTAGGGAACTTGGGGAAATTGTGATGGTACCGCGTAAATCCGCGCTACTGATTGCCGGGATCGCCGGCTGCGCCGCGTTGGCGCCTTTGTGCGTGCAAGCGCAGTGGTGGTCGCGCGCGCCCGCCGATTTCGAGGAATGCGCCGACAAAGCCGAGAAGGCGGCGAGCAAGGAAGCGAAAACCTCGGCGCTCACCGAATGCAACGCGAAATTTGCCGGACGGCGCAAGCCAGGTGGCGGCTACACCTATTTCGATTTCATGCAGAACCGAAGCTTCGATATCGCGGGCCCTAATCCGACGCCCCAGGAACAGAAGCAAATCGACCAGCAATATATCGCTCATCTCGACCGTCAGCGGCGCAGCACCGCCGAGGCGGAGATCGCTGCAAAACAGCAGCAGGAGCAATTGCAGCAAGCCAACTTCAGAACCGAGACTGAAAGGACGCCGTTGCCGCGGGAGAAGCCCAGGTCCCCGGCTGCGACCAACGATTTGAGGTCACGCACAAAAAATTGCGCGCAGCCTTCATTCTCCTGCGAATGGCCGCGGCTTTCGGAAAGCATCAACGAATTGAAGAAGGCGCTGTTCGGCCCTCCGCCGAGAAATCCTGAAAAAGGCGCCCAGAAAAAAGCTGAAGCAGTTCGGCAATAGACGATCGCATCGATTTCGACGAACAAAACACCTGCCGGTGAAACATCGAAGCCCCGCTCCCCGGAACCCAGGGAACGAGGCTTCAACTGGAGGAACGCGAGGTATGACGTCGCGCTCCTGCAAGATATCGGCCGCATTCCAAAACGTTTGTCCGGTAGCGGACTCTTGCACGCACTTGTGTAGCGGAACCTTACCCAGATTGCTTCGCAAGACATCTCATAGGGATCGCGTCGGCATCGACAATGCTTTAATGCGCGCCGTGGTGAATCCGCTTTACGCGGTGCGTGTAAACCGGCTTGCGATAGCGCAACCCCTTTTATAAATGGCCGATGCGGCGGCTCGCTGCTCCTGCAGCCGCGCGTCATATCCCGGCGACGGCGTCACGGTCGGCGGCGCTGCCCTTGCCGGCGCCACGACGGCCCAGCCGCCGAGAGCCATAAGCGCAGCAACGGCAAGGCTTGAATAGACAAGGCTTGGACAAAATCGTTTCATGTCGTTCCTTTCGGCACGGCCGCGACGCAACTGTGGACCGTCGCTCTATCCAGATGGCCTGCGATCGCCGCCATTTCAAGCCAAGCGTGTGACCTGTGGTGTTACGGCCGGATCTGCTCCGGCGTCAGCCCTGGCGAGCCCTCGCCTTTGGCCTCGGCGCTCTTGATCAGCGCGACGACGCGGCGGGACAACGGCACCTGCAGCCCGTGGCGGTCGGCGATCTCGGTGATGAGCCCTTGCAGATAATCGATTTCGGTGCGGCGGCCGCGCTGCAGATCTTCCCACATCGAGGAGCGCGCCTCGGGATCGATCTTCATCGTACTTCCCAACAGCACCGCGAATACGGTGTCCGGTAGCCGCAGCAGATGCGGCGTCAAGCCTGCCGGAACCGGGGTCGACGACACCGGCTTGATACCCTCGGCCCTGAGCGCAGCCAGGCCTTCTGCGATCTGGTCCGCGAACAGGCTGCGCCACGCGCGCTGCGCAAGCTGCCGGCGCAGCGGCAGATCGGCCAGCGCATTGAGCGCGTTGTTGAGATTGACGAGCAGCTTGCCCCATTGCACGCCTGTCATGTCCGAGCTCGGGCGCAGCTTCAGGCCCGGCACCGAAAGCTGATTGGCGGTGCCGGCGTCGTCCTGCTCGATGACGATGTCGCCCGAGGTGGCGCGATGAAACCGCCCCTCGCCGGGCGCGATCACATTGAACGGCACCATTCCCGCCAGCACGCGCCGCCCCGGCAACATTTGGCGCAGCACCGAGACATTGCCGACGCCGTTCTGCAGGCTGACGATGACGGCGTCGGCGGGCGCATGTTGCGCGATGGTGTCGGCGATCCCAGCTGTATCGGCGCTCTTGACGGTGACCAGCACCACGCCGGTATTGCCGAGGATCGAGGGATCACCCGACAGGGTCAGCTGGTTCGAGGCGATCCGCTTCTCAAAACCCTCAAAACTCGTCAGCCGCAGGCCGTTGGCTTCGATCTCTTCGATCACGCGCGGGCGTGCCAGCAGCGCGACGCGGCGGCCGGCAGCGGCGTACATGCCGCCGACAAAGCAGCCGATGCTGCCGGCCCCGGCGATGCCGATCGGCTTGTCCAAAATCATTCCCCGTGCCCTCGCTTGACCCGCAGCTTCGATAGCAGATTTTCCGGTTCGCTGCCTGCGGCGACTCCTCTCCCTCGCCCCGCTCTTGCGGGGTCGAGACGAGCGAAGCTCGCTCTTAGAAGGTTGGGGTGAGGGGCCCTTCCAAGCGCGAGTACTGAGTATGAGACGAGTGATGTGCCTTGCCCCTCACCCGCCCTTCATGTGCTGCGCACGTGAGGGGCGACCTCTCCCCGTGAAGAACGGGAGAGGTGAAGAAGAACGCTTAGCGCGACTGAGCTCGCCTTGTAACCGTCATGGCGCGTCGTTATCCTTGCGGCCGGGCTGGCATGCACCAGGAGAGAGCAATGGGTTTACTCGATGTACTCAACGGAATGCAGCAAGGCCCGCGCGGCCCGAGCAATCCCAATGCCCAAAGCAGCGGGGGAATTTCGCCGATGACCATGGCGATCCTTGCGCTGCTCGCCTGGAAGGCGGTCAAGCATTTTGGTGGTACTCAACCCGGTGCAAGTCCGGCGCCGGCGCCATCTCCCGGCAACGTAAACGCCGGCGCCGGCGGCGGTGGTCTCGGCGACCTTCTCAGGGGTGGATTGGGCGGCCTGCTCGCGGGCGGTGCCGCAGGAAGCGTGATCAGCGGCGGGCTCGGCGACCTGCTCAGGCAGTTCCAGCAGAACGGTCAGGGCGACGCCGCGAATTCATGGGTGGGCAGGGGCGAAAACAAGCCGATTGCGCCGGGCGATCTCGCCAACGCGCTGGGCGCCGACCAGATCAATTCGCTGGCGTCGCAGAGCGGATTGTCGCGCGACGAATTGCTCAGGGGCCTCAGTCAGTATCTACCCCAGGTGATCGATCATCTGACGCCCGAGGGAAGGCTGCCAACCGAAAGAGAAATATCCGGCCGGCTTTGATCTCGACCCCGACACCTCCGTTTTGCGACTTTGCTTTTGCTAGGAAAGGACGACAGAAATGGGCGGCATTCTCTGGATTATCCTCGTCGGCTTCGTTGCGGGAATTATCGCGCGATTGCTTTCGCCGGGGCCGAACAATCCCAGCGGATTCATCCTGACCACCGTGCTTGGCATTGCCGGCGCGTTTCTCGCAACCTTTATCGGTCAGGCCGTCGGCCATTACGGGCCGGACCAGGGCGCCGGTTTCATCACCGCGACCATCGGCGCGCTGGTGGTGCTGTTCATCTGGAACAGGCTGGTGGCGAGCGGAACGATTTCCGATCCGGGGAATCGGCCGTAGGCGACCTGCCCCGTCATTGCGAGCGAAGCGAAGCAATCCATGCCACTGAGCAAAAAATAGCTGGATTGCTTCGTCGCTTTGCTCCTCGCAATGACGAGTCAAATCGCTCACGTAACAAGATGCAGGCCGGCGTCCATGCGCACCAGTTCGCCGGTCATGTTGCTCGATTGCGGCGTGGCGAGAAAACACACCAGCGCTGCGATATCGTCCGCGCTTGAAGCGACCTTGAGCGGCACTTTCGAGATCACCATATCGCGCACCTGCTTGGCGCCGGCCTCGCCGCGGCCTTTTGTGAACCATGGCGTATCGATATAGCCGGGGCATACGGTGTTGACGCGGATCAGCGGCGCCAGCGCGCGCGCCAGCGAAAAGGTGATGGTATTGAGCGCCCCCTTGCTCGCGGCGTAGGCAATCGAAGAGCCGATGCCGCTGATGCCTGCGACCGATGAGACATTGACGACCGCGGATGCGCGCCCCGAGGCCTTGGCGCCAGCTTCCAGCAAGCTTCTCGCCGCCCGCACCATCTGGAACGGGCCGATGGTGTTGACGCCAAACAGCCGCTGAAAATCCTCCGCCGACAATCCGTCCAGATTCTCGTGCGCCATGTGCTTGGTGGTGCCGGCATTGTTGATCAGCGCATCGAGTCGCCCCCAGGGGGCTGCTGCCGCGACGATCTCCCTGCAATCCTCATCGCGCGATACATCGCCCTGGACCACGACCGCTTCGCCACCCGCCGCGCGGCAAACATCGGCGGTCTGTTCGGCTTCCCTCTGGCTGGAGGAATAGTTGATCACGATGCGCGCGCCGCCTTTGGCCAGCATGGCCGCGGTCGCCGCCCCCAGGCCGGACGCAGAGCCGGTAACAATCGCGCACAAGCCATCCTTCGACATCCGCATTTCCTCATGTGATCTGGAGCCGGCCGTTGAGACGCAGCATATCGTGCCCCAAAATGCCTGCAAATCGCCAAAACTCCGTTGCGCGGAATTAATGCTGGCGGCGGCCGTTCCCTTCATGCCGCCGTTGCAGGGGCATTTGCGGACATCGGCGCTTGTCATGGCAATGGCTTTTCCCCATCATGCGGTGCAAGAAAAGACGCAGCCGACGTTTGGATGAGTTGCCAAGCGGATTTGCGCGATCGAAAGAACGGGGAACGTTGTGGCGGAGAGTGAGAACATTGTCGCCGAGACCGCGGAAAAGATATTTTCGGATCTCGCCGACGCGCAAACCATCAACCACGACAAGAAAGGTTCCTGGAAAGCGCCGCTGTGGCAGGCGCTGACCGAGGCCGGCCTGCCGCTGTCATGGGTCGCGGAAGATTGCGGCGGCTCCGGCGCCAGCCTGGCCGAAGGTTTTAGCGTATTGAGCGCGGCCGGGCGTTTTGCCATCGCCGTGCCGCTCGCCGAGACCATGCTGGCGGGATGGCTACTCTCGCAGGCGAAAATTCCCTCGCCCGATGGCGCGATGACGGTTGCGCCAGCAAGTCCGAAAGACCGCATCGCGCTGAACGCGGACGGCACCCTGTCAGGACGCGCGCGCGGCGTTCCCTTTGCCAGGCAAGCCAGACATATCGCCGTGCTCGCGAGCGGCGCCGGCGGTTTCTCGGTCGCACTGGTCGATGCTGCCGGTTGCCGGATCGAGGCCGGCCACAATCTCGCCGGCGACGACAGCGATACCGTGACGTTCAACAACGCTGCACCCACAGCGGTCAAGCCGGCGCCAACAGGCTTTGATCAGACCTCGCTGATGCTGATGGGCGGAGTGGCGCGAAGCCTGCAGATCGCAGGCAGCCTGGAAGCGATGCTCGATATCAGCGTGCGTTACTCCAACGAGCGCGTCGCGTTCGAGAAGAAGATCTCGAAATTCCAGGCGGTGCAGCACAATCTTGCAAAACTCGCCGGCGAGTCGGCGGCGGCGCTGGCGGCGGCAACCTCGGCTGCGGACGCCATCGCCAGCAGCAAAACATTCGACGAAGAGGTTTTTCTCGAAGCGGTCTCTGCAAAAGTCCGCTGCTCGGAAGCCGCCGAAAAAGGTGCCGCGATCGCCCATCAGGTCCACGGCGCGATCGGCTTTACGATCGAGCACATCCTGCATCGCTACACCTTGCGCGCGCTGGCCTGGCGCGACGATTTCGGTTCCGAGAGCTACTGGGCGGTCGAGCTCGGCAAAATGGTCGCCGCGCGCGGCGCCGATGAATTGTGGCCGCTGGTGGTTTCTCGCCGAGGAAATCGCCGCCGGCACCTTCGATCCGCACAAGCCCAATCGCGAAGACACCGATGCGCCTGAATTTTCCCGCCGGGTCGGCGCCCGCGGCTGGCTCGGCATGACCTGGCCCAAGAAATATGGTGGCCATGAGCGCAGCTTTCTCGAGCGCTATGTCGTGACCGAAGAAATGCGCGTTGCCAACGCGCCGACGCGGCGCTTCTTCGTGGCCGACCGGCAGAGCGGCCCGGTGCTTTTGAAATACGCCCCCGAGCATATCAAGATGGACATCCTGCCGCGCATCTGCCGCGGCGAAGTGTGCTTCTCGATCGGCATGAGCGAGCCGAATTCCGGCTCCGACCTGTTCGCGGCCAAGACCAAGGCGACCAAGACCGACGGCGGCTGGCTCATCAACGGCACCAAGATCTGGACCTCGTCGGCGCATATCGCCGATTACATGATCGCGATCTTCCGCACTTCGCCGCCGACAAAAGAAAACCGCCGCCACGGCCTGACGCAGTTTCTGGTCGACATGAAGACGCCGGGCATCAAGGTCAATCCGATCGGCCAGATCACCGGCCAATTCGAATTCAACGAGGTGGTGTTCACCGACGCCTTCATGCCCGACGACCATGTGCTGGGTGAAATCGATGGCGCATGGAAGCAGGCGACCAGCGAACTCGCCTATGAGCGCTCGGGGCCGGAGCGCTTTTTGGAAACCTATTATGTGCTGACCGAACTGGTCCGCGCGGTCGGATCGAAGCCGGACACCCGCAGCGCCGAAGGCATCGGCCGGCTGGTGGCGCAGCTTCACACCATGCGGCGGATGTCGGTTTCGGTCGCGGGCATGCTGCAGGCCGGAAAGGAGCCGGTGGTCGAAGCCTCGATCGTCAAGGACATCGGCACGGTCTGGGAGCAGCAACTGCCGCACCGGGTGCGCGATCTGGCGGCGTTCGTCGATCCCGATGCGTCAAATCACGAAACCCTGGAAAATCAGCTGTCGTTCGCGATCAAGACCGCGCCCAAGCTGACCATCCAGGGCGGCACCACCGAGGTGCTGCGCGGTATCATCGCGCGTGGACTTGGATTGCGCTAGGCGCGCGGCCTGGCTTGCGCTCACTCATATCAATCGAGGACTACCCATGAGCAAATATACGGATATCGGTGTCGAGAAGCACGGACATGTCGGCCTGATCGAAATCCGCAAGCCGCCGCTGAATTTCTTCGATGTCTCCCTGATCAACCAGATTGCCGACGCGCTGGAGGAATTCGACAGGGATATCGAAATCCGGGCTTCCGTTCTTGCCGCACAAGGTAAGGCGTTCTGCGCCGGTGCCAATTTCAACGACCCGGCGCGCCAGGAACAGGAAGAGCGTGCCAAGTCCGATCCCGCATCCAACCTGCCGATCAACCACCTTTACGTTCAGGCAGTGCGCATCTTCCGCAACAAGAAGCCGATCGTCGCCGCCGTGCACGGCGCGGCGATCGGCGGCGGGCTGGGACTTGCGGTTGCCGCGGATTTTCGCGTCACCTGCCCCGAAGCGCGGTTCTCCGCCAATTTCACAAAACTCGGCTTCCATCCGGGTTTTGGGCTGACCGCGACGCTGCCCGAGCTGGTGGGGAGAAATAACGCCGAGCTGATTTTCTACACCAGCCGCCGGGTCACCGGCGAGGAAGCCACCCGAATGGGTCTTGCGAATGTGTGCGTGCCGCAGGATCAGGTGCGCGCCGAGGCCATCAAGCTTGCGCAGGAAATTGCCGAGTGTTCGCCGCTCGGCCTGGTCTCGACCCGCGCCACCATGCGGGCTGGCCTTGCCGACCGCGTGCTCGCCGCCACCAATCACGAGCTGGTTGAGCAAACCAAACTGCGCGCCACCGAAGATTTCCAGGAAGGCGTCAAAGCCACCGCCGAACGCCGCGTCGCCAATTTCAGGGGGCGGTGAGGTTCAAAGGGCGTCGTCGACGCCGATCTCCCATCGTCATTCCGCGATGCGCGCGCCGCGCGCAGACCCGGAATCCAGAAGTTATTTGCGCGAGATTCCGGGCTCGCGCTTCGCGCGCCCGCAATGACGCGTAGCCCGGATGAAGCGCCAGCGAAATCCGGGGCAATGCCGCAAATGGATCGGCCGGTCCCGGATTGCGCTTCGCTCCATCCGGGCTACGAGGCGGACTTCCTCACCACCAGTGCGTCCACGATCGTTACGCCCTGACTCTCGGCGTGCACCAGCACCGGATTGATCTCGATCTCGGAAATCTCGCGGCTATGTCGCGCAGCCAGCATTGAGACTTGCGAGATCAGCTGCGACAGCGCCGGAATATCGGCCTGCGCGGCCCCGCGAAATCCATTGAGCAGCGGCGCGGCCTTGAGCTGGGATAGCATGGTTGCAGCTTCCGTCGCACTCACCGGCGCGGGCCGGTAGATCACGTCCCGGAACAATTCCGTGGTGATACCGCCAAAACCGGCCATGATCATTGGGCCGAAGGTTGCGTCCTGCATGGTGCCGATGATGATCTCGACGCCCTTTTTTGCCATCGGCCCGACCAGCACGCCCTGGATCGCCGCGTCGGGGCGATGCCGGCGCGCGCTTTCGAGCAACGCCTCGTAGGCCAGGAATACCTCGCCCTTGGTTTTGATATTGACGCGCACGCCGCCGACTTCGCTCTTGTGCGGGATATCGCGCGACTGGATCTTCATCACCATGGGAAAGCCGACGCGTGCCATCGCATCGTCGAGCGTGCTTTTCTCCGTCACCAGTATCTCGTGCGGCAGCGCGATGCCGGCCTCGCGCAGCAGCGCCTTGCTGTCGGACTCCGAAAGCGTTGCAGATGCGAGATGCGCGGAGATATCGCGCGTTGGCAAGGCCGCGGCATCGGCAGGCGGCGCCAGTTTGAATTTGGCGCGCTCGACCATCCGCCGCATCGCGACGCCGACATGCGTCAGCCCGGACAACACGATCGCGCCGGAGGCCGCGAGTTCCTTGCGCGCGAAGTCGGACGGCAGCGTATAGGAGTAGAACACGACCGGCTTGTTCTGCGCATCGAGCACCGGCTTCAGTTCGGCCTGCTTGAACGGCATCCTTGTGTCGCTTGAGAGCGACAGCACCACCAGCATGGCGTCGACTTCGTCCGATACGTCGAGCAGATCGATGCCCTTCTGCAGGCCGCCGCTGTGCACGCCTTGCGCGGTGACGTCGATCGGGTTGCGCGTCGCGCCATAGGACGGCAGCAGCTTGCCGATCTCCGCCTGGATCTCGTGAGACAATTCCGGCACCTGCAGGCCCTGCAACGCAACCGTGTCCGCGCCCCAGATGCCGGCGCCGCCCGACACCGTGAGCACGGCGACGCGGTCCCCTTTGGGCATCGGATTAGTCGTGAGCACGGCGGCGATGGTGACGGCTTCATCGAGATCGTTGGAGACGACAAAACCGTACTTTGCGAATACCGCGTCATAGGCCGCCGACCAGCCGGCCATGCTGGCGGTATGCGAGGCGGCGGCGCGCTCGCCGGCGCCGGAGCGGCCGACCTTGGTCACGATCACGGGCTTGCCGACTTCCGCGGCGCGGCGGGCGGCGGCGAGAAATTTCTCGACGTCGCGAATGCCCTCGATGAATAACAGGATCACGTCGGTGGAAGCATCCTGCACCATGTATTCGAAAAACTCGCCGGCGCCGAGGTCGGATTCGTTGCCGGCGCTGATGACGTAACTGAGCGCGATGCCGAGCGCGCGGGCACGGTGATAGATCGCAAAGCCGATGCCGCCGCTCTGCGCCACAATGCCGATCCGCCGGCTGGTTGCGATCAGCCGCGGCTCATTGGCTTTGACATCGACGGTCGGACTGAACGTGGCCGCGACGCGCTGGACTTCGCTGTAAAACCCTTCCGCATTGGGGCCGGAAATCCGCATCCCGGTCTTTTTCGCAAGCGCCGCGATGGCATCCTGCATCGCGGCGCTGTCGCCGCCTTCTTCCGCAAATCCCGAGGAGATGATCACCGCGTTCCTGACACCGGCGGCAGCGCATTGTTTTAGCGCGCCGAGAACGGCCTTGGCCGGAATGATGACGATGGCGAGGTCGATCGGCTGCCCGACATCGTCGATCGAGGAAAAACATTTCAAACCATCGATATCGCCGTAATTAGGATTGACCGGATAGATCTTTCCCGGAAATTCGTTCTTGCGCAGCATCGACAAGAGCCGGCCCGGGATTTTCTCCCGATCACGCGATGCGCCGATCAGCGCGACGCTGCCGGGGGAGAAGAAGCTGTCGAGCGGGTGCGGCATTCCGGATCCTTATTCTAGCTTAGCGCACAATGGCATTGGATTGAGGCCCCGCGCTCGGTATACCCCCGTCATCCTGCCGTCATTGCGAGGAGCGAAGCGACGAAGCAATCCATTCTTTCTTTTTGCGGCAAGATGGATTGCTTCGCTGCGCTCGCAATGACGACAGGGATGACGGTGATGACGGAAGGCCTCACGCCACCAAACGGAAAGTGACGCCACACAGGTTGAACCCATCGCCCGACACCGCGCAGCCCCTCGCCTTGGCCGCATTGCGCACCTTGGCGATATCGACGACCTGGAACGTCAGGCCGCTCATGATCTCGCTTTCGCCCTTGACGAAGCGGAAGCAGCCATCAGGCAGCTTGAGCTCAGGCTCGCCGGTCTTGCTCTTGCTAGCAGGTATCTCGATGATCCGCCCCCAATGCTCGGCCAGCCCTGCCGGCTCCGGGCTTTGCATCTCGACGCCGATCAAGGCCTGCGTGAAGTCCTTGCGGATCGATTTCTGCCAGTCCGGTCCGGCCGGCGGATAGGGACCCAAAACATCGTCGCTGCCCTCGGTGTGATTGAATTCGATGAACGCCACGCGGCAATCGCGTGGATGCAATTGTACGCCGTGATAGGGCGCGTGATCGATGACGTTGGCGACGCGCACGCCGATCTCCCTGGCATGCCGGCCGCGCCGGTCGGGATCGTCGCAGCAGAAGATCGCCATATAGCCGCCGCGGCCCCCGGTCTTGTCGAGAAAGCGCCCCGCCGCGGTGCCAGGTTGGGTCGGCGCCACCACCTCCAGAAGGATGGTATCGACCGGCAGCAACGCGTTCTCCAGTCCGTATTTGGCGACGTTGCTATCGCGATGGCAGACATTCAGTCCCATGATGGCGGCGATGTCGCCGACGACAGGTTCGAGATGCGGCGCCACCAGACAGATTTGCCGCAGCCGGATATAGCCGGCCGTTTCAGTGGCCCCGGCCATTTCAATGGCCCTGGAACACGGGTTTGCGCTTCTCGACGAAGGCTTTCGCGGCTTCCTTGTGATCGGCGGTCTCGCCGGAGCGCGAATGATGGATCGCCTCGGCGTCGAAGCAGGCCTCCAGCGACAGGTGTTCGGCGTTGTTGATGTTGCGCTTGATGTAGCCCAGCGTCACCGACGGCCCCTGCGCCAGCGACATCGCAATCTCCTGCGCCGCCGATTCAACCTCGGCGTCCGGAACCACGCGCGTCACGATGCCAAGGTCGAAGGCTTCCTTCGCTGTCAGCACCGGCGACATCAGATAGAGCTCGCGCGCCTTGGCGCTGCCGAGCAGATGGGTGAGAAAATACGTGCCGCCGTAATCGCCCGATAACCCGACCTTGGCGAAGGCGGTGGTGATCTTGGCCGAGGCAGAGGCGATGCGGAGATCGCAGGCCAGCGCGATCGAAAGCCCGGCGCCGGCGGCCGCGCCGTCGACCTGCGCCACCACCGGTTTTGGCATCTCGTGCAAAATGCGCGAGACTTCCATGCCGCGGCGAAGGTTTGCCATCTTGGCTTCGAACGCCAATGGCGCGCGTCCTTCCGCCATCGACTTCACATCGCCGCCGACGCAGAACGTGCCGCCGGCGCCTTTCAGCAGAACCGCGCGGACCTCGTGGTCCTCCGCCGCGCGCCGCGCCGCCTCGACCAGACCGCGCGTCATGTCCGGATTGAGCGCATTGCGCCGATCGGGACGGTTCATGGTGATGGTAAGCAGCCCGGCATCGAGCTTTTGCAGGACCATTTCATTGCTCATGAGGTGTTTGCCTTTGTTGCTTGTTGTTGTCGTTGTCCGTCATTGCGAGCCGCCGGGTCGCAGCAACGCGCGCCTGATGACAGGCTCCGCGAAGCAATCCCGTCTCCGTCATTCCGGGGCGATGCGAAGCATCGAACCCGGAATCTCGAGATTCCGGGTCTGGTGCTTACGCACCATCCCGGAATGACTTCGTCATTTCTTAACCAGCGGGCAGCGTGACAATTCGAGCGACTGGAACGCCTCGTTGCCGGGGACGGTCCCGAGCAGTCTGTAGTCGTCCCAGCGTCCCTTGGATTCCGACGGCTTCTTGACCTCGAACAGATACATCTCGTGCACCATGCGGCCGTCCTCGCGGATTTTGCCGTTCTTGGCGAACATGTCGTTGATCGGGGTGTCCTTCATGACCTTGATGACGGCCGCCGAGTCGGTGGTGCCGGCGGCCTTCACGGCTTTCAGATAATGCATCACCGACGAATAGACGCCGGCCTGCGCCGTGATCGCATTGATGGTGTCGCCGCCGGCATTGGCGAGCCCGACCACCTTGGCTTTCGAGCTTTGCGCCTGCAGAAGGAATGACGAAAAATCCGAGGTGTTGAGCGGGTGCCTGACGCTGCCCAGCACTTTTCCGCCGTTCTTCAAAACGACGTTGGTGGTGTCCTTTTCGAGGTCCTGTCCGAAGGCGTAGTCGGCGGTCAGGAAGAACCAGGTGTCGAAGCCCGCCTTGACGGTGGCGAGCCCGGTGACGTTGGCCTGCGCGAAGGTATCGTAGGCGTAATGCACGGTGTAGGGACCGCAGGCCTCGTTGCTGAGGCGGATCGAGGCGGGACCGTTGAACATCACGATCTTGTTGCGCGCCTTGGCGATCTCGCCGGCCGCCAACGCGGTGGCGGACGCCGCCACGTCAAAGATCATTTCAACGCCCTGATTGTCCAGCATGTCGCGGGCGATGTTTGCGGCAAGATCGGCCTTGTTGAGATGATCGGCCGCTATGATCTCGATCTTGCGTCCCAGCACTTCCCCGCCGAAATCTTCCGCCGCCATCTTCGCAGCCATCTCGCTGCCGGGCCCGGTGATGTCGGCATAAAGGCCGGACATGTCGAGGATGCCGCCGAGTTTGAGCGGAGGTTTGCTTTGCGCGAACGCTGCGGTCGCGGCAACGGCCAGCACCGAGGCGAAAACCCCGGAAAGAACTCGTTTCATCAAAACCTCCCAATCGCTGCCGCGATTGCTTTCGCAGCCCTTATTCCGTTGCCTCGATCATGCCGCAACGCCCGCGCAGCGGCAAGGAGCAGCCCGGCTCGGAGTCATGCCTGACTCCTGATCCGCACAGCCAAAAGTCGTTGATTATGTCGATCGTAAATCCCGATCCCCGGAAGGCCTGCCCAGCCGCGCCCGAATATGCTATAATATTGTCATGGCAAAGCAGAAAGACCCGCCCGCGAAGGGTACCAAGGTGAGCGGCTTCGTGGTCGGCCGCGCGCGTTTTACCAAGATCAGCGCGGTCGAGGGGATTCATCTGACCCAGACCATGGAAAAGCGGGCCTCGGAAGCTAGCCGGAAAGGCCAGACGGCTGAGGAATGTCGCCGCACGATCGTGCGCAGCCATCGCAAGGGCTAAGCGAGCTGCATGTACGATGCGATTGACGACCCGTACACCCGAAGGCCAATTCGATCTCGGCCACGAGGATTTTCAGACCGTTCAACAATCCACGTCGCAGAACATCGAACAAAAACGGGCGCTCACGCTAATAGCCCCTTTCCCGGAACATGGTTGAGCTCCAGCCTTATTCCGTCGGGATCCTCGAACAGCAGCGAATAATATCCCGGCGCCCATTGATCCTCGCGCGGCGCGCGAATGACGGTTGCGCCGAGCGAACACAAGAAGCCGTGCAGTTCATCAACGTCGGCGCGCTCGCGGGCGCGAAAGCAGAGATGGTGCAGGCCGACGCGATTTTGCTCGAACACGGCTCCTGCATGCTCGGAGGCCGGCGCGTTGATCCCGACCGCGGTGCGACCGCCGACGCAGTAAAAGCTGGTGTCGCTGTCGATCACCGGCTTCAGCCCAAGAAACGGCAGCAGCTTGCGGTAGAATTCGCGCGAGCGCTTGAAATTGGACGCGGTCAGAAAAATATGCGCGATGCCGTTGACTTCCATCTGGCCCCCTTCGTCACCACGACGATCTCGGATAAACAGCCCTTGCGGATCGCCAGCATAGCGCAATTGATCCGGACAGAGAGCAGCGTGATGAAAGGCGTGACCGCAGGAGCAAGGCGTTGCGGCGGATGGGCCGCAGCGCTGTCGACGTGCAGTCTCATCCTTGTTGCCGCCGCCACTGGTCCGGCCTCCGCCGCGGGATGCGCATTCGAACCGCAAGGCGAAGGCCGCGTCGTCGAGATCATCGATGCGCGCACCTTTCGTCTGGCCGACGGCCGCGAGGTCCTTCTTGCCGGCATCGAGCCGGCCGTGACAGAAAAAGCCAGGCGCGCATCGGCGCTGTCGGCGATCCTGGCCGGACGCGACGTGACGTTGCGCGGCGAGGACGACACCCCCGACCGTTACGGCCGCCAACCCGCCTTCGTGTTTCTCTCCTCCTCCGAGACCTCTGTGCAGGGCCTGCTTTTGGCGCAGGGCGAGGCGCTGTTCTCCGGCGCCGTGACCAACAAGGACTGCGCCTCGGTCCTGACGGCCGCGGAGGCCGACGCGCGCCAGGCCAAGCGTGGAACCTGGGCCGATCCCACGGCCATAAAAAACGCGGAAAGTCCGGGCGATATTTTGGCCGGGATCGGGCGCTTTATGGTGGTCGAAGGCAGGGTGTTGTCCGTCCGGCAGGCGGGGGCAACGACTTACCTGAATTTCGGGCGGAACTGGACACGGGGCTTTGCTGCGACTATTTCGAGGCGCGTGGTGCCGGCCTTCGAGGCTGCCGGGACCAGTGTTAAGTCTTTCGAAAATCGACGGATTCGCGTCCGCGGCTTCGTCGAGGCGCGGACCGGGCCGCGAATCGAGTTGTTGCGGGTGGGGCAAGTTGAGTTGCTGGGTGGGAATTAGTTCCCTGGACAAACAAAGAGTAGCCGCTGTGGCAGGGTTTGCGGGACGGCGCGAGAAAGGCACGAGCCGCCGCCTTTGGGCTGCGTCCGCCCTGCTGTGCGCGGCTTTTGCGCTGGCCGCCTGCGGCGATATCAACCGGTTCCAGACCGCCTCCCCGGCGGCAAGTCCGATCAAGCCCAACCGCACGGTCGCGCAGACGCCGGCCGCCGAGCGCGAGCATGAGCGAATTCTGTCCTCCTATGGCGGCGGCTATGACGATCCGAAGCTCGAAGCGCTGATCACTAAAACGGTCGACCGCCTGGTGGCGGCGTCGGATCGTCCGGATCAGGCCTACAAGGTGACGATCCTCAATTCGGGTGCGGTCAATGCGTTCGCGCTTCCGACCGGCCAGCTTTACGTGACGCGCGGGCTGATCGCGCTCGCGAGCGACACTTCGGAATTGTCATCGGTGCTGAGCCACGAGATGGCGCATGTGCTGGCAAAGCACGCATCGATCCGCGAGGACCAGGCGCGCCAGGCCGCGATCGTTACCCGCGTCGTGACCGACATGAGCAACGATCCGGATTTGACCGCGCTGGCGCTGGCGAAAACCAAGCTGACGATGGCAAGCTTTTCCCGCGCCCAGGAGTTCGAGGCCGATGGCATCGGTGTCGGCATTTCGGCGCGGGCCCATTTCGATCCCTACGGCGCGGCGCGTTTCCTGGCGGCGATGGAGCGCAATGCCGCACTGAAGGCGGGAAAGACCGCCTCGCTCGACCCGCGCGCGCAGGACTTTCTGTCCTCCCACCCGGCAACGCCGGAGCGCGTGCAGAATGCGCAGAACTCCGCAAGGCAGTACCGGGCGCCGGAGGGCGGCGAACGCGATCGCGAAACCTATCTCGGCGCCATCGACAACATCGTCTATGGCGAGGACCCCAGCGAGGGATTCGTGCGCGGCCGGCGCTTCCTGCATCCCAAGCTCGGCTTCACCTTCGCAGCCCCCGAAACCTTCACGCTGGACAACACCGCCCAGGCGGTGATCGGCGTGCGCGAGGGCGGCACGCAGGCGATGCGCTTCGATGTGGTGCGGGTGCCGGCGGAACAAACGCTTGGCGAATATCTCAGTTCGGGCTGGATGGAAGGCGTCGACAAGGCCTCGACCGAGGATCTGACCATCAACGGCTTTCCTGCGGCATCTGCGACGGCGCACGGCGATCAGTGGCACTTCAAGGTGTATGCGCTGCGTTTCGGCAGCGACGTCTACCGCTTCATTTTCGCCGCCAAGCAGAAGAGCATCGAGAGCGACCGCAACGCGCGCGAAACCGTGAATTCGTTCCGCCGCCTGACGCTCGAGGAAATTCAGGCGGCGCGGCCGCTGCGGATAAAAGTCATTACCGTGCAACCCGGCGATACCGTGGAATCGCTGTCGCACCGCATGGCCGGCGTCGACCGCCCGGCCGATCGCTTCCGTATCCTGAACGGGCTCGATACCCACGCTCAGGTGAAAGTGCGCGACCTCGTCAAGATCGTGGTGGATTGATCCCACCATCGTCGTCCCGGCCAAGCGAAGCGCGCGCCGGGACCCATAACCACTGATGCCAGTGTTTGCACAAGGCTGGGGCCGCCTACGGATTCAACAACACGCATTCGTGGTTATGGGTCCCCGCTTTCGCGGGGACGACCTCGTTGACAAAATTCGCCGAATGACAATCAAACAAAAAAGCCCGGTCTTTCGACCGGGCTCTTTGTTGGTTCGATCGGCGAAATTGCTTAGGCGGCTTCATCCGCTACCGTGGCATCGTCGCCATCGGCATCAGGATCGACGTCGCCCTCGGCATCAGCGTCCGCCTCGGCTTCGGTCTCGGTCTTGGCGCCGCGGCGCGGGCTTTTGGCGAGCTGGCTTTCGACTTCCTTGACCGCCTCGGTTTCGGTCACGTGCTGCACGACGGCGATTTCCCGCGACAGCCGATCGAGCGCCGCCTCATAGAGCTGGCGTTCGCTGTAGGACTGTTCGGGCTGCGATTCGGAGCGGTAGAGATCGCGCACCACTTCGGCGATGGCGACGATGTCTCCCGAGTTGATCTTGGCTTCGTATTCCTGGGCTCGGCGCGACCACATCGTGCGCTTGACGCGGGCGCGGCCTTTGAGGGTTTCCAGCGCGCGCTTGACCAGAGCCGGCTCCGACAGCTTGCGCATGCCGACATTGGCGACCTTGGCGGTCGGCACCCGCAGCGTCATCTTGTCCTTCATGAAGTTGATCACGAACAGTTCAAGCTTGGCGCCGGCAATCTCCTGGTCCTCGATGGCCAGGATCTGGCCAACTCCGTGGGCGGGATAAACCACGAATTCGTTGGTCTTGAAGCCCTGACGCTGGGTCAAAACCTTTTTCGGCTCCTCGACGCGCGGCGCCACGGCCGCAGGCTTTGCGGCGGGCTTGTGCGCAACCGGCTTGACCGCAGCCTTGGCGGCAGTTTTGGCAACGGTTTTCGGAGCAGTCCTGGAGGCGGCGACCTTCGAAGCAGTGGCCTTCGAACCCCTCGCTTTCGCGGCAGTTTTTGCAGTCTTGTTTGGCATTATGCTTCTTTTGTTTTTTGAGGATTTCGCAGCCGAAGCCTTGCTGGCTACCCGGGCAGACCTGAGAGAAGCCCGGGCACGGCTTTTGGTTGCACCGCGGCTAGCCGCGGCGGCTTTTTTGGAGGTTGTTCTTGAAGCACTCGTTTTACGCGTTTTCTGTGACACAGCCTGCGCGCGGAACTGCCACGCCCCTGTTCGATGGTTACACGGGAACCCATAGGGGCCATACACGCGGCTGACGGGTTCGGCTTGTAATGTGCCCAATATAGCACATTTTCCGCAAAAATCAATGATTTACGCCCCGATTCGGACGCTTTGCGGGGCATTCCAGCCACATCCCCGCGATCAGGGTTAAGTAGAACCCAGTATTCCGTTAGTCGCCGGTCCCCGGCGCTGGAGAAAAATATTTCTCAAATTTGCCTTCCATCCCCTCAAAATCTTTCGCGTCGGGCGGCGATTCCTTTTTCTGGGTGATGTTCGGCCAGCTCTTGGCGTATTCGGTATTCACCTCCAGCCATTTCTCCAGGCCGGGCTCGGTGTCGGGCTTGATGGCGTCGGCGGGACATTCAGGTTCGCACACGCCGCAATCGATGCATTCGTCCGGATGGATGACCAGCATGTTTTCACCCTCGTAGAAGCAGTCCACGGGGCAGACTTCAACGCAATCGGTATATTTGCATTTGATGCAGGCTTCAGTGACGACGTAAGTCATCCAAAACTCCGAAACGGACGAATTTTACGTGGGTTGCGTAGCCCAGGAACTCCGCAGCCGCAAGGAAAGACGGCACTTCCAGGATGCGTTTTCGAGCGGTTCTGAACCAGGCTGAATCGGTCGCGATATAGATAGTTATTCTTGCCGATCCTGCAAATCGTCGTAGAGCACGCGCGCCGCCGCCGCATCGCCGCGCCGCTCGGAAAATCCGACTACCTTGAGGATGCGCACGCTGCGATCGAGCCCGATCGTCAGCACGTCGCCAACCTTCACGCCATGTCCCGGCGCCATCTCGCGCACGCCATTGATGCGGACATGGCCGGCCTCGACCAGCGCCGCGGCGCTGGTGCGGGCCTTCACCACCCGCGCGTGCCACAGCCATTTATCGAGACGCTGGCGCTCCAAGGAATGCGTCATCCCAATTAGTGGACGTCGTCCCGGCGAACGCCGGGACCCATAATCACCGATGTTGGTCGCAAGAGGGATAGGGGCCCCAGCCTTTTATAATCTTGGCATCAGTGGTGTGGTCCCGGCTCAAGGCCGGGACGACGAAAAGTTTTGTTGGCCTAGCGATCCTTGCGGTTGGCGGTGAGCTGATCTTTCAGCGCCGCCAGTTTAGCAAAGGGCGAATTGGGATCGATGGGGCGATCGCGTTCGCGCGGGGAGGCGCTGGTGGCATACTGCCGGTGCGAGGGCCCGCTGTCACGTCCGCCCTTGTCGCGTCCAGCTTTGTCAGGTCCGCCTTTGTCGCGGCCGCCTTTGTCGCGGCCGCCATTGTCGCGCCCGCCCGCAGATTTGCCCCTTTGCTGATCCGCATCCCGGCCCTTGTCCTTGTCCCTGCCCCGAAACCGCTCGCGGGAGGGGCGACCCTTGTCCTCGCGCGGTGCGTGAACCGCCGCGCCGTCGGCCGCAGGCGCGGCGGCTTCGAGCGGCGCATCGGTGCTGAGTTTGGGGAATTCACGGCCGCGGTCGCGCCGGCCGCGCCGGTGCCGCTCGTGTTTCAGGGCCTCGCCGCCCTCGCCCGCGGCAGCGGTGGCAGGCGCGGCACCTTCTTTGGGGCGATCCTGATGACGATGACGGCTGCGATCATGACGCGGCCGGCGCTCGTCCGACCGGCCGCCGGGCCGCCAGACCTCTATTAGTTCGGGAATGGCAACCGCATCGGGCGCGGCCGGGGCGGTGGCAGCATCCGCCGATGCGTTATCGCCCCCCGCAGCGGTCTCGGTGGTTGCTTTAGCAGCAGCCTGATACTGCGTCGCTTCCATTGGCGCAGGTTCTACCGGCGTCGCTTCTACTGGAGGCGCCTCAACCGGCGCAGCCTCGATCGAAGCCACAGGCTCCGGCAAGACTTCACTCGACTCGCCTTCGGCAGGATTGGCTTCGACCGCAGCCGGTTCGTCCACAGCGGTCGCGGAGGAAAATGCCACATCCGGCAGCAACGTAGCCGATGGCGCACGCGCCGCGTCTTCTGAAATCGGAGGAGCATCGCTGGTAGCGTCGGCGGCGTTGACCTCGTCGGCCGCAACCGGCGCTTCCTCGGCAGCCATATTCGCGGTTGCTGCCGCGGCCTCGATCGCTGCCACCTCCGACAGCGTTTCCGAGGCGGCTTCCGGCACTGTCGCCTCCGCAGTCGTTGCAACCACCACCGGCACGGGTTTCGGCGGCAGCGGCGGGCGGCGCTCCATGCGATAGCCGAGCGCGCGCAGGATCGAGGCGAAATCCTCGCCGGCCGAACCGGTCAGCGACGTCATCGCCTGCGTCACCACAAAACCGCGGCCATCGAAGGCGCCGGCCGGCTTTTCGCCGGGCGAAGTTTCGCGCCAGGACAGCGCCGGACGGATCAGATCGGCGAGCCGCTCCAGAATATCGACCCGCACCGCGCGCTCGCCGCACTGCCGGTAGCCCAGCACGCGATAGGCATCGCGGGGAAGCTGCTTGTCGACCGGGAACGAGGTGCGGCCTGATCCCGCCAGATGCTGCGCCCCCGACAGCGCCGCGAGATCGACGTTGTCCTGCCTCTCGGCCCACAACAGCGAGGCCAGCGCGCGCGCCGCCGGCTTCAAGAGCGCCGGCATGTAGATGTGATAGGCCCCGAAGCGCACGCCGTATTTGCGCAACGACGCCCGCGACGGCTGATCGAGATCCTTCATCTCGGCCGCGATCTTCGAACGCTCCAGCACTCCGAGTGCCTCGATCAATTGAAAAGCGATGCCGCGCGCAATCCCCGTGACGTCCTCGGCCTTGGCAAGCTCGAACAGCGGCCCCAGCAGCTTTTCGATGTGCGTCTTCAGCCACAGTTCGAGCCGCGCTTGCACTGACTCGCGCGGCGCGCCGCTCAGGCGCTCGTCGGAAATGATGCGCAATCGCGGATGCAGCGCGTCGTCGGCGGATACCAGTTTTGCCACCGCATCGCCGGTCCAGCGGATGGTGCCGTCGGAGGTCAGCACGAACTGATCGTCGGGAGCGGCGGAAAGTTTCTCGGCGCGGGCGTCGATCTCGCCGGCCAGCGCCTTTTGCGCGGTCGCCTGCAGCGCCTTGGCATCGGAGCCGGCTTCCGCCGCGTCGGGCGCGAAGGTGAAGCCGTCGAGGCGGCCGATTACATGGCCCTCCACGGTCACTTCGCCGGTCTTGCCGATTTCCGTACTCAAAACGGTGTTCTCCCGCAGGCGGCGCATCAATACACTGGTACGGCGGTCAACGAAACGCTCCGTGAGCCGTTCATGCAGCGCATCGGACA
>WNFR01003407.1_pt1 | contig 33075 bp, 45 predicted proteins | sample 5400221 | NCBI WGS metagenome assembly WNFR01 (sample SAMN13153357, study PRJNA577476) | soil metagenome | isolation source: 40 cm soil under Madrone tree | place: USA:California | collected 2016-06-14
CCCAAAGCCAAGCCTGCGCATCCACTTTTTTTTGGTTTTTTGAGCCACTAGCGGCATCCATTGACCATCAGCGGTGATATCTATAAGGGATCGATGGCGATGACTTCATCGTTAGCGCACAAGAACCCCTATATCGCGCGTTATTCATTATAGATCACGTTTAACAAGCCCAGGCAATAGAACCAGCAAATAGATACCGCTAATAATGGCACGGTAGGATCAGGCGCCTATAGGGAAGGATTTGCCGAGACGGGGGAATCAAAAAAAAAAGGTGAGTGATCAGACCAACTTGCGCAAGAGGTGTGCAAACAGTACTGAAGGATGGGACCGCCACCCAGGTAGTTCCCTTCTTTTCCCTTCACTCTCAATGGAGGATCTCCGAGGTATTGAGGAGTTCCATGGGACGCCTTTAGAAAGGGTAACGCCGTGCAAGGATGGCCTCGTTAATCACCCGATGCTAATCCACCATTGGATGTAAGCCGATGTATTCGGTTGATGGGTAAGCCCTCTCACAACGCGGGTCGATTTGAATTATAAACGCGAGGTTGAGGGCATCGAGGAAGACAAATGGTCATCACCACGTTGTTGTGGTCCCAAGCACTTTGCAAATCTCGAGTTGAGGACTAGCACGACCACTCTTGCTCCCTCCTCGCATCTACTAGGTTTCTATATGATCCGCGCATTCCACAAATATCGCCACAAGCCATACAGTGGCTCCCTGATTGCCCTACCCTCCGTCCAATATGGCGATTGAGTTCCAGCAATACCACAATACCCAACGAAATGCGTTGTACGGAAAATGAACCATTCACGTGGTCGGATGATAAGCATCTGCTGGGCACGAGCACGACTGCAAAGCCAGGACGTCTGGCATACAGTCATATCCAGTTCCAGGCGGAAACGCGAGTAGTTATCCCAACACCAACACCATTAGATCGGCGTTTACCCACCCGGCATACAACGTTGACGCGAGCTTCTCTTCGCATAATAGAAGTACTCTCATCATCGCTAGGACCGTCAAGAACATGTGGGCTGGACTTCTTATTCTCGGCGCACCCGCCGCCATCGATGATCAACTCACTATGGATCTTGTAACAATAACATCCGTCCGTTCGAAATTCATATTTTTTCACGTCCGATCCGACTCTTCTGAGGCACCGATGCCTGCCCATGTACGATGGCCTGACCACGTCAAGTGCTGTGGGCGCCAACACCTTGCTGGTGTAAGGTCGTAATACTTATTCTCATCGTCCCGGTCTGGATCCGATGACAGCGGCCTCTCCAGTCAGCAGCAGCAATGGAAACCGAACGAGTCACGTCTTTTGCGCAAAGGGACTACCAACGCTCCAACATTTCGCTACCTCGACCATCAGAAGGCGCTTGCAATATATTCCCGACGATCGCCAACATGTAGGATCGAGCCCCAGAAAACTCGTTGGAACGTCCACCTAGAGACATTTTCACGGGCGAACGTCTGGGCTCACCCTAACTGCAATAAGGACAAGCAGCGGCGAGTGGTTTGCATGGGTCATCCTCTGTGCCGCCAATAACGATGGTGAGGAATTCTTCACCCAGCCTTCGTTCGGTAGCTCGCACGGCCGATGGACAACCAACAATCGTCAACGTAGTAGTGAGGTTTCCGGATACTCTAAGATTCACGTTTGAGGCTTAACAGGAGCAAACTGCTCCCGTGACAACTACTTTCGCCTTCCTTAATAGATGTTATCACCCAGCGAGAGGAGGGCGTTCGACCTTTTCACGTAGTTCTGGATCACCTCTATCTCCAATCGTCTCTTTTCGATCCCATTCATCACTCAACAGAGTGTCCTCAACCAATCGGAGGCACTCCCACCTTCGTCCTGCAAAGAGCTTGTCTGAGACTACATCTGCTACGGAATGATTCTTCGCTGATATGAACCCACCGTGGACATGGTCGTCTGGCAAAAGGGATCACACATTGAAGGTTCACCTCCACTAGTGGGTTCGACCTCCAGCTCAAGGGGCTTGTCGAGTACTCGGAGTAACTCTTTTTCAGATAACCGCTTTGTGTTCGATCCAGGACCCTGGCTCTGCTACCTGCCAAGGTTATGACAACTGAACCTCGCTCGCCAATCGGACTCGCACCTTCGAGGGAGTCGGATGTTTTCTTGATATACCACACACCACCCACGACCACTCGCGTAAGATCGGAGCCACGGGACCCATAACGTTGCCAGAACAAAGTAGGAGGTCTGATGCTCCTGAATATGATCACTCAATTCGAGTGGCTGGCCTAGTGTCCTCGTTTTTTTAATCTATAACGGCGGCGGGCTTCTAGTCCTTACGCTGTGGACGAGGGGTACCGACAGCATCAGGAGGGACCCTAGGCATGGCTGTTAACTAGCGCTCACTCTTCGGCGAAAGCAGCGTTGCGTTCAGATGTGCGATTAATTGTAAATCAGACAAATGTTTTCATTCTTCGTTGCGCGTTTGTCCACCTCAAAACTTATTTTCACCCGAGCGCCACGAAGGTGCGTGATACCACTATCTAGATACTTTACTTCATGGAACATAGCTCAACCGCATGGACTGTCCTCCAGAGCCCCTACCAAACCTCTGGACAAGCTGACAAAAGGACGCAAAGTCCGCTACTTCTGTCTTGGTTCATGCGCCGTGTCTTGTGAAAAGGAGCTGACGCTGTGTGTTCGTTGCTCGCACGTTGAAGGCACAAACCATTTCCAGCATGTCCGCTCTTCGGATGTGAGTAGGCGAGGGAGGATCCTTTGCAACAGGCGTCAGACATGGGCCGCTTTCAGCGCTACGCTACCACTCTCATTTGCGACATTTCAAAATGACTTTCTGTTGCCCACTTGCGACATTCACGGAACCCTTCCCCCTCCTCTGCCCCTCCCCACACCTGATCCTTTGGTTGATCGGATCACGGTTCTGTCAAAGGCTCCTTAGTGCCCCTCTTCGGGGCAAAGCCATAAATTAATTCGAACGAGGTTGGCTCTGTTGTCAATCTGTATTTGTCCGGACGTGAGTCATGTCCCCGTTGGGCGTGCTGAACTTCGCCTCTTCATACGTGCACCACGCCGTTTCCGCACCGCAGTACCGGTAGGCGGCCGTCTCCTAGGTCTTATTCCTGATAGGTTGATCTGATTGCGTTGCAGGTTGCACATCGCGCTGTTGGGTGGAGTTTTCGTGAACCGTGATGAATATGGGAGGCGTTAGCACCGTATTTGCGATATCGAGCTCTCAATATCCGCAACAGAATCACCCTAACGGCGCGCCCAGCCCTAATTCTTGCGGTCCAACATGCCAACGAACAACGAATATATTATCGCGGCGTGTGTATAGTTGCTATCCGCTCGTAGGAGCTGCCTAATGAGAGCTTCCGCTGATGATGTTCTTGAATTCTCGTGCCTTCTCGTCCTTTTCCATGGCGCTTTCTGTTTATCACTGATAAGTGCACATGTTTAATACTTTGTTGTATTGTTTTTAACGAATCTGGGCTGGGCTGCGGCGATACCAGAGGGTGGTCTAGAATTAGGAATTGTTCGGTGATTGTACGCCTACGCCTAACAACATAATAAACCGTACCTTGTCTGTGCGCGCTCTGTATACCGTCACGCTGTCACGCGTCACAGCCCATTATCTCGTCTTGCCTTGCCAATCTCCATCATCTTCACTTTGCATTCTCCTTCGGCTTTCATAAAATGAATGCAGGTGGACGTGCTCGCAGACGTGAGCGAGTAGACGAGGCGTACAATCTCCAGGTCACAGCCGGAATAATGGCACGTCACACGCCCTTTGAACACTCTCAGTGGATTGTGTCTGGTGCTTTGCGGGTCACCAGCAAGGTCGCCAGCAAGGTTACCAGACCCTGACCATCACGTCTTCATTAGGGTGCGATACAGTATGGTGCACTCGGCCTTGGCTCAGTGATCTTTGCCCATCATACATGGCCTATCTTTCGGTCAGCCACATCGCTCCTCGCGCAGCGCATGCTATATTGATGATGTCCTCGTCAGACGGCAGACTCTTGCCTTGAAAGCGTTTTTGGTCTCCACATGTTGGTCACGTTTGCGTGATCACGCGGTATTGGTGTCACCTCGGGCTTACTTTAACTTCATAGTTACCATATATGGCCTTGTCTCTGCTGCTGATACTGCCTTGCTATCTCACGAGCACCAACAACGCCTGGCTGAGAATGACCTACGGCGGGAAGCACGTATTGACCTCGCGCGCCGCGGGCTGGTCGCCACCGAGTCACAGATTATGGAATGGAAAGATGAACACAAGAGGTCAAAGCTCTAGTCGCCCTTATTCGAAATCAATCGATAGATAGATGTAATCGTTCTAGTATTTATTGAAGTTCATAGCTTGCAATTCTACACGTTGTGAACTCTCGTGAGGATTACGATACGTAAAAGATGGGAAAATGATGTCCATGATGACAATGACAAAACGGCAGGCCATTTCCAGTTGCTGAGAATGCTGAGAGAAATTGGAGCAAGACAAAGCACATGGGGCACGAAGTCTAGTGGCCTACTTGATTATATGAGGCGGACTGAACGATATGAGGGGGAGGACGTGGAGGCGGTCCTGGTAACATCTGGCCTCCTTGCACCACAGAAGACGTCGAGGGGGTAAAATACTGTTGCTGTGATTGTGAGCTCGGTAGTAGCGATGGCGGTATCGGTAATTGAAGGAATGACTGCTGGTTGTACGCCGCCATCGCTGATGGCGGCGGCGGCGGAATCGGCAGGCTCGGTCTGCCAGAAACAGACCTCGGACGTCCCGGCGGTGGGGGTACTGACGAAGGTGACAGTGAGCTCCCTGTTCCATCATATATCCGAGAATCGGGCGACTTCTGCGAAGGTGATGGCTGGGGTGACGGGGAGGGTGTGTGATAGGATGGGCCCGTGGAGATGCTGGCATTCAGGGAGTTGGGTACGGTGTAGGACCGGGGTCCAAGGGGCCCGGGAGGTCCAGGAGGAATGGGAAGTGGATTTTGCTGGGCCGAGGGGAGTCCTCCATCGGAAGTAGATGGAGGCATCTGGTTTTGTCCGTAGGGCATGGGAGGGCCGATTGCGTGGTTGTAGGCTTGATTCACTGGAACTGAACCGGGTGCTGGAAGCCATTGGGGGTGTTGCTGCGGTTGTGGAGGCAGAGGTCGTGAACCTGGAACATGATTTAACACTACGTGTGATGGGGAAATGTGCGGTACGTGAGCAGGAGACATATACTCTTGCGGTTGATTAGCAACTAGCTGCGTGTGACCTGTATGGACTTGGGATGGTGTACTTTGCGGAGGCGTGGGCGTTGATAAAGGTGGGGTAGGAAGATGTGACGCAGGGGGAGCAGGATCAGGGCTGTATCTCGCTTGGGCACCATACAGGGCTTGGGTTGTTGGCGAGAATGAGCTTGCAGAGGCCAATAAAGCTGAAAACGTGGGGGCCGGAGAAATAGGCGGTGCTGTATAGTTTGTAGCCGCGGGAGTGTGAGGAGGGCGGGGAACAATTCCCGGAAACGTCATAGCAGTATTTGTTGAATGCGACGCCGGACCCGATAGCTCTGATCCATAAGAGGGGAGGGTATGTGTCGTGTGCAAAGTAGAGTCGGAAGTTGATGAGACTGGTATGAAACCTGACGATGCCACAGGCATGCTGTATCGCGGCCCGTGTCGGGAGGGGGGATGATACGATGACTTTGAAGATGAGAGGGGATGCTCGTAGGCAGGCTGGTACTGGGGAATGTCGTGAGATTGGCTGCTCGAGAGCGAGTATCGGTGTGGCCGGTGTCCCCCTGGCGTTAAGGCTCTGTGGACATAACTAGAAGCTGAGGAATCGGAGGCATTGCTTTCCGATACCGGGAAGAACTGGGAATAGGTTGATGATGCCACAGAGTGCCCGGAGGTCGACACTGATCGCGCTGAAGGGCCCGATTGCATCGTCTAGCATGCAGAAGATAAGCCATGGATAGAAGAACGCCGACGGACGGTTTCTCACCGGGAACGTGTCCCGTCTTCTCGTATCTGACACCATCAGCTCGCCCATGTCATTGACCAGTTGTTCCAACGAAGCACCGCGTGGTGCGCGCGCTCGCACTGTCTGCTCATAATCGGGCTTGTACAGATCAAATCCCATCGACGAATTTGATGGCAAGGGAGAAGAAGGCACAGAATCCCGGCGCTGCCGATCTTGGAAACTACCACTCCTCTGCTGGAGGTGGTCAGGAGCTTCCTCTGATGGAACGAAGACGCCAGGTCCACCATACTGCTTGTTCACCATCGCAAGCTTAGGTGTAGCTTTCTTCTCGGGACGCGGTTCCTAGTGGGAGTAATAGTTAAATGGAGAACACTGATCTACAGGGTAAAGCGACGCACATTCGACCAGAACGTGAGCTCTAGATAGACCTCTCCCGAGTACTTGTCTTTATGAAGTAGAGTGAACCATTCTGAATGGTACGTAAGTGAACGGCGTGTAAGCATGGGCGGTGGCACCTCGTACACAGAAACAAGAGCGTACCATCTGTTTCACCTTTGGTCAGAGCTTCAGTGAGGTCTATCATCGTTTCTCCAATAAGTTCTGGTTCCCTGTCTGCCGCAAAACAAGCAAGAGTCATCTTTTCACCCCCTTGTATTTTCTTGGGACCACGACCGGCTTTGGGGGGCAAGGGTGGAGGTGTGCCGTCGTTCGATCCTCTGAGCCCCTCAGGATCTTCATATATTGTGAATCGGATCTCCTCATCCCACTCCGGATGCTGACCACCTCGTTTGATGACCTTGGTTTTGCGAGTCTGACCGTTCAGCACAACCACACAGTACGGATCTTGCTTGCCGAATTGTCTCTTGTTGGGGAGGTTACGCTGAAGAGGGCAAGAAGGGGTGTAAAAGTGACTCAATCGCAAGACGCTCTCGAAAAGGAAAAAACGTACTGCTTTCAGTACGACAACTATGAGTGTGCCAATTTCGCGAGCTGTTGTTGTCATAACTTGCACCTTGACGCATACAGTCACGTTGAACTGTAACCCCGTGGATTCAATTTTAATTTCACTATCGGTAAGCTACTTATCATCAAACTTAACCTTAACTAACTACTTATCGCGAGCCCCAGCTTGGCCTGCTGAGCGACGAACCTTGGTGAAAAACAAATCGACTAGAGTAGAATAATATGGACAATTCCGCGTTACAGAAGAAAAGTCTCTATGGTCGACATCGTTCGAATGCAACCATAGGGCTAAACGCTTTGGTGACACATTGGGCGGTCAGAGTAATAAACGTCATAGTGAACGTCATCTCTACTCGAAACATATAACGTGCTACCACTGCGCCGGGCTCATTGAGAATGAGAATAATATTGGCAACCATGGGTATAGTGTACTAAGAGAACATGAACCAGACATCAGTACATAAAAATGACACAAAAGCGACCACAAAAATACGACAACACTTAAGGATGGCTCGCAGTCCGGACACTAAAGGAATCGCATCCCAAATCTCACTCTGCAATTTGACTCAGTCATTTGCCTTCTCCGAAAAAAGTCTCGGTCCTCTTCGGCGACTCACTTAAATCCAGGTTCTGCGCATGGGTGGGAGTAGCGGGTTGGTGTGTGTCATCTTCCGATGTTTCCCCGCTGACAGCAGGTACGGATGCTGGGGCGGTGGAACTGCTATCTGACAAGGGTGGCGGGTCGATTCCATCCCCTGAAGGAGTCGAAGGTTCCGAGGACTCTTCATTCGAAGGAGCATCGGCCAATGAACCATCATCCACGTCCTCATTCGCGTTACCTCCCACACTTATCTGACCGGTCTTGACGCTGAGGGAACGGAGACTCTTGCCCGCAAGTGCCCCAGGGTATAAACCTGGAAGGCCTCCATTCCCTAGACTCGCACTCCAACCACTCGCCTCGCTTTCCCAGCTGCCTCTTCTCGAGCTTCGAGGTCTTAGTGCACGAACACTGGCGTCAACATCTCTGTCACCTTCTATATCCAGGTCATCCCCGAGGATGAAATGACTAGAACGATCCTCAGCACCTAGCCGGCTCCCACCGAATTGAGAGAAGTGAGAAAACGACGTTGCGTCGTTGGTGCCACCTTGCACACCTATTCGCGCACCAGGGATACCAAATGCGGAAGATGCGAGTGTGAGCACGGATGCGTTGTCCAGGGGAGGAGAAGAAGGGCGTGGGTTATTACGAGGATGGTGGGTAGTGTGTTGCGGCGCTTGAACAGAATGCGCGGCGTCCAGCCTCAATGAGGTGGTGTAAGAGGAACCAGGTGACGGAGGAAGGGCGGAGAACGATATAGAACCGGCTCCAGATCCACCTGGAGAAGGCCACAAATGAATGGGTATCCTGGGGGCTGTCCCGGGAGTAGGGGGAGCCTCAGCGATATGGGCCATCCCTCCAGTAAGGTCCACGCTCAACAGGGTTGTCGGCTTGGTACTGGCCGCCATACTCTGGAAAGTGCGAGGGTTTGAGAGGTACGAAGAGGACGAACGAGAGGGGGAAGGCGAGGGAGGCGAACTTGGAGGCAGTGGCCGTAGAGAAGCGTCTTCATCGGCCTCAAGATTGCTCGTCGGAGACCACATCGAGTCCCTAGCCAAAGAGGAGCGGTACGTCGAGACATCCCCACGTCCTTCTGCGTCATCCAGGTCATTCGTCACGTCGTTGGTGTTCGTCGAGATTCCTGCTGATCGAGAGGAAATGGTAGGAGGGATAACCTGACTAAGCCTCCTGGTCTCTCGATCTCCGCTTGGCCGTCCACGGGAAGGGGTCGACTGAACGCGACTCAACTCTCGACCTTCAGGAAAACCAGACCGTCGTTTGTCCCTTCCAGATGTGCCTCGGTCACCATTAGTGACTCGACTGTGTGAGACATCAGATATACGGCGCGTTCTTCCTGTCCCTCCAAGTTTTCGGTGGAACCAATCAAGGATAGGTTTGCTCGAACGACGTCCGAGTTTCTTTGGTTGTGATTGCTCCCGAATGGGAGGATTCTGAGGTCTAATTTCGCCGAGAGGGGCACGTTTAGGCGGTAACGAAGGCCCCTTTGTGGGAGTGTTCCCAGCCATGGTGGAGTTACTTGGGTACGGGGGTTTAAATTTAACAGGTGAGCGCAATTTAATTGTGTTGTCGGGAGTCGAAGTATTTTGCGGAACCGACATTCAGAGAACAGGAGAACAGGGAAAGCGTAACGATAGAGCGCAATGGTTGGACGAGGTCGGGGCAGTGGTAGTGGTCAAGGCAAGGAAGCAAGGATCGTGGGAAATTACGTGTTGGCATGCACACATGCCACACAAACACATGACGTGACGGATGGATGATTACAGTCTACGCAATACGGCTTCCACTACCTCGTCCGTTTTACTTTTGCCTCCAAGATCTGGGGTAAGGACTCGGCCGTCCATAATGACATGGTTCACCGCTGCGTCGATGCGATTCGCCGCGTCTTCGTATTTAAGGTGACGGAGCATCAAAGCAGCTGATCTTATTGCCGCTAGAGGGTTTGCGATTCCCTGACCCTCGATGTCGGGTGCAGAGCCGTGGACACTGCCAAATTGTTTAATTAGAGAACACAATACAAGACAGATGAATGAGATGGTAACGTAAAAGTACGTACGGTTCTCCCATGACGAAAGAGTCCCCCGCGTTAACTGATGGCACCAGGCCCAGCGAACCGACCAGTGCGGCTGCAGCATCCCTAGTGCGCTCATGAGGCTTTGGTTCCGGGGCATCAATCGATGGGACTTACGAAAGGATGTCGCCGTAAAGGTTAGGTGCAACCATGACATCGTATATTCTATGAAGTCGAGGTCGGAAACAACTTGACGATGCGATTACAATAGTCAGCTTACTCGGGTTCACGGAATAGCCTACAAAATTATGAGCCGCGTGAGCGCTATACTGGATGAAATAAAGTTAGGAGTCGAACCGGTAGACGGCACTGTCAACAATTTGTTCGGCTATCGTCACGCCGTCGAAACGACCAGAAACTTCAGGGAGAGTGGGCACCGCGCGTACAGTCTCCCTGAATAACCCATCCGTTACAGACAGCACGTTTGATTTGTGTATGATGGTGACTTTCTGTAAAACACGTTTGTAAATGTGAGAGGTTGTAGTGGTCTACATTAGAAGTACCTTCCGTGATCGAGTGAGTGCGAGTTCGAACGCCATTCGACCTATCCGCCGTGACGCGCGCTCAGTGATGAGGCGAGTTGCGCGCGCTTCTCGTCCGGAATCGGTGTGCGTCATGGTCTCTTGTTTCACATACTGTCAAAATACGGTCTTTCGCGAGTTATCCACGATGTCCTAGCGGAGGCATACCAGACACTCTGTGTTTTCTCGTACCACGACTAAATCAACCGATGGTTTTCCCTCGGGATTTGGCGACACCTAAAGTAGAGCAACGCCTCGATCTCCAGATCCGAAATTCCACTAGGAACTTACAGCTACCACTGGCCGTATGTTGGCATACAGGTCAAGTTCTTTTCGGAGTGCTACGATCGGTGAGCTATATCCGGCGACCTTTTGCGATGGAGAGCTGCCAACGTGTGAGCATCTGCTCGGGTGAACTCACACTTGCCTACCTGACGGCCCCGAATAATGCTGCATCACACGCTTCCTTCAATACACTGAAATTGGCGCGTTGAATACCACATGCATACGCCGGCAAGTCCATTCAACTCATACTTACTGTACGGTCTCATTGGGTAAAGCGGTCCCTGTTCTGGTGAAAAGGTCAAAACCGGCCAATAGATTATGGAACTCGAGTTTGGGAAGATCAGATCCCAAAGCCTCCAACACTCTGCGGGCTGCCTGCATTGAAAGGTCATTACAAAGAAAAAGGTCGAACTGATGAATGAGCTTACTGGAATGACTTCCCTACCAATACCATCTGCGGGAATCAACCCGATTCTAAGCGATTTTGTAGCTGCTGCAACTGTTGCCAGAGAGCGGAAAGCCATGCGTGCTCAGCGCTTAGGTTAGCCTCGTCGACGTCGTTCCATCGGCTCTGTCGCTCAATATCACGTGACACGCGTCAATATCAATTGCGATAACGTGATCTGACATAAATTTATCTGAATGAACGCGTTGAACGTTGAACACCGCGTCGCGTCTAGCTTCATCCACAGCCGCCTAGTCCCGACATGTTGCCACAGCGTGACATTCTCTATAACTGTACAAATGTTACCTTGGAACCCACACATGACCATTATAGGGTTCCATTAACCCCAGGGCGTGCCCTTGTCAAGAGGCCGCACCTCAGCAACGACGAGGGTGAACGACACAAGCGATTGAAGTATACCACTCAGGAACCTCTTCCCCAAGAGGAGTGTAAAGCTGGCTCCGGAAAGGAAGAGGAGGATGGCCCCGTTGCATTCTGCGTGGCTCGTAGGAAGCGGACATTCTTTCATGCTAAACAGGCTTTGGCCATGTCGCGTCCTGGAGTCACCTGTCGTCCCTTGCCCTGCAAGTCTTGTTTCCTATCTGTCACAGTACGATGCTAATGAACGACCGTAGTATCGATTCGCTCACAATTGCGCGCTTATGTGTCTTCGCACAAGACAGATGTGTTCAAATGCTATTCGGACAGATCCGACTCGTTCTTGACACCACCATACGCCTGTGCATATTCTCATGGTATGCCCTCATTGCGGGTTGTAGACCATGACAAAGGCCTGATCGATGTTAGCTGCAAAACGTGGTGCCGTTCCACATTTGGCTGTGGCGACTGAACAAGGCACTGTGTACATTTGGGACACGTCCAAAAGAGAAGCGTTTGGAGGAGGTCAGTCATTTCAGTCCACGCGCACGAGCCGGGTGCTTACGAACTATATACGACAGACCCGAAGCGGAACGACCTTAATATCCATGAAAACGGTATATTCGATCTTCGGTGGTCTCCCGACGACACATCGTTGGCAACTTGCTCCGGAGACCACACCACCCGCATCACCGACGTTACCAGCGGTAAAACGTTACGCATTCTACGCGGACACACCAGCACCGTGAAAACGGCGGTATGGGACCCACAACATGTCAGTCTGCTCAGCACGGGCGGGCGGGATGGCGGGATCCGCGTATGGGATTTGCGTATTGCAGGGAGCACGACCCATGGCCTCACTTCCCATTCATCTGTGATCGTCATTGACGGTGCACATGGTGAAGAAAAACAAGCAAACAGGGGTGGCAGAAGGAAGGTCGCACCCACCGCGCGGACAGTCACAAGTTTGCTGTACGCAGAGGGGCGATCGGAAGCACTCATTTCTGCTGGATCATTTGATGGGTAAGCGGGTGCAATTCCCCTTCCAGAGGTATCATTTTTGACTTGCAGACAGAATGCTGCGATACTGGGACCTGCGGCAACCAATTTCGGTTCCCCAAGCCAAAGGGCGGAAGCGACGAGCGCAACCAGCAAGCATGTCTGCATTCGATCCCACTATCACGGAAGGTGCACGGCGAGCGCGAGGTCTGGCCTCCGTCGTAGCAGGGACTGGTCCCAGTGCTGGCCTTTTATTTGGGCTTGGCGTCGACTCACGAATACATACCTATGCCGCGTCCACACTCCTTCCTTTGTCCCAAAACGCCACGTTCATGCACCCGAATATGCACACCAATTCGTTCTGGGTCCGTCTGGCACTTTCACCAGATGGGAAGTCGCTTGTCAGTGGGAGTTCAGGAACAGACGAAGGAGCATCTGCGTTCCTATTTGATGTGTCGCAGACAGCGCTAGTTGCACCATCATTACTGCGGGACTCTGATGGTATTGAGCTACCCGGACAGAAAGGCGAGGTCGGCGGCGTGGACTGGGCACAGGATATGTTGGCGTCTTGCTCAGATGATGGGACTGTTCGGGTGTGGAGAAGAGATGCTGAGATCCGACAGCAGTGTGATTTGAATGCTGATGCTCGTTGGGAGTGGACTTGGGGTATCGATAGCTTATGATGGTAATTTAGTATATTTACATTTGTGCCAACCAGTTTAGAAGATCAACAGTGGGATCTAGTTCAGAGACAATGCGGTGGTGAGACGAATGATGAATAAAGGGTATGGTTACATGGTCTGTTTCAACGTCAGAGTGTAGTAGATATGAAAGTGCGCCAAGAAGACGGCCGAAGTCGTCCTATTTCTTTTGTATAGCATTGACAAGCCTGATGTCTCATTTTAGTGATGGTCGAGACCTGCAATATTGTCCCATGACGCACCAGTCAAGGCCTTCCTCAATACCCTCGCCCTTGACGGCACAACTACCCCTCACACTCCAGTCACGGCCTTTTTCACCACCCGCCAATCCCAATTGCTCGCTTATCTCCTCCGGCTTTAGTGCACCTTCTACATCTTGCTTGTTGCAGAATACTAATAGAGGCACGCCCACAAGTTCTTCTTCGGATAGCATCGTCAATAGCTCTGACCGAGACGTCTGTAGACGCGAGTGGTCAGAGGAGTCTATCACGTAGATGATTGCTGAAGTATTCGGGAAATAACATCGCCAATATGGCCTAGACAAATATATGAGACCGAGATGAGATAAGATTGACACGCACTCACCGGATGCTAGATTGCCCGCCCAGATCCCATACTTGGAACTTGATGTTCTTATACTAACGGCATTCGGTTGGAATGAGCAGGATAGGCATACACAAGTTGCTACTGTACCTGCACTGTTTCTACATTGAAGCCAATTGCTGAAGGAATTCATCAGTGTGACAATCACCTAATTTCTAGAACCAACAGCTTACTAGGTATTGTCGAAACAACTTCACCAATCTTCGGAAGACACCGTCAAAGTGGGGAGGGCGGAGGGTTGACGCGCATTTACCTGTAACCTGTACAAGATTGTCGTCTGTGCACGACCAAAGCCGGTCAGTTTAAGAGACAATTTCCCAGCATACGTCATGAACAGGAGGGCTTACCTTTCCAGCCGAATCTAATCCGAGCATGAGTATTCGCACATCCTTATCTTTACTCCAGTTTAGGAGAGATGCGAGAGAATCGAAGAGAGATGAGACCGAGAGACCCATTGGGAAAGAGAAGGAAAAGGTTTGGTTATGTCGTTCTGATATAAAGACCAGTTTGCACGTGATTGGCGATCAGTGGTAATACAGCACGTGGACAAAAATACAGCACGTGGACAAAGTTAAGCATTTAAGCATCTTCAAGCATCTTCAAACAAGCTCAAGTACTCAAGCACTCAAGCATGGACTACAATCAACTGCTATAGCAACACGTATTTCAATGCTGCAAACAGACCCAAACCTACATGTTCCACACGACAGGCCGGGTACAACAACGAAAAAGTCCATGGTATGAAACTCGACGAATGATAAAGACTCGGAGTAATATAACCGCTCGGGAATCTACGATAAAGCCTAAGCTGCAACTTCGAGAGGGGCTGCCGTCGGAATCTCCAGCGGACGGCGTCCAGTCACTCCCGTCCTCATGCGAAGGCCAGAGATGATAACTGAGGCAGAGGTCTCTTCCTTTTGAACAGGACCAAGTAGGCCATCAAACTGCTGCCTAGCCATTGCAATCGCGTGTGCATCCACTTTACGCGGCTCACCCGTTCGCCTGGTCTTCGGGGCAAGTGAGGAGGGACCCGTCAGACCAATGTGTTCATCGCCCCAGATGGGCGTGGTGGTTTCCTTGACAGCACTGCCAACACCACAACGACCACCAACCTCAGCCCAATCAGTCTCCCTCTTGATGGAAAGTGTAGTGAAAGTGTCATCGACTGCTGCGACAACGTGTTCGAGTTGCTCAAGGGTATGGCCGGGCGTGATAGTAAACCGAAGACGTTCCTCTCCACGAGCGACGGTGGGGAAATTGATGGCTTGGACGTAAATGCTGTGTTTCTCGAGAAGATAATCGGATGCTTGTTTGGCTTGGGTAGCATCACCGATCAGGACGGGGACAATGTGGCTTGGGCCGGGAACGACGGGTATTCCTCGTTCCGCGAAACGCCTCTTCACCTCACGAACATTCCATTGCATGAGCTGGCGATCTCCGTTATAGGTTTTCTGATAGACGATAGACGCATGGGCGCCAGCGACGGTTACGGGAGGGAGAGAGGTAGTGAAGATGAAGCCTGGGGCGTAGGACCGAATCATGTCGATGAATTTGGTGGAACCAGCGACATAACCACCAACTGCGCCGTATGCTTTTCCGAGAGTGCCTATGAAGCATATAAGCGAAATAAATGACGTTCGTTCTTAAAATATCATTACCAGTGATGATGTCCACACGGTCCATCACAGTGCCGGGAATGGGGTCCCGTGATTGGCCAGCAGCCTTGTGGACATCGTAGTCAAGATGTTCGGCGACACCTGCACCCCGGGGGCCATACAAGCCAACGGCGTGAACCTGAAAATACTCAGGTTATAATGCAGGGAAAATTGGCATAGAAACGTACTTCATCCAGGAAGGTGATGGCTCCGTACTTCTCAGCCAAGTCGCAAATTTCTTTGATCGGCCCAACACTCCCACACATAGAATAGACACTCTCGAACGCAATGATTTTTGGAGTCTCTTTCGGCCATTCCTTCAGTTTATTCTCGAGATCATTAAGGTCGTTATGTTTCCAAATGACTTTCTTCGCGCCAGAGTGACGAATGCCTTGTATCATTGATGCATGGTTGGCCGAGTCTGAGAAGTAGACACAACCAGGTAGCTTGGCACCTAAAGTTGAGAGCGTCGCATCGTTGGCGACATAGCAAGATGAAAAGGCGAGCGCTGCCGGCTTTCGGTGAAGGGCCGCTAGTTCTTTCTCGAGGTTGACATGCCAGGAGCCGGTACCAGCTATGTTACGGGTGCCGCCAGCACCGTGGCCATATTTATTCAAGGTACGGCTGGAGGTTCAAAACGTGAGAGACGATAACGAAGGGAGAAATAGGAACATACTGCATGGTTTCAAGCACGACGGGATTGTTTCCCATGCCGAGGTAGTCATTAGCACACCAGACTTCAACTTCCGTCTTAACATCAGCAGTATGTGCAACAGGGAATTTGTTTGCAAGCCTGTTGATAGTGTTGAAGTAACGATAGGACTTGTCATCGTGCTTCTTCTGCAACTCATTGGCATAAAATTGTTCGTAGTTGAAACCGCCGGCGTGGGCAGGGCATTGCTTCAAGTCAGCAGAAGTGGCCTGAGAAGGTTTCGGGGCAGAGACCGGGTGGGGGGCGTTGGCTGCTTTGAGAGCGTCGCTGCGCTTCTTCGCGGCAGATAGCTCTTCCGCCATGCGGGCAGCGGCGAGAGCCTTGCTGGCATGAGGACATTGCTCAATGCCGCCAGCGGTCACATCGACGCCTTTGTCCTGGTGTATTTTGACTACGTCGACGCTCTGTGCGAGGCTAGCAAAGGATTGGACGAGCTGTCCAGAACGTTTGGCGAGAGCAGCACCCATGACGGGGCATTCTGTGGCCTTCTCGGTGAGCCTGGTAAGACTAGGGAAACGGGGGGAGGCTGAGGGAAGACAATTTATCCATCAAGAGGCAAGACAGGACGGAAAGAAAGTGGGTGATATTTATATTCCTATTATGAATTGGAAACCATCCGATTGGGCGATTGGATTGGCGTTGAGCGCTACATCAATACATCAATCCAAGACAACTCTCGATCACATCCACCGCATCCGAAACCTCCGTATCCTTTACATTCAGACTCGGCACCAGTCTCACACAGTCCTTCCCACAGGTCAAGAGCAGCAAACCCCGTTCTCGCGCTAGCTCAACTAGTCGCTGGGGATCCCCCTCTCGACGCATGACTAACCCAATCATGAGACCACGTCCTCGGATTTCGCCCACCAAGTTCGGAAACCACTCGGAAAGGCGCTCCAGACGATCGAGGAGAAGCGCTGAAGTCCCCATCATGTTTCTGACAAATTCCTGCCGGCTCAGCTGGCTCAGCACGTGGTATCCGACTGAACAAGCAAGCGGCGAGCCTCCAAATGTCGTCCCGTGCGTACCTGTCTCCTCACGGTCAATAAATTGGGCGCGCCCATCATCCCGGCGAATTCGTACCCGCGGTCATCGTTTCAGCCACAGCATCCTGCATCAACACTGCTCCGAGTGGGTAGCCATTTGCCAGTGGCTTTGCCATAGTGACAATATCTGGGTGACAATCCACTGGCCATGAGGAGTGTGCCCATAGGGTTCCTGTTCTGTACAGGCCACACTGTGCGTCTCTCGTTAGCAACGTAGTTTCGTCATCTCGCGATTGGATCCTCTGCCGGGTCCGAGCAGAAGAGTCGATAAAGGTGTTGGGGTGTTCCTTTGTTCCCCAACTCCGCGTTTTCTAACCTCCGAACAAACCTCGCACGCACCTGAATTTCATCAAATATGACGACAGCGCCCTTGTCTCGCGCTTGCCGCACTAATTTGCGCATCCAATCAACATCTGCAGAGTTGACCCCACCTTCTCCCTGAATCGGCTCCACAATGACCGCGCAGGTATTCTCGGTGATGAGATTCTCCAAGTCCTCAGATCGGTTCAGTTGGCCAACACGTATTCCGGGCACAAGCGGGCTGAATGGATCCTGGTACTTGCTATTTGAGGTTACAGACAGGGCGCCGAGAGAACGCCCGTGAAACGATTGTTCAAAGCAAACAATTTCTATCTTGGTTGTCCCACCGCGGTCCTTTCCCACTTTACGCGCCACTTTCAGCGCTCCTTCATTCGCCTCTGTACCTGAATTGCAAAAGAACGCCTTGGCCCCCGGCATGCCCATGTGGTGCTGTGTCCCGACTGGATAGCCCAAGCCTCCATCGCGTCGGGTGAGTGTGATCAGCAAGGATGCAAGCGCCGCAGGGGGTTCGCTGTAGAATGCGTTTGACGTGTGCAAAAGTCGACTTGACTGTGACCTCAGCACCTGTGTAGTCAGACAAGGACACATATCAGTTTGCGGGTGTGCAATGGGGCAGCTGGGAATAAGTTGCGGCCTACCTCAGAAACTCCATCATCTGCGTGTCCCAACGCGTTGACTGCTATGCCCGCGGTAAAGTCAAGGTATTTGCGCCCGTCACAATCCCATACCCAGCTCCCTTTCCCGCGCTCTAATACGATAGGCGGGCGGGCGTAGACGGGAAGAACGTACTCTTTGGCGAGGGCAAGCGTTTGGCGTGTTCTGTCGCCCTGGTTTGATTCCGAGATTGGATGGGTTACCGCGGTGTATGCAACACTGGGGGCATTGAGTGATCCTGATGGAGATTTTGTTGACTTGGCTTGGTAAGCACAGATGACAAGGACCTATCTAGTGAAAGAGCATACCTCTGAGCGTCTCTGGGATGTAACGGACGTGTAGCGTACCAGAGACGGAGAACGACCAAGATGGTGAGATGCACGTTGCACCTGACGAGATGCTGGACGTAACATCGTGTATAGGAGGCAACAACCTCTACTATTTTTTTTACTTCGTGAGCAAGCGTAAAGGCCTCAAAGCAAACAAAATCGGACACGTCAGGCACTCAGCGCTCAACGACGCAGAAACTAACATCGCTGAAACGGCGGCACCCTTGATTCCACACAAGTGCTAAGCACCGACATCGAATCCACATTACTGTAAATCATTCTCACACCTTCAACCAGATGGAATTAATATTGGGCATTACGTATAAGATCAAATGAGACATGAAGAGCGTCTAAGGAGCCAGCTCGGTTCGAGGACTCTCCTGTGCAACTGGCAAGGACATAGAACGCGATAAGGACGCTTCTTCGGGTGCATGCCCCGGCAGCTCTGCGGCTGGTGGTGTGCCAATCCTCTCGCGGAGACTCTTCTTATTGAGGAATCTTGCGTATCTCGGCTGCACGAATAACCCGCTACGTGTCCTCAGGTAAGTAGACGCACAAGAAACCACGGGGGGTCAACCGGTCAACTCACGAAGCCTCTATAAGAACATTTCCATCAACATCCTCGACGGTACCGGAGACACGAGCTTTGCGGCCCTTTGCCTCCAAAAGGCGGGTTTTCAAGACGACGAACTATAAGATATGATCTAATTAATTGAGGTTTGGATGCATTCGGGGGGATATGGGTCCTACCTGATCGGCACGCGTCGGCGCACGGTAATTGACCGTGAGGTTGGCCGTCACTCCTACTTTCTCGGGAAGGTTCAGCGTAGCCTGAAGACCGACAAATGTAAACCAATGATCAACAAAACAGGGAAGCACTCACTGTCCGCGCTAACGCCTCATCCAATAAAGTCGCCAGCAATCCTCCATGCACGAGTCCGTCGTGTCCGCAAAGACCGCGCCCGACGTGCACAACAATGAATCCTTCTGACTCATCCTTGCGCGCGCGTACAATGGGCGGCAGTGCGAGAAGACCAGCCCCGCGCAGGGCACCAGCGACCAGGTTGTTGACACGGCGTTCTTCGGAGAAGGCTTGATACGGCCGCGTCTCATACCATGCCTCCCGATCTTCTGCTGCACGGTGCTTCGCTAATATTGGCAGCGTTTGCAGCTGGTCCTCAAGCGCTTTTATATAAGCTTGGGTCTCCGGTAGGTTTGGATCCGGAGGAGGCGGAGCAGCCCGTGGCGCGATATAAGTTATCGGGGATGGTGGGTAAAATGCACCGACGGTGTACGCGGTGGACCCCAAGGTGGTGGCCAAAGTAAAGTTTCGTAATACACGCGACCCCAGAAAAGAGAATGACGCAGATGTGAATAGACGTGAATTTCCTGTCCGGAATGGGATTCGTCGAAGGTATGACCTAAACATATGTTGTCTCTTCTAAGTGGGTTCTATGACAATTATGTATGTATCGCTATCTGTAGTTCTACGGAGCCTGGATCGATCGTGGTGAAAGGCCGCCTATTCAATCGAGGACGCACCAAAATCTAATGTGTATCAAGTCCGAAATCGCTAATATAGCACCTGCGTGAGGTTGATCAGGGCTTCTATGGAAGAAAGGAGGGGGGTCTGTTAAGAAGAGTTGCACCGACTTTATATGACCTTTATATGACCGTGAAGCCTCGGCTCCACGGCTTCGGGTATATCGGCATCGCCCTCCCGGAAAGCATGTGTAACAAAGATCAAATTTGGCAACTTTTCATATAGTACAGTAAAACGCTACGGATACGAGGTAAAGAGAGCCAATGTGTCACAGAAACCAACTGTCTCAATCCCTACTCCGACTTCGCGAGCTCCTCGAGCTCACACTCATATTCGATCCTGAACCAACAGACACTGATCTCCTGGGCTCGTCTCTCGGAGGGTGTGAACTGGAGCGCGAATCCACCGGCGATCTGCTTCGCGACATACGTGCTGGGCTGCCCCTCCGAGGGGAAGGCGTGTAGTCACGGGGCGGGGGTGAGCGCGACATTGTTCTGCCTCTGCGGCGTGGGGGAGAAATCCTGTCCCGTTCTTCATGTAATCGACGAGGTGGGGAGCGCGATGGAGAACGTGAAACAGGGCGAAGACGACGCGGAGAAGGCGAATCACGGCGGCGAGTAGCAGGTGGCGGAGATCTGCGTGGTGGCGGCCGCAACTCTCCACGATCACGCGGAGGAGAGCGTGAATCATATCGACGCCGCCGAGGAAGCGGGGACCGGGAGCGTGATGATGGGCGGCGACGTCTAGGCGATGGCGGTGGGGGCATGTCACGGCGCACGGGGCTTCGACTGCGCCTCTCACGACGTTTCACGTCCTCCTCTCGCCTCCTTACACGGTCCCTCTCGCGTTTGTCTTGCATCCACTTTTCTTTCTGTTCCAAAAGCCGCTTTCGTTCTTCCTCCCGCCGTTGGTCGCGCTCTTCCCTCTCTACGATTCGCTTCTGTCGTAGTTCTTCTTGTTTCTCCTTGTTGAAGGCATCGCCCTCGGTATAGTCGGAACGAGTCCCAAGAGCAACAGCCATCTTATCCAACTCGACCTTTTTCGCTGCTGCAAGAGCATGTGTATCAGAGGGCTTCAGAGTTTTGGCAACTGTTGGGGGGGGAAGCATGGATAGAAGACGCTCTCGCAGAGCGGTCACTTGTCGCTCGATTTCATCCTCCTCAAAGCTGGACAACTCGTGAAAAGAGGCACTGTGGAAGATAATAAACGCTTACCCTTTGTCTTCTAGCTCGAGCTGGAGCTCCAAGCACTTGACCTCGACCTTCCTCTTCCTTTCATGCTCTAATATTTCTTTGTCTGGTTCTCGATGCTTTGGTGGTGCAGCATCCCAGGCGTTTGTGCGATCACTTGGCGTGTCACGGGAGCGCAATACAGACAGATTGCGGACCACGTAGCCGTTAGTACCACTGGTGATAATTGAGACCTTTAAAACAAAAGAGTAGCAATTGCGATAAACAAACCTTCCACGAGGCGTAGTCAGACCAATGCCGTTGTACATCGCTGTTGCTGTCGTAGGAAGAGATGGTTTGAGCGGCGGTTTGTCGGTATGTAAGTCGGAACTTGGAAGATGTGGCGTGTGAACATCACGTGCTTCACTTTCCTCACCTGATCTGAACACGTTTCTGGGACGCTCACGTGCACTTTCTCACACGTTGTGTGGATCTACTCGAAGGCAGGGTATTCAGTTAATCATAAATTGTTGGCTAATTCTAGTTCCACTTGTACAACAGCTCAGTTTTTACACCGCGACACTCTATTGTCCTACAGTCTAGCGTTGGCGCGACCCTGATATTAGACGATCTATGGGGACTCGGGAAAGAGAATGCAATATAAGGTTGAGGAACTGTTCGATGCACTGGCATTATGAACTGCCACTTCATGCACAAAAAAAGAACGCACCAAGTCACATTCTACTAAAGTAAAGACCTCTCCTCTCGGTCAATTGCACCGTGGGCTACATTCGGGTCGACGCCGAATTTCATGTAGGCTTCCCTAGACAACGATTTGAGCGCCACACGTTTATCCGTGTTGATGTCTTCAATCAGAGCGTCTGCGAAGAGTTATGAGACCAGAAATGGCGGAAACATTGTGATGCGCCGACCTCTCGACGTGTAGTCTAGCTCTGGGCGAATATAACCTAGGACGACTGCTTGCATGTCATGGCCATAAAAGTCCGACTTGAAATCATGCATGATATGAATTTCCTTGTTTGTATTCTTGCATCAGCTACGGGGCAACAAGAGTGATGTGTCACGACACACCGCAGTAAGACGTTCGTTTTTGTAAAATGGGTTCCACCCAAGACTCATTACCATCGGGTGCACTTTCCCCTCTTGCTCACTCAAGCCGTACACCTGTGCATAGCCAAAGTAAACCCCCGGTTTGCAAATGCTAGCCATTGGAGTGATTGATTCATCAGGAAGGTTGGCTTGCGTCAGAGGATTAAGCATGGTAAGAAGATCGATAGAAATTGAGGGCTCACCTGTTGGGCAGCCGAGATCTTTTCCGCCTCTCCCGAAGCCCTTCTGCACTGCTCCAGATAAAAATATGGGGAAAGGGGGCTCAACGTTGTCTGGACCAACGATACTCGGGCGAGTTTGGCGGAACGTCTCCGTACGAAGAGGAGCAGACGGCCTCTCAGAGAGCGCCTGAATGTATTCTGCTGTATTTTCAGGGAAAACTGTCATGGTTCAAGGTGGAGTGTTAGAGAGAATGGAAAATCGGAGTCAGTAGTAATGCGATCGTGTCGAGTCATCGGCCCGAGTTGACCATGTCATCTTTGCCATCAACCGTGCCCTCAACCGTGCCCCCGCCTGCTCGGGCTTATACACAACAAGCGTTCAGCTACCCACAGGCTTATGCCCAGTACTCAAACCAACAATATTCCCCTGTGAATTATTCCACGCGGCCCCAGGGCCTGGCCTACTCGGGCTTTCAGCTACCCTTTGGGAGGAAAGATCCGACCTCGTGGATAGACGCGTTACCTCCTCAAGAGTTATCGAGTGTAGACCCCGAGGTCGCATTCAAGGTGCTAAATCGCTTCATCTCTGCAGAGCTCAAGTATGAAAGCTTCGACTCCGCGGAGCCTACAGCATTAGAGAGATTGGAAGTTGAAGTGATCAATTGTGTGTTTCCATACACTTAGGCATCGTCTCTTTGTGCTTAGAAGTCCAATCCGCCAGTTATTCAGGATTTACACCGCAAGATTCACGATTACGCGAATCTTGCCAACAGGACCGCGCCGCTAGCTAGCGATATGTTTGACATATGCCAAGAGTGCGGACTGGAAACAGAAGACCTGCGATTAACATCCGAGCTTTCGAAACTGAGGCGTCGGGGTGCGCTGAATTGATTTCATCAACACCCTTATCCGCTGAACGTTACCCTCGAAGGTCCCACTTCTGTCGAGCCCATTTCTTTACTTCCAGCGGGACGCAGGTCCCCGCCTCCAAAGCTTTTGTCATCCGATGACGAGAGTTCTCCACCGACGATACCGAGTACTCTACGGTCTATTCCTCACCACTATCCAATCTTACCACCGAAGCACACATACCTTCGGACTCCGGTACGTGTCCTTCCTTACTCCAATCCGTGCCAATCGTGTTATTTAAACTCACCTGCCACAGCCATCGCCACCAAGGAGACAAGCGTTGCCGTCTCTAGAGAAGAAACTGAAAAACGCGAGCCTTGTCCAGGAATCATTGCAAAACCTTCTGTTGGCTACAGAGGACGTCGTTGGACCGGATGACGGTGAAATTTTGGGCGCGATTGTGAATTGGGAAGCCACCGTGTACCCACGGAAGCGATGGAAGCTGAGCACGTAGATCAATTATTTAGCCATCCGACTTTTAGGGTACGTATGACAACTAGTCAATACCATTCTACCGCCACAACTTTTCAAAATTGGCTATCCACTACTATTGCGCGACAGCAACAGCCGCCATACCACCTTCAAACGCTGAATAGGAATAGCTAGTTTCGTGTTGATCTCTTTGGCTGAACTCTAGTTGGAGTTGTCACGGGCTTTTTGCGACTTGGTTGCCTCTTCTTTCCGGGCGTCACTTCTAGATTGGTTGTGCTTGTCTCAGCAACAGTCACTACCTGTTCTTCACTTGTATCGTTGGCCAGATCCGGATTCATGTGATCAGTACAAGACGCTGGTGAGTCTGATTAGAATTTGCTATGATGCATTCAGGTATCACTACCTTGTTCTGTGATGTTTGCACCTAAAGGACTGGATTTCTTAGTAGCTTTGGCACGACGCTGATCTGAAGTTTTCCGTTTTTTATTGTCCGAGTTCGGTTCGTCGTGCGACACAGAGTGGCGCCTTTTGCGTTCAAGTGATTGTCCAGCCCCGCTTGGGTTGTCGGTTGTGTCTCGGGATCCGGATGGCTGCCGGGAGTTTGCATGACAGCTAGCAGCTGACTGGAGATTACTGCCGCTTTGCGGTTGTAGCAAAGGATTTGAGCTCGTCTGTGCTCCATCTCTGTTTAGTAGTCGGGCACGAGGACGAGAGATTTTCAAGCTCTGAGCAGGATGTGACTGAGATTCTACCTCGGACTGCATCATATGTGTCACAGCAGCGTCTTTTTGCTTTTCCCGCGGCTGGTCGTGTTCCCGTGTCCGTGTCTGCAACCCCTGCGGCGCATCTTTAACTTGAGTGGTGGTCCGTCCTGCCAGCACCAACCCGTTCACTTACCTCCTTCCACCTTCCAACACCGAGTTCATCTACGGCTGAAAGCAGTCTTTTGTCTTCTTCAGCGGTCCATTTCCCCCTTGCTATTCTGGGATTTAATCTCTCAGTCCATCGGTCCCGGCATTGTTCGTTATTTCGCCCTGGAATCACTGATGCCACTTCCATCCAGGCGTGTCCATATAGATCAACTCCCAGCCGTAATTGAGTGTCCTCCTCTGGGGTCCAATTTCCCCTCCGAATCGATGGATCAAGAGTTCGATACCATCGATTCTGACAGGAATTGATTTGTGCGTCCTCGGAGACGGTCCTCGCAACTTTCGGTATATGTCAATGACGGCGCGTGTTAACTTCAAGTGGACATACCTAGAGACCAGCTCTCTGTACCATATTTTCTGACCGCCTCAGACAACCGCCCATCGAATTCGGCATCCCATATGTGAGACTTACGTACAACAGCATGTCGCATGACGTCTATAGGAGTACGCCGTGTCTTTCACTTCTGTGAGTATTGAAAGTGAATGACCAAGCGAGGTTCGTACACCCAACTGTTCTGCTATAAACACCCAGTCAACATCACCATCTTTGCAACCTTCGACCAGTTTTTGGGCGGCAAATATTTCGGAGTCATCCCAAGAAGAGTGATTAAATCTCGGATGCCGATCACCCAGCCAGCGAATCTCGCATTCTTTTGCGGAACGTTGACATATTGCCGAAGAATCAGCAACGACCTAGTGGTACTATATGAGGAGTAAAATTAGGGATAATGCAAATTAGTCACCTTGTCGGCGATGCGTCTCCAATCGAGACCATCCGTTGATTCGAGATCTCTCATAGAATGTTGTGAAACAAATGGACGCTCTCCCCTGGAATATGTTTACGGGGGGTGTAACGAGAGTAGTTTGGTTAACTGACCTTTTTTGCGCTTCATACGCGTGAAGTCGTCTGTTCTCGACACGGACGGCTTCGGCCAAGCTTTCAAGTTCCTTGGGTCGCACTGGAGGCCACTAGTAAAGTCACAGCCGTGACGAAATGGATGTAGCTTACTCGGATGAGACTCGGTAAGGCCCAAAAACCGTTGGCGACGAGTAGAATCCCCGTAGAAGGGCGAGTCCTGTTCATGCTCTTATTGACTTTGCAAAATTGGGACGAAGTATAAGTTGCTTTTACCTGCGACAGCAATTCTGTGGAAGATAGGAGCCCCGAAGGTTTGGAGGCACCAGTGACCTGAATAGAACCAGCTACATCAAGATGCGGTTCTTCTTCATCGTATTCGGCGGCACTCTGCAGAGTTAGATATTACGATCTGTGCTCAAGGGGCAATCCTACCAGGAGTTTATCCACCGCCTCGAGCTCAGCTTCCAAACGCTCCGTGTATACTTTGAGCGCAAATTGATGGTCCTTGTTGATTTGTACAGCGGAGCGAAGAGCATCTTTGAGATAATCGCTAGTCATTCCGCTCACAGCTCAACTGTGTGGTAGGGACGTATAATGTGCACGTGCCAGACTTGAATGTATAATTAATTGGTTGGCGTCTCCGCGTCTCTCACGTCTTATTTTCTTTCTCTAGCACTCTCTCAGTTTCTCTATCAACATTTGAAGAAAATGGGAACACCAAGACGAGACTCAACAGGTAATTTGGTGTCACCTGGGGATGACCTGAATCAGCCGGGAATGACAGAGTGGATGTTCGATATTCTTTATATTTCTTGTGAGTCCATAGGCGAACATGAGTTCGTGTTCAACTCATCATCAACCTTAGGGTTTGCTCAAGTCGGTACCTCGATCTTTGGGGAGTGGCTTTGGTGGACATATCTCGTGGTATTTCCATGCCTTTCCGGTCAACTGTTATTTGTGACGCATGGCCCATTAGATTCCTATCTTCGTGATTTATAAGCTGTGGGGACTTATCTCACCCATTGTGTTCGGTCGTTCGTCTACCCTACATGAAGAAGAGCCGAAGGAAGGTTTAAGCAAGCGGCAGGAAAAGCTGAAGAAACGTAACGAGCGCAGAGACCCAAGGGGTAAGGTGCAGGTGCACAAGTGATGGTGTCTCTCAACTTCTCTTACATCTGCACGGGTCCAAGGATAGACAAGCTAATAGTCAGCCGGTACCTTGTAGCTTATGGTATAGTTTACGGTGTCGTGTCTTAGACGTAGGGCGACAGTTGCTAGCGTGCGTGAGAAATAGGCAAACAACGCGTAAATAATGATGTTCTCTGGCTGTATGCGTCTAACTTACCAGCACCTGGTTGGCTCCCGACTTTTTCCCTTTGACAACAACTTGAGTGACTCCCAGAGCTGTTTTCCTAACAATTTATCATATACTATCAGTCATATATTGTGTTCGGACGAAAACCTAACACAACGACAGCAGACCTTTGGCAGACCTCGGTCCTACGCATATAATTGACTTTCATCTGACCTGCCCACCATCGGATGTCGGATGTACCAAACAAATCGAAACGCGTCCCCGAGACCGCCATCACTAGTAATGATTACAATCAGGTTCGTGGTCTATCTTTTCTCGGGCTGTTCCTTATCTCTATAGGATATATGGTATGGCGATACATTGTCTAGAGCCGACAAAGAGAAGGTGGTCTCTGAGGTAGGTGCGTATAATGGTACACAGGAATCCCCGCTGGCACCTGGAGATACGTGCGCGAACAACACGGGACAAACAACGCCCACGCTTTTGCCGTTATTGTCATCCTCAATTGCGAACGTAGCATTCACACCGTTATATTCAATACCCATCACAAACGACACCTCTGAGAGCGAAACTGGCGATACGGTACGCTTCTAGTCTTTATTGGCGATACGCCCCTTCTGACGCTGCAGCTCACTTTGTAGGCCGCGTTGCCCTCGGACTCCACTCTGGACGCTCGGCCGCGCCAGCCACCCTTACCTACATCTGAACTGAGAGAAGACCCTAAAGAAATTGCCCCACTCGCCTCATTGAATAGTCTCCAAATCCAGAACAAAAGTTCATTCGATGCTATCCCGGATTCTGACGCACTCCAAGCACTTCCACTGGCTACCTGCGACTCCGGTCATTGTTCGTCCTTGGCTGCTCCTGCCGACACCGACCATACTGCTTATGAGGATACTTGCAAAGTTGCTGGATTACCTGCGACTACCTGCGTAAAACCCCTCACGCCTATGAAGCAGACTGTTGCAACCTTTGCCTCACCAGTGTCTTGCTCCGCCCACATGACAACCCTTTCTGCGCTTGATGATCAGTGTTCAGCCTGTGATCGCTCACCACTCATTTCGTACCCTGGGACCTCTGTAGACAAATGGGAAACTTCCGAACTTGCCCCACGCCTAAGGCTTGACGCTCTTACTCCCGTCCCTCTGGAAGGCTCCCTGGCTGGCCACTCTTCTTCGCCTTCGCTCCGAGAGCAGCTTTCTGGCGTCTCCGCTTTGACTACCCCTCTGTCCTCACCTCTGACAGAATGTGATACGACCTATGTTGATGACAAAGCCGGCAAAGGAACCAAGATTGAGTGTGAGGCTTGTGACCTTCCGACGGAAATCATGACCAGTTCGGGCCTTGGTTTTGGCCGGACAGCTATGTCGTCGCCACCGCCTCAACAAGTGACCACAGGTGCTAAGCGCTCCTTTTTTGACAGCGATGATGAGGTACGCCACCACAGGTTGTTGCTGGTACATCTTATCCGACAAGAGGCAGGATTGGACTTCCACAAAGCCCATGAAACGTATCGTGGGTGCCATCCTATTCTTCGGTGCTACCTTCCTAAATTTTTACTAGCAGCAAACGGGTGAGGCAATGTCTTCTCCGCAAAGCGCACCCGCACCTCGGCGTGCTACCCTTGCGTCCCAGAAACTTTCCCGGAAGAAACTTTCAACACCTTTCCGTTCTCCGTTGCCAACGAAATCGATCTCGGCAAACGTTGTTGCATCTATATCTCAGAGGGAGGTCTTGCGCGAACAGATGGTCAAGGAGCTGCAACCAAAATATAAAGTGGTACACAAGCCCGTCAGTCTTGGAACGCAGAAAACCCTCGTCCTTACTTCCAGGGCAGCCGCACAGTTCAGATCGCCTCTTGTAAAGACTCTAGGACACGGACCGCGTCCTAACGTCCTTCCCAGTCAAGCTATCATGACTCTAGAACGCAAGTTGACTACCTTGAGACGTGCAGCCAAGGTTAAGCGCGACAGGGACGAGGGTCATTTAAAGCGCCTTGCCACGAAGTGGCGAGATGCGGCCAGGGAAGCTGCATACGACCTTTGGAGCATTGTACGAGATCTGACCACGGAGGGGGTTGAGGTACGTGGCAGATCTAGTGACGTCGGGTGGGGCTGGGAGGAACGGGATGAACGTGCAACGTCAGGGAATGATGCGGAGGAAGAATATAGAACACAGCGAGAGAACACCCTTGGGTCTATGCTCCGAAAGCTTGGAATCGCGCCGGAGACCTTAGGATGGAATGACGAAGAGGAGACATTTGTCGATGATGATGTGCATGATGTGGGAGAATGATAACGCTTGATCGTTGTTGGTCGATGCTCCGTGCCAATGCAAGATTGGTATGACATCATATTCACTTTGGAACTTAAGAGACAGACAGCACGGAAGCAAAAAGTAAATCATGCGCCCATTCCCGTTCGCCTTCGTTTGCCCCTCTACCCAGGGCATTTCGCTCGCCCTAACAAGGCATCTTCTCCTCAGCACAGATCTTCCGGTATACGCTACTTACAGATCCGGTTCTCCTAAGGAAGTCGCCAGAAACATACTCTCGCCTCTTCTGAAAGATGTGGATAATTCACGCCTGAACCTGATCCCACTCGATTTGACACGCGAAGACACCATTGCGGTCGCGTCGCAACAGCTAGCGGATAGCCTGCCCAGAGACCAAGAGTCATATCTTCACACAGCTTTCATGACAGGAGGCATGCTGCATGCGGAAAGGAAGCTGACCGACCTCGACGCAACTACGATATGGCAAATGTTCGGGATCAACGTGATCTCCCACCTACTCCTTATCAAACACTTCGCAAGATTTCTTCCGAAGACACAGTCAATGGCCGGAGACGGTGCCAGGCTGGCGAAGTGGGTGCACGTCAGTGCACGAGTGGGCTCAGTCACAGATAACAGACGCGGAGGGTGGTATTCGTATCGTGCATCGAAGGCTGCGTTGAATCAAGTGATCAAGACATTCGATTTGCATCTGCAGCAGACAAACACCCATGCCATATGTGTCGGCATTCATCCAGGCACAGTAAAGACAAACCTCAGCAAACCATTTTGGAATAGCATAGCGAAGGAGAGTATGGTCGAGCCTGAAGTTTCCGCCAAGAGGATTGTCCGAGTGGTTGAGAAACTAGATATGACGAGCAGAGGGAACGTGTGGGACTGGTGTGGGGAGAAAGTGCCACCATAAGATATAGAGCAATAGAGCAAAATAAAAAAAATTCAAGCTAAAACAAAGAACTCAGAACAAGCTGAGAGCTGAAAAATTGGTGAAGCGACATTGAAGTGAGGGTCAAACACGGAACGCCCTAGTAAAAGGCGAGGGCGTTGTCTGGTTGCACGACCCTCTGCCGCTATAGACTGAAGTGACCGAAAGCGGGGTAGCAAGTGAAAATTTGTATTTTGTTTAGATGGCGGGTGGCTGAATACGCTACGCGCTCTGCTGACTTGTCTTACAATCTTACAACCTCAACTCATGGCAGACGAACAATTCAGAAACTTAGTGTCTGACAGTCTCTACTCATTGCTTTCGTCATCCATAATCCACACTCCAGTCAGCAGTCTGGAACTACTCTCCGCTGCGATATCCGCCGACTTTGGGTCAACTGAATCTGCTTCGGCATTACCACGGTTTCGCCTTACAGACCGCTCCCGCTTCGAATATGCTCTCGATGCACTCGCTAAGCGTTGGGACAAGGGTTTTATCTCCATCGTCCGCGATGACAGTGGCGTCACGGTGACAGATGTGCAGCTCGGTTCGAGCAGCAACACAGAAACTACCACACGGGTCACCGGGAAGCGGAAACGCGTGAAGGACGAGGATGCAGACTCTGCTGCCGGCAGTGGCGACGAAGTGGATGATGCATATGAGGAAGAAGTGCAGAAACCTTGTACAACGCTTGCGAATCTCTCAAAGGAGCTGAAGGAGGTGTACGCGTTCTTGCAAAGAAGCACGGCCAAGGGCCGTCTGTTGGCCGAACAGGTGAGACTTCCCCCTCTCGTCGCAACCCTTGTGTAGTCTCAACCCACTACGAAGTTTCATTCAATCAAACCTTCGTTTGAACCCATATGCGAGCAAGTCACAAAGGATGAATGCATCAAGGCGCGTTCTGCCCTTCCGACGCCATTATCTGGCATATGTGACCGTGTTCATTTTCGTCCTCTCATCCGCCCGCACACGGACTCCGCACTCGGGCATTGCTCGTATCTTAATACTTGCTATTCTGAACCAACTTATGCGCAGTCTCCGTCCATTCCACCAATGCCCTCCGCACAGGCACAGATGAACCCTTCATGGTCAAAGGCACAACTACCATCTGGACTTGGCGCTGGAGGTAGAGGCAAAGAGAAAGCTCCGTGCCGATACCTCCACTATGAGATCGACTGGGACGCAGGTGATGCTGGCTCCGAGGCGAAATGGGAGGAGCGACCCGTCAAGAAACCCCACAGGCTTGCTCTCGGACTTGGCCCCAAAGGTACACTCGAGGCACCGGTTAGTTGGGTCTTTTTACCTTGGATACCCCGGTCTCATCTAGCATCTTCGTTTAGCTTCCTCCTCAGTGGATTAACTGCGACGTCAGAAGGTTCGACTATTCGGTCCTTGGCAAATTCCATGTCATCATGGCAGACCCACCATGGGACATACATATGAGCGTGCGTACATTTTTTCCTCACCTGGGGAAGCCTTGGACACACGGAATAGTTGCCTTATGGAACGATGACCGACGATGAGATGCGCGCAATGCCCATACCGATGCTTCAAGACGAGGGAGTACTTTTCCTGTGGGTCACAGGTCGTGCAATGGAGATTGGCCGAGAATGTCTCCGCGTATGGGGATACACACGAGTCGACGAAGTTGTCTGGGTTAAAACCAATCAGGTCAGTCATTTCTCAGTGCTTGCACGCGTACCCCCCAACATCACTATCAAAAACAGCTTCAACGTGTCATTCGCACGGGTCGAACAGGTCACTGGCTCAATCACACCAAAGAACACATGCTTGTTGGCGTAAAAACTAATTATGACAGCAATGGCCATCTTAAGTTCCCATCGTGGGTTAATCGTGGCCTTGACACAGATGTCATTGTTTCAGAAGTGCGCGAAACCAGTCGCAAACCCGATGAAGCATACGGGCTTATTGAGCGGATGTGTCCTGGGGGGCGCAAAATTGAAATCTTTGGCCGAAAACATAACACACGACCGGGGTGAGTCATGATCACAATTTCGAATGGTCTTTCTAACTTTTTGGCCTTTCGTGAGATGGTTGACCCTTGGGAATCAGCTGGGCGATGATCAGATTTACGAGGAGGATCTAGCTGCGAGGATTAAGGCTAGGTAGATCTCCGCAATTATGGTGTGGTTCAAAACTTTTAACCCGCCTGTTATACTAAGGTACCCCGAACGGGTTATTGACTCTACTAATGCCACACAACAAATTCACCCAATTACAACTTATTGAATCTTTTCGTCCCCTAGGTGGTATCGACCTATATGATATGCGGTATACTTTATGGTGGTGGTATGCCTAGGATACCTGCTATAATACTGGTTTTTTCTGTTTGTATACTTTAGTTATCATTTGTACTGGTCCGACCGTCACGATGTGAATACTGAGTGTATCAGATCCATTCGATTCTTTAGTTGAATTCGGTCTTTAGCCTCTTCCAGGGCTGCACATCTACCATTAGGGTGATTCGCTTGTTGTGGTGACCCCATGGAAATGATTTGCTCGGCATGCTTACCTTCTCCCTCCGTAGGTTCTCGTTTCATCTTCTCGGAGGAAGGTAGTTGATCTTTACAATAACTGTTATTTGGCCTATTCGACGTCAAGTGTATCGTCACTCACCTCTTGAAGTGAATTCCGGTTCCTGCGATCCAGTAACCCTAAGTGACGGGGGGTCTATGGTAGGCTGTGTCTCGGGCTGAAAATAGCCCGGTTCTCGTTTTATCGAAGTAGCTGGCTTGTATGAAGGCATGTAAACAATATATAAACCGTTAATGCGCACCTGGGTCAATAGGTTGTTGCCGTTGTGATTGGAATCGAGCCCATTCATTGTAGAGTGCTTGTGAGGGCCCGACGTCAGGTTGGGGCTGCATCCCCCTGAGGGGTTGGGCCGTGGGCTGAGGATTCCCAGGTTCCCGTTTTACCGGAGTGGCTGGATTATATGGTGAAGGCAATTGACCGATGTAGGGAGCGTCAATACACACCCGAATCAATAAGCTGTTTCTCCTGTGATTGGTATCGAGCCCATTCCATCCAGAGCGCTTGCGAGGGCTCGACGGCGGGCGTTTTGGATCGCACATCCCTGGGGAGCTCTTCCATAGACTGAGGATTGTCAGGTTCTCGCTTT
>WNFR01001994.1_pt1 | contig 33060 bp, 29 predicted proteins | sample 5400221 | NCBI WGS metagenome assembly WNFR01 (sample SAMN13153357, study PRJNA577476) | soil metagenome | isolation source: 40 cm soil under Madrone tree | place: USA:California | collected 2016-06-14
CACCCCGGTGGCAGATGCCTAGCTGATTGGTCGGTGTCGGGGCCCGCCTCCGGGAATGCCGATCGCTTTGCCAATTGTCGGATCGGGGTGCGCTGCCGAACTTTGTTGGATCGCCGCTGCGGAGAAGCTCCGCCGCTGCGGGATTCGTTGGCCTATAGCAGCCGGCGAGGCTGCGCTCCGGGTCGTCAGCGGTCTTGGCCGGCCGGCCCTTGTCGCGGATCGGCTGCCCGCCTGGCGGGCGTACTGGTGGCGGTGCTGCCGATGCGGGGACGCTTATCTCCTCGGTGCTGGTGCCGATCATCCATCGCAGATATGGCCTACGGTAAGTGCCTGGGGCCACTGTATGGACTGGCGGGATTTAACCGGATCGGTAGGTGAAACTGTCGCGGCGCTCTGCGCGGGGTCCACGTAATAGAGCCGGACTGTCTTGCCGATCGTTGCGACCGGATCAAAGGCTTTCAGCCAGGCGTAGCCGTCGAAGGGCGGCGGATTCGTACCGAAGGCCCATTGCGTGAGGCTGATCACGATCCATCCGGTCGCTGGTTGATACCAGTCCAAATCGCCGTGCGCTGGAAAGCCATGCCGCGACAGATCCGCGTTGCCTTGCAGCGCCGCATGGACGCGCCCTATCCCGCGAACCCGCAGTTCGGTTGCAACGCGATTTACGTCTTGTCCCCAATCCAGGTCGGAATCGACCAGCACGCGCTCCGGTTCCGGGCCCGCGAGGGCATTGAAATAGGTGAGGTAATCAGGGAAGTTCGTGAGCGAAGCTCCGAGCTGGCCGACAATCAGCAAGGTGAGCAGAATCCACGATCTGATCGATCGCGTTGCGAAGAGGGATGCGGCGCCCATCCCGGCAATCATCGCCAGCATGGGATACAGCGGAAGAACGTAGCGGACGCCCAGATTTATCCGGCTGGCCATGGCGACAGCCAGAATGGCCATCGCGCTCACAAGGGGAATAAGATACCGCCATTCCCGCCGGTGCCGACGGAGGACAATGAGCGTACCGAACCCGCTCAGAATAAGAAACGGAAGCGGTGTTTTGACCAGGAGAACAGTCGGAAAGAACAGCCAGTGTCCCTCATGGCTTACCTGGCCGCAAAAGAAGCTATCGTGCCCGCGAGCGTTGTGCTGCGCAACCTCCTCGACGCCGGTCCACAACTGATGAAAGGGTTGCCACGGGTCGGCGGGACAGCCATACACCACCCAGAGGGTTAGGCCGAACGCGGCCATTCCCGCGGGCAGCGCCCAAGACGCGTTTTGGACGAGCGATAACGGGCTCGAGCGACCGCGCTCGCTCCTCCAGCGCAGCGCGAGAGCAGCTGCAAAGCAAACTGGGAGAAACGCGACGGCCGACAGCTTGGCCGTAATCGCGAGCGCGGTTGTTACGCCGACTGTCGCGCTGCGGCACGCATTTGGGCATTCGAGCCATAGCACAAAGGCGAACAATGCCGAGAGGCATCCCGCCGCTACCGGCACATCGGTCGTAGCGAGACCAGCGTGCGCCAGAAGCGGCGGCGTGGTGACGAGGATTAGCGCGGCAGCGGCCCCCGTCACCATGCCAAATTCGCGGTGCGCCCAGGCCCATGTGATCGCGACAAGAACAATAAAGAAGGGAAGCACGCCCAGCCGAGCGGCGCCCAGCGTCTGCAGGTAATCGCCGCTCGTGTACAGGATCGCAAGGCCTTCATCGAGCATGTAACTCGCGCCATGCGAGCGTGCGCCCAAAAGGTACGGGCCGACCGCAACAGCGAGCCGCGCTAGCGGTGGATGCTGCCGTTCGTAGGTGAATGCTCCTCGGTCAAGCAACTCCATGCCGGCCGCGATGTGGGCCGGCTCATCAGTCGTGTGGCTGAATACCGGATACGTGCCAATGATCGGCAATGTGCCCAGGGCGAGAATGACGAAGATGTAGAAAACCCAGCCAACGCGCCACCACGAAAAGTACGATGACGAGTGATTGAGAGAAACAGTGCGGGTACTTACCCTTTCTTCACACCAGGCACGGCCGGATCGCTTCTGAACAGCTGGAGACAAGCGACGCAGCTCCGCCACGAGCTTATCGTGATCTGCCATGTGTATTACTCGAAAACGACCAGATCACGATTTGCCGTCTCAACGGCAAATTAAGTTCGTGGCACAGGAGGAAGACCAGCAGCAACCAGCTCGGCGCGTAGCGTAAACTCATCTGGGCTGGCAGCAGGAGGGGACGCCAGCGAGGATATGGTCCAACACCGGCTCGAGGCTCGATGCGAGCAGCGCATAGCCACGTTCGCTGAAATGAAGCCAATCGGGTGAGACCGCCACGCTGAGCCGCCCGTCGCTGTCGAGCAGCACATCGCCGATTTCGGCGTAAAGGATGTGCTCACCGTCGGCGCAGTCGCGAACAAGGCTATTTACCTGCGCAGCTGCTCGGCGGAGCGGAGCATCGGGCGATTGCTCCCTCGGCAACAAACCCAGCAGCAGAATTCTTGCCTCTGGAAGGCGCTCGCGTAGCAGCACGAGATTGGCTCGGATGCCATCCGCCGTGAGTTCCGGCGACCGGTGCGCAGCAAGATCGTTCGTGCCGATCAGCAAAATCACAACCTTAGGAGGAGGCCCGGCGAGATTGCCGTGCTCCAACCGCCATAAGATGTGATCGGTGAAATCGCCGCTGATGCCGGCATTCAGCACGCCGCGGGGGGCGAGACTCCTCTCCCATAACGCCGGGTCCCAGCCTTCGGTCAAGGAATCACCCAAGAACAGTACCGAGTGGGGAGTATTTTTCACGGCTTGATTAATCCGCTCCAGCCGCTCGAGCCCACGCCGGTCGCCGCGCGCCATGGGTTGTGGCGCACCTTCGTGCGTGAACTGCGCGCAAGTCAGGATATCGGCGGCAAGAGTGAGCTCGCCCGAGGCGGTTGCTATAAACAGGGCCAGCAGCGCGGCGCAAGAATGACGGCCCAGTAGGCTCATCAATAAAGCGACACTTTCCAAATTCCCGAATTGTAAGCGCGATGATCCGCCGTGGTGGGCTGCCGAGGCAACAAGTGTGAGCCGGATGGGGCCCTCTGGGCGGCCGAAACGATCGGTTGGCCGCCTCGCGGTGCCGGGATTTATTGATTTTGCCCTCAAGCCGCACCTCTGCCGTCATCGTCTGACGCATCTGATTACAATCTCCGTCACGCTTGTGCGGGTGGGCCCGCAACCGGGCGATGTCGATCGTATCCCGACCTCAGCCAATTGGAACGTGGCGGAGCGGCCGTGGCTCACGAGCTTGGTACCCATCTTGATCAGCTTATCCCGCAAACTCGTCAGTGACCATGGCTCAGCCGCCTTGGGCATCGTCAGTCGGCCGCATGAAGTTGCCGATCCGTTTCATCAGGGCCGCGCGCAACCAAATTCGATGGCGGTCATCCCCGTTTGCAGCCAAATCGTCCGGTTGCTCGCCTCGCACCACGGCCAGTGGTGCCCGCAGCACGGGCAATGAGCATCAGTATATGCGCGGGCATCTGGTGCGACACCGCGACCTCGGCTAACTGGAACGTTACGTGGCGGCGATGGCTGATGACCTTGGCGCCGATATTGATCAGGGTTTCGCGCGGGCTGGTCAGCGACACGGCTCGTCATGGGCATCGCTAGCGAGAGGAGGCTCGACCGCAAGTGACAGGCTTGGCCACAGAGAAACAAAGGAACCGTCTGCTTGGGGTCAACTTGGGTCATAGAGCGCGCCGACGCGGCAGTCGGCTTTGGAGCGGATTGCCGACGCTCGCATGACGTCGCTTTTCGCTTATGGTCGCTTTTCGCTTATGAGTGTGCGCCGGAGCCACGCTTTAATCGGCGGGCCCAACCGGTCCCAATGGGTGCGCGGCGGAGCCATGGACGCAACCGAGGAATGCCTGCGCCCGTTTGTGATGCTGAAACGACATTGCCAAAATCGCATAGGTGGAATAGCATGTCATCCCGAGTGGTGTGCGGGGGGACGCGGAGGCCTGTTCTCCGCCTGAAAAAACAGGCGGAACAGGCGGCGAAGGGGCGCTCGGCCATGCATGCGTGGCATGGCGGCAATCTGGGATTGACCGCGGGCGTCGAACGGTATCCCATCGGGGGATCGTGCATTTTGTCTCAAAAGGGGAGGACCAGCCCGCGATGAGCATCAAAGGCAAGGCCAATATCGTCGGGATCTTCGAGCATCCGACACGCAAGGCCGAGGACAAGTCGTTGTTTCAGCTGCATGCCGAATGCGCCCAGGGTGCGCTCGCCGACGCCGGGCTCGGCAAGAACGACATCGACGGATATTTCTGCGCCGCCGGCGACACGCCCGGGCTCGGCGCGCTATCGATGATCGACTATCTAGGGCTCAAACTGCGCCACTGGGATTCGACCGATACCGGCGGGTCGTCCTACCTGCTGCAGGTTGGCCACGCGGCCGAAGCGATCGCCGCCGGCAAATGCTCGATCGCGCTGATCACCCTCGCTGGGAGGCCGCGCACCGAGGGGGTGGCGACCGGCACCACGCCGCGCGCAGCGACGGTGCAGTCGGCCGAAACCGCGTTCGAAAACCCCTACGGCCCGGCCACCGCAAACATGTACGCAATGTGCGCGATGCGTCACATGCACCAATATGGCACGACCAGCGAGCAACTCGCCTGGATCAAGGTCGCGGCTTCGCATCACGCGCAGCACAACCCACATGCGATGCTGCGCGATGTCGTGACGGTCGAGGACGTCGTGAATTCGCCGATGATCGCCGACCCGTTGCACCGGCTCGATTGCTGCGTCATCAGCGACGGCGGCGGCGCGATCATCGTCGCCAGCCCCGAGGTGGCGAAGAGCCTGAAGCGGCCGTTGGTCAAGATCATCGGCGCCGGCGAGGCCCCCAAGCATCAGATGGGCGGGCAGATCGACCTGACCTATTCGGGCGCGGTCTGGTCGGGGCCGTCGGCCTTTGCCGAGGCCGGGATCAAACCCGCCGACATCAAATACGCCTCGATCTACGACAGCTTTACCATCACCGTGTTGATGCAGATCGAGGATCTCGGCTTTTGCGAGAAAGGCCAGGGCGGGCGGTTTGTCTCAGATGGGAATCTGATCTCGGGCACCGGCAGATTACCGTTCAACACGGATGGCGGCGGACTCTGCAACAACCATCCCTCTAATCGCGGCGGTCTGACCAAGGTGGTCGAGGCGGTGCGCCAGTTGCGCGGCGAAGCGCATCCCGCGGTTCAGGTCAGGAATTGCGATCTGGCATTGGCGCATGGCACCGGCGGCTCGCTCGGCACCAGGCACGGTGCGGCGACCGTGATCATGGAAAGGGAGTGACCGCGATGCAGAGCCAGGAGCGCAAGATCCAAGCGCCGCAGCCCAATCTCGAGACCAAGGCCTTCTGGGACGCCGCCGCGGCTGGCAAGCTGATGATCGGCAAGTGCACCGCCTGCGGGGCGGTGTATTATTATCCGCGGTCTATGTGCCCGGTCTGCTTCAGCGACAAGACCGAATTGCAGCAGGCCTCGGGCAACGGCACGATCTACACCTACAGCGTGATGCGCCGGGCGCCGATCCCTTACGCCATCGCCTATGTGACGCTCGCCGAAGGTCCGACGATGATGACCAACATCGTCGATTGCGACCTCGACAAGATCCGCATCGGGCAGGCCGTCCGGCTCGTCTTCAAGCCGAGCGACGGCGGGCCGCCGGTACCGATGTTTACCTTGAGCTGAACTCCCTTTACCCATTCGGAGAAAAACCATGGACACTCTCGAACCCCAGCTTTCGGCAAGGCCGCGCAACATCGACCCGGAAGAGTGGGCGGTGCGGGTCGATCTCGCGGCTTGCTATCGGCTGACCGCCCATTTCGGCATGGATGATCTGATCCTGGGCCACATCTCGGCGCGCGTGCCGGGAGCGGAGGACCAGTTTCTGATCAATCCGATGGGGCTCTTGTTCAACGAGATCACAGCTTCGAGCCTCTTAAAAATCGACATCGACGGCAATCAGATCGATCCGTCGGAGCACGAGCCCAACCGCGCCGGTTTTATCATTCACAGCGCCATCCACATGGTGCGGCCGGACGCCCGTTGCGTGTTGCACACGCATACCGAAGCCAGCATCGCGGTCAGCGCGCAGGTAGACGGGCTGCTGCCATTGTCGCAATGGGCACTGCGCTTTTATGGCCGCCTTGCCTACCACGATTACGAGGGCGTCTCTCTCGACCTCGACGAGCGGGAGCGGCTGCAGCAGGACATCGGTCAGCACCAGGTGCTGGTGCTGCGCAATCACGGGCTCTTGACCGTCGGCCGCAACGTCGCCGAGGCGTTTTCGCTGACTTATTATTTCGAGCACGCGGCGCGGGCGCAGCTCAAGATGCAGGCGGCTGCGGGCGCCAAGATCGTGTTTCCGTCATCGGAGGCCTGCGAACAGTCGGCCGCGCGCCCGCGTGATGCTGGCGGTCAGCTGCCGCTCGCCGGGCAGCGCGAATGGCCGGCCCTGCTGCGGCTCGTCGACAAGCTCGATCCCAGCTACCGAAACTGATCGAGGCCAGCGGCGATCTAACGGCGCCAGCACTGCTCACGCTCGGCGTGAACTTGGCCGAGACGGTACTGCAGCCTCTCACGCTCCTCGCCATAGGGGGTGTAGGCCAGCCGGTCGCGGATTTCCCGCTCGGCGTGCCGCAGCCCTTCGCACCGCTCCCGGTAGCCTTGTTCTTCACCGTAGCGAGGCGGCGGGCCAGATCCCGGCGCGGGGTATCCGGGCGAAGGGACATATCCGGGCGCTGGATAAGCTGGATAAGCAGGCGCCGCGCCCTGCCGCGATGGCGGTGGGGGCGGCGCTGCAGGCTGCCCGCCACTGCATTGCAATTGGCCGTTGTTGTTGCCGATATCGCCGGCGCAATGAGCCACATTGAGGGCTGTCGGGTTCTCCCCGCGGCCATTGGCTCTGCGGCAGAGTGCGCTCAAGGTGGCGCCCTGCATCCTGATGTCCCTGCAGCTCTGCTGGTAGGAACCCGGCGGTGGCGCCTGCGCATAGGCCGAAGAGCACAGGGCTGCCAGCGCCGCTGCCGCGAACACCCCGAGAATCGGTTTCATCCTGATCTCCGAACCGCCTGACGAAACAGACAACGGCGGATACAGCCGGAAATTTCCGGGTGGCCCGTCACGCGAGCCAGCGCTTGCGGCGGCGGTAGTGCTTGACGTCGCGGTAGCTCTTGCGGCCCGTCGCCGACAGCCCGAGATAGAATTCCTTGACGTCCTCGTTGGTGCGCAAGGCGGCAGCCGCGCCGTCCATTACGACCCGGCCGTTTTCGAGGATGTAGCCGTAATCGGCGTGGCGCAATGCGATGTTGGTGTTCTGCTCGGCGACCAGAAAGCCGACATCCTCTTCCTTGTTCAGCCGGTCGACGATCGCGAAGATCTCCTCGACGAGCTGCGGCGCGAGACCCAGTGACGGTTCGTCGAGCAAGATCATCTTTGGCCGCGACATCAGTGCCCTGCCGATTGCAATCATCTGCTGCTCGCCGCCGGAAGTATAACCGGCGATCGCGCCGCGCCGGATCTTGAGGCGGGGGAAATAGCTGTAGACCTTTTCGAGATCCCCGGCGATCCGGGCGCGTCCGTCATGCCGCGTGTAGGCGCCGGTCAGAAGGTTTTCCTCGACCGTGAGGTGCGCAAAGCAATGGCGCCCTTCCATGACCTGGATCAGGCCGCGTTTGACGACGGATGCGGCGTCGAGCGCATCGATCCGCTCGCCGGCAAAGGCGATCGAGCCCTTTGTCACTTCGCCGCGCTCGGCCCGCAACAGGCTCGAGATCGCCTTCAACGTCGTCGTCTTGCCGGCGCCGTTGCCGCCGAGCAGCGCGACAATGCCGCCTTCCGGAACTTCGAGCGACACGCCCTTCAGCACCAGGATGACGTGGTTGTAGATGACCTCGATGTTGTTGACCGCGAGCATTGCGGCCGCAGCCCTTCAACTCGCTTTTGCGCAGGCGTCGGTCGGCAGGTTCTTTTCCTGCGCGTATTTTTGTGCCGCTGCCACGACCATCGGCCATACCAGCTTCTGGTCGGAGTCGATCCAGTCGGAGACGAATTTCCACTCCTTGCCGTCCCATTGGTGCACGCGGGCGCGGGAGATGCCGGTGTGGTTTTCGCAAGTGATCTTGAGCGGGGTCAGGAGACCGTCGAAGCCGAGCTTCTTGATCTTCTCGGCAGTGAGGTCGAGGTTCTCCAGCCCCCAGCGGACCTGCTCGCCGGTCAGCGGCTTGTTGCCGAACTTTCCTTGGGCGGTGCGCACCGCCTCGGTCGCGAACAGTGCGTTGATCATGCCGCGATTGTAGAGGACGGTGCCGACATCCTTGCGATCGGCGGCGCCCAAATTCTTGTCGTAGAGCTGCGCGAACACATCCCGGTGAACGGGGAAGCTCGCCCCCGAGGGGTTGAGCGCCAGCGCCTCGTAGCCCTTGGCCGCGTCCTCGGCGGGGACCGTATCGGCTTCGGCGCCGGCCCACCACACGCCCAGCATCTTGTCGCGCGGGTAGGCGACCGCCGCGGCCTCCTTGAGCGCCGTCGAGTTCATCACCCCCCAACCCCACAGCAGGGTGAAATCGGGCCGGTTCTGGCGGATCTGCAGCCAGGTCGCCTTCTGCTCGACGCCGGGGTGAGTCACCGGCAACAGCTGCAACTCGAAACCGTGCTGCTTGGCGAGCGCCTGCAGGACCGGGATCGGCTCCTTGCCGTAGGGCGAGTCGTGGTAGACGTCGGCGATCTTCTTGCCCTTCAGCTTGTCCCAGCCGCCGAGCGATTTGGCGAGGTATTCGATTTGGATGTCGCCGGCGTCCCAGTAGGTGCCGAGGATCGGGAAGGCCCAGCGGACTATGTTGCCGTCGGCGCTCTCGCTGCGGCCATAACCGCTGGTCAACAGCGCGATCTTGTCGACGGGGGCCTTGTCCATCAGCGCGTAGGTGATGCCGGTCGACAACGGCACGAAGAGGCTCGCCCCGGTCGGGCCCTTGCCTTTGAGGCGCTCGTAGCATTCGACGCCGCGGTCGGTGGCGTAGCCGGTTTCGCATTCCTCAGTCGTGATCTTGACCCCGTTGATGCCGCCGTCGCGCGCGTTCAGCAGGTTCAGGTAATCGGCAAAGCCGTTGGCGAACGGAATGCCGTTCGGCGCGTAAGGACCGGCGCGGTAGACGAGGGCCGGAAAGAACTGCTCGTTCTGAGCCAAGGCCGGCGATGCGATCAAAACGCAAATCGCCGCGAACATCGCCCATTTTAGACTTCTCATGGCGGTGACCTCCCTTTGCAGCAGCAAGCTAGCACAATCAGTGCGGAAACGGCCACAAGCGCAGCTTTTCCCTGCCGATCGCCCATAGCCGCGCCAGCCCGTTCGGCTCGGCGATCAAAAAGAACACGATCAGCGCCCCGAAGGTCATGAACTCGAGATGCGAGATCATCGCCGTCGACAACGGAATTCCGAGAGCGGCCGGGACCTGGTTCAGAAAGATCGGCACCATCGTGATGAAGGCGGCGCCGAAAAAGCAGCCGAGGATCGAGCCGAGACCCCCGATCACGACCATGAAGAGGAGCGCAAAGGAACGGTCGATCGAGAAGGCGAGCGGTTCCCACGACTGCAGATGCACAAACGCCCACAGCGCGCCTGAAATGCCGATGATGAAGGAACTGATCGCGAAGGCCGAAAGCTTGGCGTGCAATGGCCGAATGCCGATGATCTCGGCCGCGATGTCCATGTCGCGGGTTGCCATCCACATCCGTCCCATGCGCCCGCGCACCAGGTTTTTTGCCGCCAGCGCCGTCAAGGTCAGCAGCCCCAGAGACAACAAATACCGCCCCGCCGGGCTGTCGAAGGACAGACCGACAATGCGCAAGGGTGGCGCCGAAACCGAACCCGACGATGCGTAATCGGTGAACCAGGGAATGCGGATGAACAGCCAGTCGAAAAAGAACTGCGCCGCCAATGTCGCGACGGCGAGGTAATAGCCCTTGATGCGCAAGGATGGCAGGCCAAACACGATACCTGCAGCGGCTGCGAAGAGGCCGCCGAGGGAGAAGGCAAGGAGTAGGTTCAGCCAGGGCAGATGGACGGTGACATCGTAGGAAGCGTAGGCACCCACTGCCATGAATGCCGCGCTCCCCAGCGAGATCTGGCCGCAATAGCCGACCAGCAGGTTGAGACCGATCGCCGCGATCGCCAGGATCAGAAAGGGGACGAGGATCGCACGCAGCAGGTATTCGCTGGCGAGGAACGGCACGACAAAGAAGGCGACGAAAGCGATCCCCCAGACGAAGAGGCGGTCCTGGAGGATCGGGAAGACCGCCTGGTCGGCAGCGTAGCTGGTGCGGAACTGCCCGGCCTCGCGGTAGATCATCGGATCTTCCACGTCATGCCCGCGAAGGCGGGCATCCAGGGAGCCGGCATCGGTCTTGAGGCCCCTGGACTCCCGCCTTCGCGGGAGTGACGGCAAAGCCAGCGGTAGATCATCCGCTATACCCGCTCGATGATGCGTTCGCCAAACAAGCCCTGCGGCCGCACCAACAGGAACAGGAGGGCCAGCACATAGGCGAACCAGTTCTCGATACCGCCCCCGAAAAAGGGGCCGAGAAAGACCTCGGACAGCTTCTCGCCGGCCCCGACGATGAGGCCCCCCACGATTGCCCCGGGGATCGAGGTCAAACCGCCCAGCATCAGCACGGGCAACGCCTTCAGCGCGACCAGCGCGATCGAGAACTGAACGCCGAGCTTCGAGCCCCAGATGATCCCGGCGACGAGCGCCACCAGCCCCGCGACCGACCACACGATGACCCAGATATGGCGCAGCGGGATGCCGACCGAGAGCGCCGCCTGATGGTCGTCGGCGACGGCGCGCAGGGCTCGGCCGATCCGCGTCCTTTGGAAAAATACGGCGAGCACGGCGACGAGCAGGCCGGCCGCGACGGCGGCCCAGAGGTCGAACTCGTTGACCAGGATGCCGCCCGGGATCAGACCCTCGAACAGGATCAGAGGATCCTTCGGGATGCCGAGGTCGAGGGCGTAGACCTCGCTGCCGAACAATGATTGGCCGAAACCGTCGAGGAAGAAGGTGATGCCGATCGTCGCCATGAAGAGGATGATCGCTTCCTGATTGACGAGCGGGCGCAGCACCAGCCGTTCGATCACAAAGGCCAGCCCGACCATGATCGCCGCTGCGCTCAGGACCGCCAGCGGCAGCGGCATGACCTCCATCAGCCGGACCAGCGCCAGCGCCGCGAACAGGCACATCGATCCTTGCGCGAAGTTGAAGACGGCGGAGGCCTTGAAAATCAGGACAAAGCCAAGAGCCACGAGCGCGTACAGCACTCCGGTCAGCAACCCGCCGATCAACACTTCGAGGAAGAAGAAGTCCATCAACCTGGACCGCGGGCGTCCTCGCCCGCATGCGGGCTGGAAGCCCGCGGTCCCAAGGAGACAAACCCGGGCTTCGTCATCGCTCCTCCCCGAGATAGGCGGCGATGACTTCGGGACTGTTGCGCACCTCGTCGGGCGGGCCGTCGGCGATCTTGCGGCCGTAGTCTAGCACGATTACGCGGTCGGAGATGTCCATCACGACGCCCATGTCGTGCTCGATCAGCGCGATGGTCGTGCCGAACTCGTCGTTGACGTCGAGGATGAAGCGGCACATGTCTTCCTTCTCCTCGACATTCATTCCCGCCATCGGCTCGTCGAGCAGCAGCAGCTCCGGCTCCATCGCCAGCGCCCGGCCCAGCTCGACCCGCTTCTGCAGCCCGTAGGGGAGACGCCCGACCGGTGTCTTGCGGATCGCCTGGATTTCGAGAAAATCGATGATCCGCTCGACATAGGCGCGGTGCGCCAGCTCCTCCCGTTCCGCCGGACCGAAACGGATCGCCTGCCATAAAAAATTGCGCCGCATCCGCAACAGGCGTCCGGTCATGATATTGTCGAGCGTCGTCATCCCCTTGAACAGCGCGACGTTCTGAAAGGTGCGGGCGATGCCCTGTGCCGCCGCCTCGTAGGGGCGCATGGCTCGGCGGGTCTCGCCCTTCCAGGTAATTGTCCCCGCCTGCGGGTGGTAGAACCCGTTGACCACGTTCAACATCGAGGTCTTGCCGGCGCCGTTCGGACCGATCATCGCGAGGACTTCACGGCGCCGGATCTCGACGCTGATCCCGTTTAGCGCCGTGATCCCGCCAAAGGAGAGGGTGATCCGGTCGGCCGTCAGGATCGGCTCGCCGATCCGTTTCTGCGGCATTCGTTAGCCAGCCCCCACCCTCCCGCTAACGCGGGTCCCTCCCTCCCCCGTGAACACGGGGGAGGGCCGGAGTGGGGGCTGCTCGGGCGACAGTGGTTCGGCAAGCGGAAAGGTCGTCACAACGTCGCGGACCCTGATCTCCGCGCGCATCTGGCTCTTGCGGCCGTCCTCGAAGGTGATCTCGGTCTCGATGCGGCCCGTCGCCCGGCCCGCATAGAGCGCGTCGAGGAGGGGCTGGTAGCGCTCGGCGATGATGCGGCGCCGCACCTTGCGGGTGCGGGTCAGCTCGCCGTCATCGGCGTCGAGCTCCTTGTGGAGGATCAGAAAACGCCGGATCTGCGACCGAGCGAGGGCGGGCTCGGCGGCCAAATCTCGGTTCACTCGCTCGATGCAACCCTGCACCAGATCATAGACCGCGTTCTCGGCGGCGAGCTCCTGGTACGAGGCATAGGCGAGGCCGCGCCGCTCGGCCCAATCGCCGACTGCCTCGAGGTCGATGTTGATGAAAGTAGTGACGAAAGTCCGGCCGTCGCCGAACGCCACCGCCTCCTTGATGTAGGAAAAGAATTTGAGCTTGTTCTCGATGAATTTCGGGGCAAAGAGCGAGCCGTCCTCGAGACGCCCGACATCCCTCGCGCGGTCGAGGATCTTGAGCTGCCCGTCGGCGTCGAAAAAGCCGGAATCACCGGTATGGACCCAGCCATCCGGCCGCTTTGCCTCGGCGGTCGCCTCCGGGTTCTTGTAATATCTTTGGAAGGCGCCGGGGCTGCGGAACAACACCTCGCCGTCCTCGGCGATGCGGATTTCGACATCTTTGATCGGCGCGCCGACCGTGTCTGGCGTCACCGCTTTATTCTTCTGGATGCACAGGAATACCGAGCTCTCGGTCATCCCGTAGAGCTGCTTCAAATTGATGCCGAGCGAGCGGTAGAAGGTGAAGAGGTCGGGTCCGATCGCCTCGCCGGCGGTATAGGCGACGCGGATGCGGCTGAGGCCCAGCGTATTCTTGAGCGGGCCATAGACCAGCAAGTCGCCGAGCCGATAAAGCACCCGGTCGCGAAACGGGGTCGGCCGCCCATCCAGGATCGGCAGCCCGACGCGTCTTGCGACTCCGAGAAAATAATGGAAGAGCCTGCGCTTCGCCCAGCCGGCATCCTCCATCCGGATCATCCCCTGGGTCAGAATGGTCTCGAAGATGCGCGGCGGCGCGAAGAAATAGGTCGGACCGAGCTCGCGCAGATCGGCCATCACCGTCGCCTGCGATTCCGGGCAGGAGGCGCAGAAGCCGGCACAGTAAGCCTGGGCATAGGAGAAGATGTGTTCGCCGATCCATGCCATCGGCAGATAGGCGAGCACCTCTTCGCGGTCGGTCAGGCCTTCGAACTCGATCGCGTTCTTTGCCGTGATGATGATGTTGTCGAATGTCAGGAGGACGCCTTTTGGCTGCCCGGTCGTGCCCGAGGTGTAGAGGATGATCGCGGTGTCGCTACCCCGTCCCTTGCCGATCTCGTCACGGAAAAACCCCGGATCCTTGCGGGCGAGTTCGCGGCCGCGCTCCTGCACCTTGGCGTAATCATCGAGCCAGGCCTGGTCGTAGTGGCGCATGCCGCGCGGGTCGGAAGAGATCACGGTCTCAAGCAGCGGGCAGCGATCCTTGATCGCGACGAGCTTATCGACCTGCTCCTGGTCCTCGGCCACGGCGAAACGCACCTCGGCATGATCGAGAACGAAGGCCATCTCCTCGGCGATCGAATCCTGGTAGATCGGGACCGGCACCCCGCCCAAAGCCTGGGTGGCGGCGATCGCCCAGTAGAGCCGCGGGCGGTTGTCGCCGACGATCGCGAGCTTGTCGCCCCGCCGGAACCCCATTGCCGCGAGACCGCAGGCGAGCGCCTCGACCTCGGCGGCGACCGCCGCCCAGCTCCAGCTCTGCCAGATGCCGTAATCCTTCTCGCGGTTGGCTGGCCGGTCCGGCCGCACCCGCGTGTGCTCCAGCAGCAGTTTCGGAAAGGTGTCGGTCGCGCCCGCCCGCTCGACTATCGGGTGGTCAGTAACAGGCGAGGAGACGCTGCACGTCATCGATGCTCCCGGGACGCTTTGCAACTCCACCTTGTCTGGTGTGCGCCCGCACCGCGTACGTAATAGAAGCATCGCTACCCGGTCAAGCACCGGCCAAGCTACAGTAGTGTCCTAACACGCCGGATTGGCGCTGTCGTCGACCGGGGCTCTCGGCCCATTGTCGGAGAACGGGCCTGCTGGAAAATCGCGGCGGGAAGGCGGGAAGGTCTGGCGTCAATCTGCCTCGTCCATATAGGGTTTTATAAGCGCTTTCCACTCAGTTTCTGAATGACACACCTTGCCTTCCACTTGACAATCAAACGGAGAAAGGTCGCTAAAATGCCCGTATTCTCTCCTTTCATTAATATCGACTACACTCCGCAATTTGGCAGTGGTTTTGGGCGGATTTTTTGGGAAAAACGCGTATCGCGTAAATGAAATAAAACACTTGTTGAGTCGTGCGTTGTAGTGATTCACAAAATATGTGTATGTTTGCCCACCGCCTCCATTGTCTTCGATGCCGTTCCCATATTCCTTCTGAAAAAGCTCGCTCGCTCCCTTCGCGCAGCGTTCTTGCAATTCATACTGTACTTTGTTCGGCTCCGCATAGCCGCTGGCGGCAAACCTACCGAGAAGGAGCAGAATCGCCGTAGCGACGACGCGCAGCAGCGCCATATATCGAGGTGAGAGGGAGTGATGGCCTGTCGGCTTTTGATTACAACGATGGCCCCTGATCGGCAAAGTGGGCCTCCCGTTAAACTCACTATCCCGCAGGACTATAGAACCAAGGATGATGCGCTCGACGAAGCGGCGCGGCAACTTGGCCTTGAAAAAGCCCGCAGGAGAAAAGGTGCTCGCAGGGGGTCAGTCCTGCTCGAACTCCGCATCGAGTGTGACGACGGTAGCGTTATAGAAGATGATGCAATCCGTCGTGTCGCTCAATTTCACCGTGATTAAAAATCGCGCAAGAGCCTCCCCCTTGCATGGCGCGTCGGTGCAATATCGTGTGCTTCGATGATCCCTTTGACAGAGATGAAACTACGCGAGGCAAAGTTCTTTTTTGCCCTGCTGCACAAATCCCGTCAACATACTGTCAACGGTGACCCAGAGGTATTCGTGTTCTATCTCAGCGCCTTCCTATCGGCCGCCAGAGCTGTCACGTTTGCTTTGCAATTCGAGGAAAAGACTAACTATAACACGTGGTTCCCGCCGTGGCTTGAAAGCCGAAATAAAAAAGAGCGCAAGTTGCTGAAATTTATGGTCAAACAACGCAATTCCGCGCAGAAGCGTGGCAGTCCGGCATTTACGGCGGCGGATTGGAAATGGATTCCGATCACCCAAGTTAAAAGCGACGCGCAGAGAAGTCACCTCACTTACGGCGTCCAGTTCTGGGCTCCATGGCGACAAGGGGCACAGGTTGGCCGACCAGTTTATCATTTTGAGGAGTTCTCTGGTGACCAGAAAGAGGTAACGTCGGTTTGCACGCAATACTTGGATATCCTCGACGAGTTGGTCAAAGATTTCGTTCAACAATTCGCAGCGCAGTAAGCTCTCGACGGCATCGCTGCGCGTCGTCGGGTGCTCGGCTTTCGTGATCTGCGCGTCACAAAGCCTGCGAAACCTGTTTTCTATATCTTGTGTCTCCACCCTCGCCTCGTCTCCCTCGAGCATTTCCACTGCGCTCTGGTGTTTATACTACGAAGCACGGGGGCCTTACCACGGCACGAGTACTTGAGCGGCCGCGCCTCTACTTGGCGCTTGGGGATACTAGATACTGGTCGGGCCATGGTGGCGGCGGTGCCGCGAGCGGAGGTTCGAATGCTTCGATCGATCCGTGAAATTGCCAATTTCGTGTGGCACAGTCTGCCCAGACCGGGTGTCTGGATGGAATTGGCGGGGATGGGAAGCGGATGGGCCATCAGCAAAACTGCCGACACAGGCTTTGCTTGCGGCAGACCGGCGAAGGCTATTCTACCACAAGAGGAAATTTTGCTGCTGATGCGCTGCAGGAGCAGCAATCGGCGTTTGCTGATGAAACCCTGAGTTGGGGTCCGTCGGCCCGGGACCGGCTGGGCGGGCGACCGCCTCGACCTCGGCGACGACCTCTGCCCAGCTCCAACACTGCCAGATGCCGTAGTCCTTCTTGCGACGGGCCGGCCGGTCCGTCCGCACCCGCGCATGTTCGAGGAGCAGATTGGGAAAGGTGTCGGCGGCCTCCCCAAGCAAATCGCTCTCGGCACTCCCGCGGCTGCAGGTCGACGCGAAGACGCTGAGGGTCATCATGCTCCCGGAACGCTATGCGGGTTCGGGGATCCGTCATGCGCTCTCAACGTGTACCTAATCGGACCCCTTCTACGCGTCACGCCCAGCGCGAGCGGCTCTCAACTGGTAGATCGAGAGCGCTACCGGTACCATTTAGCCCTGAATGCGCCACAGGCAGAGGATAGGGTGTGCTAGCCGTGCCGTTTGACACATTGAAGCTCGCCCGCGCGCTGCGCGATAGGGCGGGCTTTTCGCAGGAGCACGCGGAGGCGGCGGCCGATGCGTTGGCGGAGGTCCTCGGCGAACAGGTGGCCACGAAACAGGACATCAAGGACCTTCGGACTGAGATCGGCGCCCTCCGGACCGAGATGGTTGCGGGCTTTCGTGATGTCGAGCAGCGGCTGACCATCCGACTGGGGGGAATGCTTGTGGTCGTCCCCGGCGTCCTGCTTGCCGCGAAGTTTTTCGGCTGACCGATCCCGGCCAACCGGACAGGCGGTGTTCCACGCAAGCTGTACAAAGCCCGCTGCAAATGGCCTCCTCTTGTCGAAAACGCCCGGATCAAAGAGGCTATTGGAATTACCCTCCTCTCGATTCTGCAATGGTGCTCCGATGAAAATATCCGGTATCCGCTCCCAAACCGTCGCGCTGCCGGCCGACGAGCCGCTTGCCGACACCGCCGAAAACCCGAACGCGACCCGCCCGATCGTCACACTACAGGTCGAAACCGACGACGGTGTCGTCGGGATCGGGGTGACGTATTTCGGCGGCGCGCTGACCGGCACTCTGAAGAGCGCGGTCGACGAGCTCGGGGCGCTGACCATCGGCGAGGATCCGCTGCGCGTCGAGGCGGTGGTGGCAAAGCTGCGCGCCGCCGCCGGCTCCGCCGGGCCGGGCGGCATCTTTCATTTGGCCTTGTCGGCGCTCGACATGGCGCTATGGGACGTTCGCGGCAAGACGCTGAACCTGCCGCTTTGGAAGCTCCTCGGCGGCGCACGCGAGCGGGTTCCGACCTATGCGAGCGGCGCCTTGATGCGTGGGCTGTCGCTCGACCGGGTGGTGACCGCAGCCGGGCGCTTGAAGGAGAAGGGCTTCCGCGAGATGAAGACGCAGCTCGCATTGCCCGGTGAGACGACACCAGCCATCGAGGTCGAGCGGATGCGGCGGGTGCGCGAGGCGATCGGGCACGACATCAAGCTGATGTGCGACATCAACCAGCGCTGGCGCGTCGAGCAGGCAATCGATATCGGCCGCCGGGTCGAGGATGCCGGGGTCGGCCTCTTCTGGCTCGAAGACGTGACGACGGCGGACGATTATCCCGGGCTCGCCCGCATCACGGCCGCGCTGTCGACGCCGGTCGCGGGCGGCGAATATGTCTGGGGCATCGTCCCGTTCCGCCACATGGTCGAGACGCGCTCGGTCGACATCGTCATGATCGATTTGGTGCGCGTCGGCGGGATCACCCAATGGCTGAAGGTCGCCGGCATGGCGGAGGCATTCAACCTGCCGGTCGTCAGCCACTTGATCCCCGAGGTCCATGTCCACCTGATCGGGGCGATCCCGAACGGGTTGACGGTCGAGTACATGCCTTGGCTGATGCACCTCTTCGAAGAAGTGCCGCAGCCCCGGAACGGCGAGCTCGCGATGCCGACGGCGCCCGGTCTCGGACTCAAATTCGATCAGGCGGCGGTCAACCGGTTCCGCGTCGCCTAAGCAAATTGCCGTCTATTGCCCCATGGCCGGACCATGACGTGCCTGTTGTCGCGGGCGGCGTCATCCTCTCCGCTCCGAAGCGGCGTCTGACCCCCTATGTACCGCATCGGCGTTGATGTCGGCGGCACCTTTACCGATCTCGTCGCTGTCGACGATTTTGGCGGGGCGACCCTGGCCAAGGTCCCTTCGACCCCCGCAGATCCCTCTGTCGGCGTCCTCGATGGGTTCAAGCTTCTGGCAGACACCCTCGGCCTCGACCTAGCTGTGCTGTTGTCGGAGACCGACCGCATCGTCCACGGCACGACGGTCGCGACCAACGCGCTCCTCGAGCGCAAGGGCGCTCGGGTCGGGTTGCTGACGACGGAGGGCCATCGCGATGTGATCGAGATGCGCGAGGGGCTGAAGGACGATCGCTACAATTTGCGCCTGCCCCCGCCCGAGCAGCTCGTCCCGCGCAAGCTGCGCCTTGGGGTACGTGAGCGGCTGCGCGCCGACGGCAGGGTCGAGACGCCGCTCGACCCGGCCTCGCTCGACCGCGCGATCGCGGTGCTGCAGCGGGAAGGGGTCGAGGCGGTGGCGGTGTGTTATCTGCACGCCTATCGCGACCCGAGCCACGAGCGCGCCACCCGTGCGGCCATCGAGTGGACGCTGCCCGGGATATACGTCTCGCTGTCCTCGGAGGTGCTGCCGCAGATCAAGGAGTTCGAGCGGGTCTCGACAACCGTCATCAATGCCTATGTCGGCCCCGCCTTGGCGCGCTATCTGGCGCGGCTCGAGCGCCGTCTCGCGGAAGCGGGCTATCGCGGCCCGACCCTGATCATCCAGTCGCATGGCGGTGTCGCACCGATCCACGAGTCCGGACGCCTGGCCGCCGGTGCCGTGCTCTCCGGACCGGCCGGCGGCGTCGCCGGCAGCATCTATGCGGCTCGTTTGCTGGAGGAAGGCAATCTGATCCCGTTCGATATGGGCGGGACCAGCACTGATATCTCGCTGATCGTCGGAGGCCAGCCAACCTTGGTGACCGGCCGCCGGGTCGCCGGCCACAGCGTCGCGCTCAACAGCCTCGACATCGCCAGCATCGGCGCCGGTGGCGGATCGATCGCAACGGTCGATGCCGGCGGCATCCTGCATGCCGGCCCGCAGAGCGCCGGCGCGGTTCCCGGCCCGGCCTGCTACGGCAGCGGCGGTGGCGCAGCGACGGTCACCGACGCCAATCTCGTGCTCGGCTATCTCGATCCGGCGGGTTTTCTCGGGGGCAGGCATATCCTCGATCGAGCGGGTGCCGAGACCGCGGTCGACCATATCGCCGCTGCGCTCGGGATCGATCGGATGAACGCGGCCCGGGGGATCCACCGGGTCGTCAACACCACGATGGCCGAAGGGGTGCGGCTCGTCTCGGTCCGCCGTGGGGTCGACCCGCGCCGCTTCGCCTTGCTCGCCTTTGGCGGGGCGTCGGGGCTGCATGCGACGGAGATCGCGCGGCAGCTCGATCTGTCGCGGGTGATCGTCCCGCGCGTCGCCGCCGTACTGTCGGCATGGGGCATGCTCGCCTCGGATCTGCGCTTCGAGGTCGCGCGCACTCATATCGGCGATACCAGAGCGCTCGATGGCGGCGCGATCAAGCGCCTCTTCGATGATATGGAGGCGGAAGGCCTCGCACGCCTGCGCGCTTCGTTCGACGGGGCGGCGCGAGCGACGCGCTCGGTCGACATGCGCTACGGCGAGCAGGTCTTCGAGATCACCGTCCCGCTCGACGGGGTCGACTGGGAAACCGCCGACCCGCTGCCGCAGATCGTCGAGCGGTTTCATAAGAGGCACGAGGAGCTCTACACCTACTGCCTGCCGGACCAGGAGACGGTGCTGGTGAACGCGCGGGTCGCCGTCGCCGGCATCCTCTCGGCGTTGCCGCAGGAGCCCGCCCTGGCCAAGGCGCTGCCGACAGCGCCGCGCTCCGAGCGGCGGATCTATCTCGACGAGTGGGTCTCCACCCCAGTCTACGATTTCGACACATTGGCGCCGGCGCAAGCGATCTCAGGGCCGGCGATCGTCGAATCCGCGATGACCACGGTATTGCTGCGCCCCGGCGAGCGCGCCACGGTCAGCCCGCTCGGCTGGCTCGATATTCGGCTTCCCACACCTGGCTGAAATCGCTACCTGAGGTTGACCCGGGTTTGGATCGACAGGCAACCACCGCCGGAACTCGGCCCTCCGCGGTTGCGTGGCTGATCCGCCTTATAAAGGGCCAAGTTTCTCGGTAATATCCGGATCTGAAAGCAAATCTAGGGTCGATAAGTGACCGCTCTCTTTTATCGTCATTCCTGCGAAAGCAGGAATCCAGGGGTGGCAATGGGGGCGGCGGTTGCCTTTGGACCCCCGCTTTCGCGGGGGTGACGACAACCAATTGTTACGAACGACTTCATTTTGGGGACAGGCGGTAAGATTGGCGGCGTCAGTTTAGTTTATATTTTATCTCATTCGACGGGGCGAGTGGATGTGTCTGTTGCTATTTCTTTGTTGCAGATCGGCCGTCGAAGCTTTTCGATTTAATTCCCGGTTACGCCAATTTAATTCCCGGTTAGGCCGGCTCGAATTCCCGGTTCGGGATGCTACGGGAATTGGCTGACAAAGGCTTGATTTGCCTCACCATTTCCACGGCCAAACGGGCGTGGCGTGGGGAAAATCGGTGAAATTCCCGGTTTCGACGGGAAAAACCGGGAATCTCGTCCGCCGCCCCGGTGGAACGGGCCGCGAGGCATGTCACCCGCGTGGCCAGTCGTGGCGGATCGGGTCGCTCCCGTCCCAATCGGCGGCGGCGGGTCGGAGTCAGCTCGGCCATTTCGATGACTGTGCCGGGGTGGCCCTCGTTTGTACCAGAAGCCGTTGAGCGGCAATTTCTCGGTGATGTACCAGGGGCCGACGCCGCAGATTTCGACCCAATGGCGCATCGCCTTGTCGATGTCGCGTACGGTCAAGCCCGCGCATGACAGTGGGCCCGCGCATGACGGTGGGCCCGCGCATGACGGTGGGCCCGCGCATGACGGTGGACACGTCATGGCCGTGCTTGACACGGCCATCTCCTGACCCCGCCTCCTCACGCTTTCGGAGCCGTCGGTGAGAGGGCGCGAGAAACACCCCAAAACCTCATACCGCGCTGGGGCATGCCTCTCTCCCTGGTGCCGTGATATCGCATCACTGCTTACCCGGTCGGCGATATCCCTGGAAGATGCCGTTTTCGCCGACGGTGCGGACGCCGTTGACGGAGGGTCTCGCGGGGAGCTCGCGGAGCGGAACTCCCGCTGCAAGAGAGCGTTCGCCAGGGGCGGTGAACCTCGGACGGAGGTGTTCGATGAGAGTCGGTGACATGGTGAGCCCCGAGGTGTACGCGGTAAGCCCCGACGATACGCTGAGGGAAGCGGCGCGACTGATGGCGGATCTCGATGCCGGGGCGCTCCCGGTTGGTGAGAACGACCAATTGATCGGAACGATCACCGACCGCGACATCACTCTCCAAGTGGTGGCTGAAGGCGGCGATCCGGAAAAGGTCACCGTAGGCCAGGCGATGTCCTCGGACGTGCTGTACTGTTTTGAGAACGAGAGCGCTGAGGATGTGTCGGAAAAGATGAGGCATTGGTGGGTGCGGCGCCTCCCGGTGGTGAGCCCGGATAAGCGCCTCATCGGGATCGTGTCCCTCGCCGATCTCACGTCCTTGGAGGTGCGGCAATCAAGGGCGAAATTGCGCTCGCGCAAATCGCGAGAACAACCTATCCGCCGCCGCGCCCGCGGAGCGGCAACCGCTTCGTAACGCGCTGCGGTAGGTGCGTCACCCTCCCCGGCCGGGATAGCTCACCGCCATGCCGGCGCGCACATCCTGCTGGATGCCGAATTGCGGAAAGGGATAGCGCAACGCGTTTCGGGCGAGCGCTTCCATCCCAGCGATCGCCTTGGCGATGTCGTCGGGCGGCAGCGCCATCAGCATCTCGTCATCGAGCACTCCGCCATAATGGCGTTCGGCAAAGCACGGTATCGACAGGCTCGGCTGCCGGGTCTTGAGCGCGCGTCCCCAGGAATCCGCGCATGCCGACTCGCCGACGATGCTCCAGTCGAACCGCCGGTAGCCCGACCACTGCAGGCCGTTGATGAAGTAGATCATAGCGCCGGGCGTCGCGTAGAACAGCGCGATGTCGGGCGGGTCGAGCCTGCCGCTGGCGAGCGGGGCGACCGCAAATGCTTCGTAGCGGCCGTCCGGCACGCATTCCATCGCCGCCTGATGCGCCCGTGCGTCTTCGAGAGCGCTGTACCAGACGCCCGACCCTGTGCTGGCCGGAGCGCTATTTGTCATCCTTGGCGAGGCCCAACCCAACGACCGCCCGGCATTGCGCTCCGACGAGCTCCTCGCTCGAGATGCCGACGGTCCAGCCGAGCCGGGCGGCTTGCGCGACGATCTGATCGGGCGTGTGCACCGCTTTCGGCCGGCGGATTTTGGGGATCGCCTCCATTTCTTCGCGACGCTCGAACAGCTTCATGCCGAACGGGATCGCCCGCAGCTTGAGCAGGCGCTCCAGATCGGCAACGAGTTTCGTCGAGTCATCTTTCATAGCGGTCTCCCGATCGGCGATCCGTCGCCAAACTTGGCCCCATCTGTTCGAGCGCCCTTGCGCCACCGATACTCTATTTACGATGGGCTGTGTTTGCGATGGGCTGTGGAACCCTCCGCGACGCCCAGGGTTCGGGCTCGGGCGGGCGAATGACGACAGGAGAGGTCTGCCGTGCGGGTTCTCGGTGTCCATCCCGGTCCTCTGCTCTATACCAGGGTTTTCCTGCGGCTCGAGCCGCTGGGGCTCGAGCTCGTCGCGCAATCGATGCGGCGCGCCGGGCACGAAGTCCGGCTCATCGATCTGCAGGTGGAGGATCACCGGGCCTATTTTCGCCTGCTGCAGCGCTGGCGGCCGGACGTTGTCGCGTTTTCCTGCAATTACCTGGCGAACGTCCCCGAGATCGTCGATCTGGCGAAAGCGACAAGGGCGCGTTTTCCTGAGATTTTTATCTGTGTCGGCGGGCACAGCGCATCGTTCACTGCAACCGCCATCATCGAGCACGGGGCGGGTGCGATCGACTGTGTCCTCAGGGGCGAGGGCGAAGCCGCAATGCCGCTCCTCCTTGCCGCGCTCGAGGCGGGAAATGGCATCGGCTTCGTTCCCGGGGCGGTCACCGCTGCGGGCGAAGGGCCGCCACCCGGCTTTGTTCACTCACTCGACGATCTGAGGCCGGCACGCGACCTGCTGCGCCACCGCCGCAAATATTTTCTCGGCACCCTCGATCCCTGCGCCTCGATCGAGTTTTCCCGCGGTTGTCCCTGGGATTGCTCGTTCTGCAGCGCCTGGACTTTTTACGGCCGCAGCTACCGGTTGGTGAGCCCGCAGCGCGCCGTCGAGGATCTCGCTTCGATCCGCCAGCCCGGGATTTTCATCGTGGACGACGTCGCCTTCGTCCACGAGCGGCACGGGATGGAGATCGGCGAGGCGATCGCCCGCGCCGGTATCCGCAAGCAGTATTACCTGGAGACCCGCGGCGACGTGTTGCTGCGCAACAAGGACGCGTTCCGCTTGTGGAAGCAGCTCGGGCTCAAGACCATGTTTCTCGGCCTTGAGGCCATCGATGAGGAAGGGCTGAAGAAATACCGCAAACGAGTCTCGCTCGGCCGCAATTTCGAGGCGGTCGAATTCGCCCGCTCGCTCGGCGTCAATGTTGCGATCAACCTGATCGCCGACCCCGATTGGGACCATGAGCGCTTCAGGATCGTGCGGGATTGGTGCCTGGAGATGCCCGACGTCATCAATATCAGCGTCAACACCCCCTATCCGGGAACGGAGAGCTGGATCACCGACGGGCGGCGGCTGGAGACCCGCGATTATCGCCTGTTTGATATTCAGCACGCGGTCTTGCCGACGCGCCTGCCTCTTGCCGAATTCTACCGCGAACTGGTGACGACTCAACGAGCGATCTACAGCAGACACCTCGACTGGCGCCAGCTGTGGGACGCATCCGGCGTCGTCGCCCCGCTGCTGCTGCGCGGGCAGACCAATTTCGTCAGAAGCCTGTTCAGCCTGAATAGCGTCTATCGGCCCGAGCTGTTGCTCGCCGACCATGCCGCGCCGGTGGCGTACGAGATACCTCTGCCGCCGCAGGGCCGAGATGAGGGTCGGGGCGGCGGAGTCTCGCTCTACATCCATGCGCCGCGGGGCCGCAAGGGGCGGGCGATCGACGGAGCAACCGAGCGCTTTGTCGAGGAGACCCGGACGGGAACCGCGCCGTGAGGCGGGCTGCTATTGCCCCATCAGTTGGAGGTTGACCCCTCGCCCGTGCAGCTCGGCGAGGTAGCCCTTTACGACACCGAATGCGGTATCGAACTCCATCCGCACCGGGATCATGCGATCGCCCGCCATCACTCGGGCATACCAGATCCTGCCTCGCCGATAGGTGTCCTCGTTCTGGTCGGGATTGGCCACAATATCCTCGCGCGCGACTTCGCAGACTTGCGACGGACCGGCGAAATTCTGATACCCGTCCGCCGCCAGCGCTTCGCGCTTAAAATCAGCGAACCGAAGATTGTAGACGCCGCTGCCGTCGAAAACCGGAACGACGAGCGCGCAGGCGCCGCGATGGGCGAGCTGGCGCTCTAGCAGGAAATACGCCGTCAGCTGGTCGACGGTGCCGCGGGCCTGCTCTGCTGCAACCAACAAGGGCCGCCCAGCCGAGGGCGGCGCCGAGGCATTGGTTACCGTGCCGTCGCCACGGTAATCCACGGCGTAGTGACGTTCGGCGCCGTTTCGGCGGACGTCGGCGCGGTATGCTTGGGGACGAGGCATGTCCCTGCTGAACCCTCCCTGAACCTCTGAGTGGCTAGTAAGATCGACGAAGATGCTCGCGAGGCCTCGCGTGTCGAGCTCCATCGCGATCGCGTATCGATCCCCCATCTCCTGGACGGTGGTGCGGTTCGTCAACACGTGGAAACCGGCGAAGCCGAAGATCTCGAATCGCGCATCGACTCGATCCACCTCGGCTGCTGGCGCGGTTAGCGAGCCAGGCATAAAAAGGAGTGCGGCCGCGATCGCCGCCAGGGGAACAAAACGGGCGAAGATCATGATCGTGATTATCTTACAACGGGCAGGTTCCAATCCAGATGCGGCAATTTGGCCCGAATCCAAACTATCGGTCCGAGTGACGGGGTGGGTAACGCTGCGTGACTGCTATTCGCTGTTCAGCAAGGCGAGCTCGCGCTCAACGCACTGCTCCAGAATGGCTTGTTGAACGAGAACTCGTCATCGGTCGGAGTGTATGAGTGTCCATCTTCCGCCTTTGAGCGCCCTTCGGGCCTTTGAAGCGGCGGCCCGCCATATGAGCTTCAGCAAGGCTGCCGACGAACTTCATGTCACGCCCGCCGCGATAAGCCATCAGATCCACTCCCTGGAGGAGGATCTCGGGGTAAGGCTCTTCTATCGAATGAACCGCTCGATCGAGCTGACTGCTTCCGCCCGGGTGCTGTTGCCTGGGCTATCGGAGGCATTTGCCGGGATCCAATCGTCGGTCAGGCGTTTGCGGGCGCACAACGACACCGGTACATTGACGGTCACCGCTTCGCCCTCCTTCGCCGCCAAGTGGCTGGTGCTGCGCCTGCATCGGTTTCAGGAGCAGTGCGCCGAGGTCGATGTGCGGATCTCCGCCAGCGACGATGTAGTAGATTTGAGCAAGGGCGATTTCGACATCGCCATCCGGTACGGCCGCGGGAAATACCCCGGGCTCCACGTCGAGCTGTTGTTCACCAACGAAGTGTTTCCCGCCTGCAGCCCGCAGCTGCTCGCCGCCGGCCCGCCGCTGCGCGTGCCCGACGATTTGTCTCTCCACACCCTCATTCACGATCACGCGGTGGAGCGCGATCCGCTGGTACCGACTTGGCCGATGTGGCTGAAAGCCGCCGGCGTAAAGAGTGCTCCGGCAGCAGCCGGCCTCACCTTCAACAACATACATCTCGCGCTCGATGCGGCGATCGCCGGCCATGGCGTGGTGTTGGCCTACAGCACGATTGCTGCTGCCGACCTCGCCGCCGGCCGCCTGGTCCGGCTGTTCTCGCTCGCGCTGCCGGACCAGTTTGCCTATTACATCGTCACCGCACCGGGAGCGCTCGAGCGGCCGAAAGTGCGGGCGTTCCGCAATTGGCTGCGCCAAGAAGCCGATCGGTAGCCGAAGCGGTGATGTCATTCGCCCGAGCCAAACCGCGCTAAGCCTGCTACCGTAATGGCTGGAACAATTCTTTCCCGGGAGCTGAGAGATGCAGTTTGGCTTCGGCGCGCCGGTCAGCGGACCGCTCTCGAAACCGGACAGCCTCGTCCGCATCGCGCTCGAGGGCGAGGCGATGGGTTACGACTATGCCACGATCAGTGATCATGTCGTCATTCCCCGCGACATCGAAGCCAAATATCCCTATAGCGACACAGGCGAATTCCCCGGCCGCGCGGGCGGCGACCGGCACGAACAGCTGACCGCGGTGGCCTTCATCGCCGGCAAAACCTCGCGGCTTCGCCTCGTCACCTCGGTCACCGTCGTCCCGCACCGCCCGGCGGTGCTGCAGGCCAAGATGCTGGCGACCATTGACGTGCTTTCGAAGGGTAGGCTGACCTTCGGCATCGGCGCCGGCTGGATGAAGGAGGAGTTCGAAGCGCTCGGCGTGCCGCCCCTTCCCGAACGCGGCGTGGTTACCGACGAGTATTTGAATGCCTTCCGCGAACTGTGGACCAAAGACGACCCGCGCTTCGAGGGACGCTATGTCAAGTTCGCCAACATGCTGTTCGAGCCGAAGCCGGTGCAAAAGCCATACCCGCCGATCTGGGTCGGTGGGGAGAGCGGCCCGGCGTTGCGACGCACCGCGCGGATCGGCGACGGCTGGTATCCGATCGGCACCAACCCCCAGCATCGGCTCGACTCGATGAAGCGCTACCAGGCCGGGGTCGAGCGGCTGCGCCGACTGACCCGTGAGGCCGGCCGCGACCCGGCGAAAATCGCCCTTGCCTACCGCGTTTCCTCCTGGGGTAAATCGTTGCCGGATCGCGCCGACGACGGCGAGCGGCGGCTGTTCTCGGGAGAGACGACGGATGTCATCGCCGATTTGCGGGCGTTCCGCGATTTCGGGGTCGGCCATGTCGATTTCGGTTTCGAAGGCACCACCGCCGACGCGATGATCGCCAACATGCGGCGTTTCCGCGAGGACGTGCTGGTGAAGGTTTAACCAGCGCCATTTCATGGAGGAGCAGCCGTTGCTGAAACTCGGATACAAGGCGTCGGCCGAACAATTCGGGCCACGCGAGCTGTTGGATTTCTCATGCCTGGCCGAGGAGGTCGGCTTCGACTCGGTGTTTGTCAGCGACCACTTTCAGCCGTGGAAGCACACCGGCGGGCACGCACCGTTTTCGTTTGCCTGGTTGGGCGCGCTCGGTGCCAGGACGAGGCGCGTCCAGATCGGCACCAGCGTCGCCACACCGACTTTCCGCTATCATCCTTCAGTCGTCGCCCAGGCGGTCGGCACGCTCGGGGTCATGTTCCCCGGTCGGGTCATCTTTGGCATCGGCACCGGCGAGTCGTTGAACGAGGTGCCGGCGACCGGTATGAAATGGCCGGGCTTCAAGGAGCGGCAAGGGCGCCTGCGCGAATCTATCATGTTGATGCGCCGGCTGTGGACCGAGGAGCGCGTCACCTTTGAAGGACAATATTATCGCACCCTGGCAGCTACGATTTACGACCGCCCGGAGAAGCCGGTGCCGATCTGGATTGCCGCCTCGGGTCCGACCGCCGCAGCGATGGCCGGTGAGCTCGCCGAGGGGTTCATCTGCACCAGCGGTAAGGCACCGGCGCTCTACCGCGAAACTCTGCTGCCCAAGGTCGAGGAGGGTCTGAAGCGCACCGCGCGCCCAGCCGACAGCATCGAGCGGATGATCGAGGTCAAGGTGTCGTTCGATACCGACCCGCAGCGGGCAAAGGCGGATACACGCCATTGGGCAGCCCTCGCCCTGACCCCGGAAGAGAAGATGAGCGTTGAGGACCCGATCGAGATGGAGCGGCTCGCTGACGCGCTGCCGCTCGAGCGGGCGGCGAGCCGCTGGATCGTTTCCGCCGACCCGGAGGAGCAGCTCGCGCAGATCCGCCCTTATGTCGAGCTCGGCTTCACCCATCTCGTCTTCCACGCCCCCGGCCCCGACCAGCCCCGTTTCCTGAAGCTGTACGCCGAGCGCGTCCTGCCGCTACTGAGGTCGAAGTTCGGGTGAACATGCTGCGGCGCCCTGACCGAAGCTATCCGCCGTTCGTCGACCCCGCGAACGCGGGGGAGGGGATGGGCGAAGGCTCAGCCGGGAGGTGGTAAGCATGCCACCCCGCGAGGTCACCCTCACACCGCTTCACGGCATAAAGCTGGTCGAGCCGGGAGACGACCTTGGCGCCATCACCGTTGCTGCGTTCGCCGCCAACGGGATCGTCCCGGAAGACGGCGATGTGTTGGTGGTGGCGCAGAAGATCGTCTCAAAGGCCGAGCGGCGCTATGTCGATGTCGCGACCGTCTCTCCCTCGGAAAGGGCGATCGAGCTCGCTCGGGAGCTCGACAAGGATCCCCGATTCGTCGAGGTGGTGCTGTCCGAGTCGAAACGGGTGGTGCGCCATCGCCCGGGCTTGCTGATCGTGGAACACCGCCTCGGCTTGGTGATGGCCAATGCCGGCATCGATCATTCGAACCTGCCGATGGAGGGCGGTGTCGAACGGGTGCTGCTGCTGCCCGAAGACCCCGACGGCTCAGCGCGCGCGCTGCAGCAGCATCTAATCGGCGTTTTTAGGACGGGCATTGCCGTCATCATCAGCGACAGCTTTGGCCGGGCTTGGCGGAAGGGGACCGTCGGCGTCGCGCTCGGTGCTGCCGGTCTGCCGGCACTGATCGACCTGCGGGGTCGTCCAGACCTCTTCGGGCGCGAACTGCTAGTAACCGAGACCGGCTTTGCCGACGAGATCGCCGCCGCCGCGGGGCTGTTGATGGGCCAGGCCGACGAAGCCGTACCGATGGTGCTGGTGCGCGGGCTCGGCTGGTCCGCTCCGGAGCTGCCCGCCGCCGCCTTGGTCCGCCCGGCCGAGCACGACCTCTTTCGATGAGGCGGAAGCAGGGCTTTGTGCTCGCGCTGTCGGGTGGGATCGGCGGCGCCAAGCTGGCGCTCGGTCTCTACCGCACCCTGCCGCCCGGAGCGCTGACCGTGGTTGCCAATACCGGCGATGATTTCGAGCATCTCGGGCTGGCGATCTCGCCCGATATCGACACGCTCCTTTACACCCTCGCCGGGGTCGACAACCCGGAACTCGGGTGGGGTCGGCGCGGCGAGACCTGGACGTTCATGGCCGCGGTAGAGGCGCTTGGCGGCGAGACCTGGTTCAAGCTCGGTGACGGAGACCTCGCCACTCACGTCGAGCGGACGCGCCGCCTTGCCGCAGAGGAGAACCTGTCGCAGATCACCGATGATTTCCGCCGCCGTCTGGGGATCTCGGCGCGGCTGTTGCCGATGACCGATAACCGGGTCCGCACTCGACTGCACGCGGACGAAGGCTGGCTCGACTTCCAGGACTATTTCGTGCGGCGAGGGTCTGCACCAATGATCCGCGAGATATCATATGTCGGCGCGTCAGAGGCGGCAGCGAACCCCGACTTCCTCGCCGCGCTCGGTGACGAAAGTCTCGACATGGTCGTGATCTGCCCATCGAACCCGTTTCTCAGCATCGATCCGATCCTCAACCTTCCCGGCGTCCGCGAGACGCTGCGCAAATCTCGCGCGCCTGTCGTCGCAGTGTCACCGATTATCGGCGGCAAAGCAGTCAAGGGCCCGACCGCCAAATTGATGGCGGAACTCGGTCTGCCGATCAGCGCGTCCGCGGTCGCGCGGCATTACGCCGACATTCTCGACGTCTATGTCGCCGATGAGGCGGATGCGGACGAGGTCGCCGACCTCGGCATTCCGGTCACCTTGGCGCACACCTTGATGCTGAGCCTCGATGATCGCAACGCCCTGGCGAGGACGGTGCTGGCGGCAGCCGGCCGAGGTTTCTGACATGGACCTCTGGGCCGTCGTGCCGATCAAGGAGCTGGAGCGGGCGAAAGAACGCCTCGCACCGCTGTTGCCGCCGGAGCGGCGGCGAGCACTGATGCTGACAATGCTCGAGGATGTGCTCACGGCACTTGCCGCGACCCCGGGTCTCGCCGGGCTCGCGGTCGTGACCGTGGACCCCGCGGCGGGCCGGCTGGCGAGCAAGTATGGCGCCCGCCTGATCGAAGCGGGCGCCCGCGACGGGCACACCGGGGCCGTCACGGCGGCGGCAATGCTGCTGGCGGAAGAAGGGCATGCCGGGATGTTGACCTTGCCTGGCGACATCCCGCTCGTCACTCCTGCCGAGATCACCAGCCTCATGGCCGCACATCGCCCGGCTCCGGCCTTTACGATCGCCCCATCGCGCGACGAGCTCGGTTCGAACGCGGTCGTCTGCTCGCCTCCCAACGCAGTGCCCCTGCGTTTCGGCGAGGACAGCTTTTTCCCGCATTTGCGGGCGGCCGAGGGCTGCGGCATCCGCCCGACGGTGCTGCGCCTGCCGGGCATTGCGCTCGACGTTGACTCGCCCGAGGATCTCGCCGCTTTTACGGCCCTGCGATCGCCGACCCTCGCCCGCGCCTTTTTGGCGCAGAACGGCATGCTGCACGTGCGCAAGCGCGCCGATGCACCCACAGGAGACCATTGGGGATGACCACCGATCAGGTTCTCGAACGGGCAAGCGGGGGGGAGCGGCTTTCCGCGCCGGAGGCCTTGGCGTTGTCCGATACCGGTCCACGCGCAGGCGGGGATCCGCGGCTATTGATGCGGGTTGCCGCAACGCTGCGCGACGAGGGGCATGGCGACCTCGTCTCCCATTCGCGCAAGGTTTTTATCCCGCTGACCCAGCTGTGCCGCGACGTCTGCCACTACTGCACCTTCGCCCATCCGCCGCGCCCGGGGGAGCCGGCCTATCTGAGTTCCGACCAGGTGCTGGCGATCGCTCGCGCCGGAGCACGCGCCGGCTGCCGCGAGGCGCTGTTCACATTGGGCGACAAGCCCGAGCTGCGCTATGCCGCGGCGCGCGACGCGCTGGAGCGGCTCGGCCATGACACCACCCTCTCCTATCTCGTCGAAATGGCGGGGCTGGTGTTGCGCGAGACCGGGCTGTTGCCGCATCTGAACCCCGGGCTCATGACGCGCGCCGATATCGACCGGCTGCGTGCGGTCTCGGTTTCGCAAGGCATAATGCTGGAGAGCGCAGCCGAGCGACTGCGCCGCCGCGGCGGGCCGCATTTCGGGTCACCGGACAAGGATCCGGCAGCGCGCCTCGAGACGATCCGCCTCGCCGGCGAGGCATCGGTGCCGTTCACCTCAGGGATCCTGATCGGCATCGGCGAGACGCGGCGAGAACGCATCGAGTCGTTGCTGGCCCTGCGTGACCTGCACGACCGGTATGGACACCTGCAGGAAATCATCATCCAGAACTTCCGGGCAAAGCCTGGAACGCGCATGGCACAGGTGCCCGAGCCCGATCTCGATGACCATCTCTGGACGATCGCCAGCGCGCGGCTGATCTTCGGTTCCGGGATGAATATTCAGGCGCCGCCCAATCTAAACCCCGACGGCCTGGCGCAGATGATTGCCGCCGGAATCAACGATTGGGGTGGCGTCTCGCCGGTGACCCCCGATCACGTCAATCCCGAGGCACCGTGGCCGGCGCTGGAGCGGTTGGCCGAGAGCACCGCCGCCGCCGGCAAGCTATTGGTCGAGCGGCTGGCGATCTATCCGGCTTACGCGCGCGAACCCGAGCGTTGGCTGGACCCCGCGCTGCGCCCCTCGGTGCTTCGCGCGATCGATGCCGACGGGTTGGCCCGTCCGGACAATTGGGTGGCCGGATCCGGAACCGAGCCGCCGGTCGTAATTGCCCCTCACCCCGACCCTCTCCCCGCAAGCGGGGCGAGGGGGGGGCCCGCGCAGCGGGAGGGTGAGGGGCAGCTTGCGGCGGCGCTGGAGCGTTCGGCGGGCGGAGAGACGCTCGGCGAAGCTGAAATAGTGACGCTGTTCGGCGCCCGCGGCGCGGCCTTCGCTGCGGTGTGCCGGGCGGCCGACGGCCTCCGACAGAAGGTCAGCGGCGACCCGGTCAGCTATGTCGTGACCCGCAACATCAACTACACCAATATCTGCTACTTCCGGTGCCAGTTCTGCGCCTTCTCGAAGGGCAAGCTCAGCGAAAATCTGCGTGGCCGCCCCTATGATCTCGACCTTCCCGAGATACGGCGGCGGGTCGAGGAAGCCTGGGAGCGCGGCGCGACCGAAGTCTGCCTGCAGGGCGGCATCCACCCCGAATACACCGGGGCCACCTATCTCGCGGTCTGCCGCGCGATCAAGGAGGCGGTGCCCGGCATTCACATCCACGCCTTCTCGCCGCTCGAGATCTGGCAGGGCGCCAAGACTCTCGGCCGTACCCTCCCCGACTTCCTGCGCGAGCTCAAAGCCGCTGGGCTGAGCTCGCTGCCCGGCACCGCGGCCGAGATCCTCGACGACGAGGTTCGCGCCGTGATCTGCCCCGACAAGATCAAGACCGGCCAATGGCTCGAGGTCATGGAAGCCGCCCACGCAGTCGGGCTGCACAGCACGGTCACGATCATGTACGGGCATGTCGACCGGTACGAGCATTGGGCGCGGCAC
>WNFR01000761.1_pt1 | contig 33044 bp, 36 predicted proteins | sample 5400221 | NCBI WGS metagenome assembly WNFR01 (sample SAMN13153357, study PRJNA577476) | soil metagenome | isolation source: 40 cm soil under Madrone tree | place: USA:California | collected 2016-06-14
TGCGGAATCGCGTGCTTGCAGCCCATGAACTGGCCTTTGAGGTTGACGGCCACGAGCCGGTCGAAGACCGCCATATCGAGGGTGACGATGTCCGTATCAGCGGCGTTGGTCGAGGAGTCAGTCGCGTTGTTGTGCAATACGTCAAGGCCGCCGAACGACTCGATCGCAGTTTCGACCATGCGCACGACGCTCGGCTCGTCCGAGACGTCGACCTCGACGGCCACAGCGCCGGCGAGTTCGCCTGCCACGCGCTCGGCCTCCGTCCGATTGATGTCGGCGACGACGACCGAGGCGCCTTCGCGCGCCATCAGGCGCGCGGTTGCTTCGCCGATGCCGCTGCCGGCGCCCGTCACGATCGTGACCTTGTGCGCGAGGCGTCCCATCGGCCGTGAGTATGTCAGCGCACCTTCATTCGATTTGCGCGAGCGAGTCACCCCACCTCATGAGTGTTGAACCCTTCTTTGTAGAGAGGGGGTCATCGCGTCCCGTCGTCACTACAGGCGATGACTCGTCGCGACGATGAACTCCTGCTCATTCATGGTGCGGTCCACGCGGTAGCCTGATGCTGCGTTCGCGACGATCCTTTGAGCCTCAGTTAGGTGCCGGGAGGTGGTGGGCGGCTCGTCGCCGCATGAGATGCTCATAAATCCCTAGGAAGGAAGGACGTTATGACCATGCCTGAACCGATCGCCGTGGAAGGCCGTCTCTTTCACCGCCAAGTCGGGACGGGTCCGGCCTACTGGGGCCCCGGTGACCACTACACATTCCTTGTTACGGGCGAGGAGTCGGGCGGCGCGTATTTCGCGATGGAGGCGCTGGTACCCGCGGGCGGCGGCCCACCGCCGCACATCCATACCCGCGAAGAGGAGACCTACTACGTCCTCGCAGGGCAAATCGAGGTCCTCCTTGGCGAGGAGACAGTTTTGGCTGGCCCGAATGACTTCGTCAACATCCCTCGCGGCACCGTGCATTGCTTCCGCAACACGGGCACCGAGACGGCGCGGATGGTGCTCACGTTCACACCGGCCGGCATTGAGGGCTGGTTCGAGGAATGCCTCGAACGGGCGCCGAACGAGATACGAGAAGCGCCGGACAACATCGACGAGGTCGTCGCCCGCTACGTCGCCGCGGCGCCGAGATACGGCCTGGAGTTCATCTAGCGAAACCAGCACCCAATCGCGCTGCTTTGCAACGCCGAGGGCGCAGCTGCCGCGAATCTCCCGGGACAGACGATCGTCTTGCTGGATGCCCCGTTTGAAGCACGTGTGCAGTGGGAGCGCTGGATGGAGGAAGAGGATCGCTATATCGCGACTGAGCGCCCCGCGGAACACGCTGACATCGTCTTACTGGGCGACCAAGATCTTTGGGTGTAGTCAGAAGCTTGAGACCGGTTCTGGCGACCGTCGTTCCTAACTGAGCCGGCAAGGACGGCTCAGTTAGGCGAAAAGAGCCGGTGAGACTGGTCCAGAGTATGTGCGCACGCCTGCAGGTTCATCGTGCAGGGTGCGGGGCGGTCCGGGTAGCAGCCGTTACGGATCGTTTCCAGGGCCAGCGCATCTGCCACGGCGGCCGCCTGCACGCAAAGCGCGAGGACGGCCGCAAGCGCAAAGCAACCACTCACTCCGAGCGGTCGGATCGTCGTCGCGACAACGAAGCAAAACGCCGCGTACGCCACACGGCGCTGCGCCGTATGTGTCGACCGTGTTCGCCACCATTCGTTTTCTCTCGCTACGCAGTTAGGCGCGGTTGCAGCTGCAGGGTGCGCAAGACGGTCGCGGTGTCAAAGGACCCCTCGAAGTCCACGATCTTGCCGTCGCGAATCGTCCAAACGTGCACCTCGGGCACGTCGTACTCGGTGTCGCTGCCCTTACGCCGGCCCATCTGACGCAGCAGCACGACGACCCGCTCGCCGGCGTCGAGGTACTCCAGCATCTCCCGGCGGAACTCCGCCGGTTGGTCGAGGAGCTTTCCGACGAACTCGCGGAAGCCCTCGTGGCCGCGGAAGGTGCCTCCCCACGGCACCGATTCGGGGGCTCGCCACTCGACCTGTGGGTCGAGGAAGTCGACCATACCGGGCACATCTCCTCGGGCAAGGGCGTCGTTGAATCCACGGACCACAGCAATGCCGGGCTCGCCCTCGGTAGTCGCCTCCGTAGGCTTGGTCGTCTCGTTCATCGCTCGAGTTCTCCGTGTCGATTCATGTCCGGCAGTGTGCGCAGGACGATCGCGGTGTCGACGTAGTTATCGAAGCTGACGGCCTTGCCGTGACGAACGGTCCAAACGTGGACCTCGGGCAAGTCCCAACCGGTGCCGCCCTTGGCCCGGCCGATCGAACGCAGAAGGACGACGACTCGCTCCCCTGCATCGACGTACTGCTGCTTCTCGCGGCGGGCTTCGGCGATCCGATCGGCGACTATCGCGAAGAACTTGCGGACCCCATCGTGGCCGCGGAAGGTGCCTCCCCACGGAAGCGACTCGGGGCCTCGCCACTCGATCTGTGGGTCGAGGAGCTCGAGCATCGCGGGAACATCTACGGCCTCGTAGAAGCCACGAACCACGGCAACATTCGGCTTGCTCTCGTTATCCGCCACCGCCGTGTTGCCTTGCGCGCTCATTGCTCGCTCTCGAGGCCTACGACGTCCAGCTGCTCGGGTGCTCTGACGAGCGCTGCCCACTCTTCCCGGTACGGAACAAAGAGCTCGAGCGCCGCCGCCGCCCGCGGCGATTTGAAATCGCGGAACCACTCACCCATCATCGCCATCGTCGTGTTCGGGATGGCGCCGGCGTGAGCGAGCCTCAGAACCGCGACGTCATGGTTCTCCCTGAGACTGTCGCCGACCGCGTCTTCGATGAACATGACCTCGTAGCCGTCGGCCAACGCGCTGACCGCGACCTGTGCCAGGCACACCGACGTGACGATCCCGCCGATCACCAATCGCCTACGGCCGGTCGCCTTCACCGCCTCCACGAACTCGAGAGACTCCCACGCGTTCTGTGTGTGCCGATCGATCGGCGCGACATCGGGGAGTTCGGAAGCGAGCGCCGGAATCGTCGGTCCTCGCACCCCCATTTCGACGCCGATTGTGCTCAGGACGACCGGGATGTCGAACCGGAGGGCGAGCTTTGCGAGGCTGCTGGCGTTGAATTCGATGAGCCTTCGATCTTGCTCGAAGACCTGCGCCAGCACGCTGTCTTGGTAGTCGATCAGCAACAGTGCGCAATCTCCCGCATCCCAAACGGCACGACGGTTCTGATTCATGTCCTAGCCTCTCACTCGATTTCGCAAGGCAGTTCGCCACGTGGGGCTGGGGCGGATTGTGCGAGTGTCGGTCCGCGCTCGCATCCGCCAGTGGACGGTGCGAAGCGGCCAGTCGTCGGCTCGCAGGAAGACAGTCAGGACGCGGACGCTCGTAGCGGCGCTCTGCAGGGTGCTTCTTATGGTCATATCGCTCATCGCGCTCTCAATGGTCGTTGGCTCAGTACGCGTAGAGCCGCGCGGGTAATGCAGTCATGCCGACGCCGGGGCCGGGCGGGTAGACGAGGAGGACTGGGATGTCATCCGGGTCGTGGCCTTCGACGACGGTAACGCCGTGGTCTTGGGTGGTCGAAACAAAAGCGCCACGGCTTTTCAGCATGGTCTCGCACCGCTCGAGGTCACCGGCGTCCCGTGCCGTCCAGATCAGGTATTGCACACCGATTCCCCCAACGAGGTGGGGCGCTCTTATTAGCGCGCGCAGAACCAGATGATTACCGGCAGGCCCCGAAAGGAGGACGGCTTCTGGGGAGGCAATCTCGATATCGAACTCCAGCAGGTCGCGGTAGAAATCCTCGGAGCGAGCCAGGTTGCGAACGAAGACCACTGCCGCGGAAAGTCGGAGTGCTTCACCCATCGGAAGGGACACGTCGAGCCGCCTCGCTGGTGTGCTCCCAGACGCTGCCGCGGCACATAGGGCAGTTTTCTGGCGCCATGCGCACGATCACGCCGTAGCCACACGCGGCGCAGCGCAGCTCGAATCTAACGTCGCTCTCCGCGACAAGAGCGCCGCGTCTAGCGGCTCGCCGGGGCATGTCACCAGCTCGCAACTGGACGGCCGAAGTCGGCGGCGGCGCTGGCTTGGAGTTGCAGGAGTTGGGGACGGGTTGGGCACCAGTTCGATTCGAAGCTGGTGGTTTCCCAGCCGGCGAGTCGCGCCCCGGCCTCGTAGGCGGCCTGGCAGAACGCGAGCAGTGCCGTTCGCGGGTCGCGCGCCGCGCGGACGGTCTCGTAGCGCAAGACGGCGAGTGTGCCGGTGCCGTCTTCGACGACCCAGCGGCGGAACAGCTCAACCTGATCGGCTGGCCACGTCCCATCGCACGGCATTGTTCCCTCCTCAAGCTTCTCGAGGATCGCGGGTGCGTTGCTGCTGACGTCGTCGTATGAGCACAGGTCGAAGGCCTACGACATCGCGCTACGGTTACTTTCACGGAAGAGCGGCTTGATGTTGGCGGCGTAACTCAGGCTCGACACGGACCCGCTGACCTCCTATGGCTTGAGTGCGCGCGCTGATGTCCACAACGCGCCGGGGTTGACGCGTTCGGGATACCTGTCGAGGAGTTGGTCATACAACTCTCGGGCAGTCGCGGCGTTCTCCACGACCTCCTCGACGGTGCGAACGTAGTCATCGACCTCCTCGATGATGACATCGTCCTGGCCGGCGCCGGCCGTGTCGAGTGCGGCGAACCACTCTTGCCGCGCGGCGGCCGTGGACTCGGGGAGGAAAAGGTGGACATCGCCGTAGCCAGCGTCCTTGGCAACGACGAGGCCGACCGTGTTTGCAGGGACGTGCAGGTGGGTCGTTCTGTCGTCATGCCCGAGTTCCACGGCGACAAGCACGTGACCGTCTAGGTCGAGCGTGTGAAGCGGATGGGCGAGGACGATGCGATCCGGGAGCTGGTCGGGGAACCGAGCGCTCCAGAAGGAAACAAGAAATTCGAGTGCAGGCGTTTGATGTAGCTGTCCGATAACGGCAGGGGAGGCAAATGCTCGTGCCTCCGGAAAGCGATCGAGGATCAGGGCCAAGCCGAGCCAGCGATCACCGTGGCCGTATGTGATTGAGACCGTCGTTAAGTTTTTCCCACCGGCATCTACCCACTCCCCGACGTCGCGCGCCCCGCCGATGGTCAGCAATGCGTCGACGATGACTGCGTCGTCGGAAACTGTCGTCGCGCTCGATGATGGGCGCGGCGCAGCATCACGCAGCTGATCGCTCAGGGACGAATCGAACGGCGGCACGAACACATTCCAGGTATGCCGGAAGTACTGGTCAGCCATCAGGGCGGGTGATGCGCGTTCAGACACCTTGCCCGCGAGTGTGTTTCGCGCCGAGTCCGCTCGCATCCGCCAGTGGATAGTGCGGGTGGCCAGTGATCTGCCCGCGACCGGGCCGACCAGGCGTCGCGGCGAGAGCGGCTGGAGCCCCTGCTCGACCTACGCCTGCGCCTCGGCGAAACCACCGGCACTGCGGTCGCGCTCCCGCTCGTCGGCCTGATGAACGGAGCGACGGGACGGGACTCGATCCGCGACCGCCGGCCAGAGAGGCGGGGCGCGGTCGCAGCCTCAATTGTGGCTTGGCCACCCGATCGCGTCGAAGACGGCGATCGGGTCGAGGTAGTCGCGCCATTTCGTGACCTTGCGGTCAACGACCGTGACTACCGAGATGTAGCGGTTTGCGTAGGCGGCGCCGCTGTGGACAACTCGTCCCTCGGAGGCGTACTCGAGAACAACGACCCCGGTCTCGCGGTCGTGATGGACGGCGAGATCGAAGCAGCGATCGAGCCTGAAGGTGTCGCCGTATGGCCGGTACAGCTCGGTGACCGCCGTGCGACCGACGACTCGGCGCGGATAACCGGGGACTGTGATGACGTATTCGAAGACGGCGTCGTCGGCAAGTAGGTCGAAGAAGTGATCGCCGTCGGCGATCCCCCTCAGTCCGTCTTCGATGATGCGGAAGAACGGATCGAGCGCCTTGAAGTCCTCGAGGCTGGCGATCCTCGACACCGTTATCCCTCCGTCCATGCGGCCGCGCTGCGGCGGGCGAAGTCGGCGAAACTCCGCGGCGGGTTCCCGGTCACACGCTCCACGTCGGTGTTCGGGGTTGATCCCGCGCCGGACGCGACAGTCTCGGTGAGGAAGCGAAGCATCTGGCCATACTCGGCCGGCACTCCGAGGGCGAGCATGCCTTCAACCCACGCCTCCCGGTTGATGTCGACGTGGCTGACTAGACGTCCGCTCGCCTGGCTGATGATCTCGGCCGCTTCGGCCACAGTCAGCACGTCCGGACCGGTCGGCGCGTAAGCAGCTCCTGCATGGGCCTCCGGATCGGCGAGCGTTGCCGCCGCAACGGCAGCAATGTCGTCGACGTCGACGAATGCTTCACCGCCGCTTCCCGTCGGAACGACGACCGCGCCATCGAGCGGCCGCAAGAACCCTTCGCTGAAGTTCTGCATGAACCAGGCAGGGCGCAGGATCGAGTGCGTCATCCCGGAGCGGCCCGTGAGATCGAGCTCGACCGCCCGAGTTGCGACGTCCGCGGGCGCCCTTTCCATCCCGTACATGCTCAGGTAGGTGACGTGGCTCACGCCCGCCGCTTCTGCCAGATCGAGGAAAGCCGAGAGCTGTGGGGCGAAGGTGGTACGCATCACCGGCGCCATGAGATAGACGCGGTTCGCACCGTCGACTGCTTGCTGGTGAGTGCTCGGGTCGTCCCACTCGAAGTGCACATCGCCGCCGTCGCGGGCCGCTGTTCGAACCGGAAGCCCCAAGTCGGTCAGCCTGGCGGCGATCCGGGACCCGGTCTTGCCGGTGCCGCCGAGTACGAGAATCGTGTTGTTCGCGTTAGTCATGTTCCGATCGTGCCTGGCCAAAACGAGCGTATCAATGCGTCAAACAACCTATTTGATGTTTGATACTCTCAATCTGTCGTGGATCTCCTCAAAGAGCATCTGACGCGCGCACGCGCATCCGGCGGCGTTTTCGCTCGAACGGTCGCGCGGCCGCCGTGGGGAATTCGCTTGCCGGGCACGATCCAGCTCACGATCCACGCGGTCATCCGCGGCGAGGCTTGGCTCTGGCTCGACGAGCCAGGCGCAGCGATCAAGCTCGAGGCCGGCGACGTCGCTCTCGTCCGCGGCGGGTCAGACCACAACTTCGCCCACGGCCCGAAGGCGACCTGCCTTACCGCCCACGATTTCTTTCGCGCCGAGCATTCCGACGACGTGCACGACCCCGACGCGACGATTTTCATTTGCGGCGCCTATCAGTTTGCTGGTGACGTCAGCGCCCAACTACTCGAAGCTCTGCCGCCAACACTCAAGCTCTCCCAGGCAGACGAAGATCCGCTGCACGACGTGATTGGCCTGCTCGCGCGGGAGCTCGAGACGACCGCACCCGGCCAGCAGACGATTCTCGACCGACTTCTCGACGTCGTCCTGATCCACGCGATGCGCGCCGCCTACCGGGATAACCCACAAAGCCCGCGCTGGTATCAAGCCTCATCCGATCCCCGCCTCGACCCGGCGCTCCGGGCGATGCACAACGATCCCGCCCACCCTTGGACGGTGCCGGAGCTAGCAGCCCTGAGCGGTCTGTCCCGCGCAGCGTTCGCACGCGCGTTCCAACAGACACTCCAGCAGGCGCCAGTGCAGTACCTCACGGAGTGGCGCATGACTCTCGCGCGAGACCATCTCCGCTTCGGCGATCTCACCCTGACTCAGATCGCGCAACGCACCGGCTACGCCTCCCCCTATGCCTTCGCGGCCGCGTTCCGACGTCATCATGGCGAGCCACCCGGCCGATGGCGACAGGATGCACACAACAGCAGCGACGCGAGCGCCACGTTGACAGCGGCGGCTCACTTAGTCGACAAGGTCGGGCTAGACAGTCGTCACCGACCCGCCTTGAGCAACTGACGGTCCGCTTCGTAGTTACTCAGAGCAGTTCGAACAGGCGGTGAGACTGGTCCAAAGTATGTGCGCACGCTTGGGCGCGTGGCGTGTGGTGCGCAGAATGATGGGCGCGGGTAACCGGCGGCTAAGGTTGTGTCTTTGCCCGTAGGTCGGGCTACGACTGTTGTGAACGGAGGAGTTCGACGACGAGCCGCAGTTCGTGCTCGCCCAGTACCGTTTCGATGGTGCGGACGATGCCTGGTGAGCCGGCGATCTCGAGGCGATCACCGATCTGGAGTTTTTCTTCGCGGGTGAGATGGCCGGTCGCGAGCGTTGCGTCCCGGTGTCGCAGTTCGTAGCGGTAGCGGATCATGGGCATCGGGGTCGCGAACGCTACCCCCGGGGTCAGACGTTTCCGTGCGGGGGCTCGTGCTCTTCGGGCGGTCTCGCGGAGCCGGCGGTCAAATTTAAGTCCGAGACTCGCGCCGGTGGGCGGAAGCCTGTGCCACCGCCTATGTCACCGGGGTACGTGCGACATCGCGTTGCCATCATCGATTCCCGTCGCGAGTAGCTCACGCACGCGCGGAATCACCTCGCGTCCGTAGAGGTCGATCGTGGCCATCTTCTGCTCGTGGGGGACTCGCCCGACGGCGTAGGCCAAGTCGAATCTATTGAGCCCGAGCAATCGAATTGACGCAGCCAACTTGGTCGCGACGGTTTCCGGCGATCCGACATACAGGGACCCGCTGGCGATCTCTGCTTGGAATCCTTCCATTGTCGGACGTGCCCATCCGCGCTCGCGCGCTGATGCGTCCATGATCTCCGCCCAGTACGGCCATTGTGTGTCAACCGCTTCCTCATCGGTCTTGGCCACGAAGCCGAGCGAGTGCATACCGACCGGCATTGACGGGTGCCCGTTCTCGTCGAGAGCTTGCTTGTACAGGTCGACGTACGGCGCGAAACGGCTCGCATGCCCACTGATGACGGCGAGCATCAGCGGCAGGCTGTAACGGGCGGCCCTGATCACCGACTGCGGGCTGCCGCCGACACCCACCCACGTCGGGAGGCGTCCCGCTGGGAGCGGAGGACTCACGTACTGATTGTCGAGTGGCGATCGAGTGGTTCCGGACCAGGTCACGGGTTGATCGCGGAGCAAGCGCGTGAGCAAGTCGAGCTTCTCTTCGAAGAGCGTCTCGTAGTCGGCGAGGTCGAATCCAAACAGCGGGAAGGAGTCCGTCAGCGACCCGCGGCCGACGATCAGCTGTGCACGGCCATTCGATACCGCGTCGAGGGTCGCGAACTCGGTGTACACCCTTACCGGATCCTGCGTACTGAGCACCGTCACGGCGGTGCCGAGCCGGATGCGTTCGGTTCGACTGGCGATCGCCGCGAGCATCACATGACCTGCCGAGTCCATGAACTCGGGGCGGTAGTGCTCGCCGATGTTGAAGGAGTCGAGGCCGACGGCTTCTGCGAGAACGGCTTCCTCGACGGTGTTGCGGATGACCTGGTCGCCGTCGAGCAGGTGCCCGGACTCGTTGACACTCACCTGAGCGGGTGTGTCCAAGCCGAACTCGAATACGCGTGCGGACATAGTTCAGCTCGGTTTGCCGCTCTCGGCCCAGCGTCGGAAGAGTTCGACCTGCGCTTCGGCCCATGCTCCGTCGCACGGCATCGTGCCGGCTTGGAGGCGGGCGAGGATGGCGTCGGCGTGTTGGCTGACGTCGTCGTGTGACCAGAGGTCGAAGGCAGGCTGCATCGATTGCCGGTCGAGTGTGCGGAACATCGGTTTGATGTTGGTCTCGAAGCTCAAGGGTTCGTCGGCGTTCGGGGTCACGATTGCTCCTTTCTCCTCTGCTTCGGGCAGTCGCGTGGAGGTCTGTTACTTGACGAGTACGTCCGCGTCGACGGCGAGCGGCCCGGCTCCAGTTGGCAGGCGTTACGAGAAGAGAGCGGCGATGCCGAAGGCCAGCAGGGTGACGATCGCAGCGAGCGGGACGGCGAAGACGAGCACAGCACCGGCAAGGTGGGCCGGGGTCGCAGCTGTGTCTCCGGCCTCGGTGATTCGCCGGAGGTGTTCAAGCTCGTGTTCGCTGGCGCGGACCGGGCGACGAACGAGGCGTTCGCGGCGCGGATCATGGGTGTGCGAGTTGCCTTGCATCCTGGTTGCACCGTCAGTCTTCGCCTGCGTCTTGCGCTCATGATCGGCGTACGTCTCGACAGACGGTCGGCGGGAAGTTGCGCGAACATCGCTGTCGCCTTTCCCCGGTGGTGTCGAGCGTCATCAGAAGCCGACCACCTGCCGGATGAGGACGACATGGATGCGTCCGGGAGTCTCTTGGTGGATCTCGAGGATCTTGCCCACGTAGCTGTTCATCCCGTAGGCGGCGTAGGCGCGGGCGTCCTCGAGTTTCAGGCTGTGCTGGTAGATCCGTTCGCGCGCCGCTTCGGGGTTGGGGACGAGCTTTTGCGCGCCGATGACGAAGATGACGTTGGGGGCGCCCCAGGCGTAGGCGGCGAGCTGGCTGCCGGAGGCCGAGGCGATGACGAGTGTTCCGTCGCGGGTGACCGCGTGCACGCTGCCGAGCGCGTAGTCAGCTTGGCCGGCGAGTGCCTTCATCTCCGGCAGCTGGGTGGCGAAGTCGAGCGCCAGTAGCTTGTTGCGCACCGATTCGTACGGGCCGCCGTCATCGATCGCCGCTGCGATCCCGGTCACTTGCAACGTGACGGAGGTGTTCGTCATCACGGAGGTGCCTTCGGGGATCCGAGCGAGAACCGCCTCCCGCGCGGTGTCGAAGTCGTCGACGACGTCGGCGCTGAATCCGTGCTCTTGGAGTGCGACGACCGTCTCTGCGAGCGTCTGATCGTCGGGGAGCGTGGTGTAGCGGTCAGGTACCGGGGTGGTTGTCACTGGTGTTCTCCTTGGTTTGGCCGACGCGGTTCGTCCGGACCCTGAGCGACGTCTCAACCGCGTGCGGCCCCTCGGGGGTAACTGCGAGCACGGGCACATGGACGTGCTGGGTGACGTGCTGGGTGACGCTGCCTGTGAGGGCGGAGCGCACGCCGGAGAGGCCGCGGGTTCCGATCACGACGAGACGCGTCGGGTGGCGGTCGGCGTAGTCGACGATGGCGGCGCCGATCGAGCCGTCGGTGCGGAGCGAATGGGCCTCGGCATCGAAGCCGGCGGCGCGGGCCAGTGCTGCACCCTCTTCGGCGGTTGCCCCCGCGCGTTCGGCTTCGCCCTCGATCTGCGCGCCACCTGCGCCGGCTGCGAGTGTGGGGGATGCGACAGGCGGGGCGACGCCGAGGAACGGCTCCCAGACGTGAAGGACTGCGGCTCGGCCACCGCCGAGCTCGCGCGCGGCGACTCGGATCGCGTGTCGCGCATTCTCCGACCCGTCGAACGCGATCAAGATTTCGCCTCGCGCGCCGTTCACCGGGACAGCAGGTTTGTCGGACGGCTCAGTCTCGGGTCCGACGAGCTCAGCCGCTGCCTCCTCAGGTCCCTGCTCGAGGTCGTCGCGCCGCACGGTCAGGATCGCCACCGCTGCGGCGGCGAGGGCGAGCATGCTTGCCACGAGCAAGCCGCGCTGGAAGCCGACGACGAGCGCGTGAGTGCGATCCACGGGCGAACTGCCCACGCCGAGAAGGCTGGATGTCCTGCTTGCGGCTACCGAGGCAAGCACGGCAAGACCGACGGCCGCACCGAGCTGCTGCGACGTGCTGATGATGCCGGAGGCGAGGCCCGCTTCCTCGTTGCGCACACCCGCCGTCGCCAGCAGGTAGAGCGTCGCGTAGGTCAAACCCGAACCTGCTGCGCTGAGGAGGAAGCCGGGCAGGATGTCGGCCGCGTAGCTGCCGCTATCGGGAATTCTGCTTAGCAGGAACAGACCGGCGGCGACGACGGTGAGGCCGACGACGAGCATCGGTCGCGCGCCGAGGCGGGGGATCATGCGCTGGCCGAGTGTCGACGCGGCGGCCAGCGCGATAGGCCAGGGCAGGTATGCGAGGCCGGTCTTGATCGGGCTGTAGCCGAGCACCTGTTGCATGTAGAGGGTGGGGAAGAACAGCGTGCTGAACAGCCCGGCGACGAAGAGGAACATGACCGCGTTCGCGGCCGAGAGCGAGCGCGCTCTGAAGACGCCGAGTCTGATGAGTGGCGCGCGCGAGCGTAGTTCAACCGCAACGAATGCGAGCAGGAGGAGCGCCGCACCAGCGGCCGTCAGGGCGAATCGGGTCGAGCCCCAACCCCACTCCTGCGCTTTGACGATCGCGTAGACGAGCAGGCCGACGCCGCCGGTCACCGTGATCGCTCCGGGAATGTCGATCGCGCGCGTCTCGCCGTCGCTTGCGCGGCTGTTCGGCACATACCGCAGGGCGAGCAGAACTCCGGCGGCGCCGATGGGGACATTGACGAAGAAGATCCACCGCCAGGAGAGCGCGTCGGTGAGGATCCCGCCGAGCAGGAAACCGGCGGCGGCGCCGCCGGCGCTGACAGAGGCGAAGATGCCGAGCGCCTTGGTGCGCTCCGTCGTGTCCGTGAAGGTCGCGATGATGATGGCGAGCGCGGCAGGCGTGACGAGAGCGCCGGCGAGCCCCTGGACGGCCCGACCCGCGATCAACGTCTCGGTCGACTGCGCTAGGCCGTTGGCGAGCGACGCGGCAGTGAAGAGCGCGAGACCTGTGACGAACAAGGTGCGGCGTCCGTACAGGTCGCCGGCCCTGCCTCCGAGTAGCAGGAAGCCGCCGAAGAGCAACGCGTAGGCATTGATCACCCACTGCAGCGACAGCTGGTTCGCGAAGTGGAGGCTCGACTCAATCGCAGGCAGCGCGACGGCGACGATCGTCCCGTCGAGGACGACCACGAACTGTGCGAGAAGCACCAGCCAGAGGATCAGGCGTCGCGAGGTCGCGACCGGCTCGTTGAGCTCGCCGGCAGTCGAGATCATCGCTTCGCTCTCGTCGAGGCAGCCGGTACCGCAGAGATCGAGAAGTAGGGCCACTCGGCCGCGGGTGCGACCAAATGAGCGGCGGCGTCGTTGAAGGTGTCGATCAGCACGTCGTCGAGAATGCGGGCCGGTACTACGCGTTCGCATCCGCCGGTGGGTAGTCGTTGCCGGCTAGGCATGCAGAGCGTGCCGCCAAGCTGATCGGTCGACGACCCGCTGGGAGCTGCGCAACGATCCGGTCGTCTCGATTCGCTCTCGCCTTGTCGGCGGTTCGCCGTTTGTCGGACCAGGCGGGGTAAGACGCTGCGTCTTCGCGACCTCGACCTCGACGCGCGCAGCCCGGCTCGAGCCCCAGTCGCTCGACCACGTCCTCCGCTCTAGCGGCGGCAGCGGGGTCGGCGCGCTGCCGCGCGACGACTAGCCCCTCGCACCGTCCCTTGGCGGATGCGAGCGCAACCCGTGCGAATGACACTCGCCGACGTGAAGTCAACCACTTAGTCGAGTCGATGGGACATGTGCGTGCCGGCCCCGCATTCGGTCCTCTGCGAAAGGAGCACAGAAGACAATGTCATCTGCGAACAGAATCCGAACGCGGCTGTCACGGAAGGCCGCTCTCGCGATTGTCGGCGGGCTCATCGCTTGCGTCGCGCTCACGGCGTGGGCGAGTGGCTCGTCTGCATATGGGCGGGCGAGCGCGGGTGCGCCGCCACCCGAATGGGCGGCCAACGCAGGCGCATGGCCAGCCCACAACTACGACCTTTCGAATACGCGCGCGACTACTCAGACGCCGATCAACGCGCAGACCGTCTCAAAGCTCAAGGTGAAGTGGCGCTTCGCTTTCAAGGGCGCCAGCGCGTTCGGGGCCTTCGCCTCGAACCCCATCGTCCTCAACGGAACCATCTACCTGCAGGACCTGAACTCGAACGTGTACGCACTCGACCACTCGACAGGCAAGGTCGAATGGGAGCACGCGCTCAACAAGCCGAGCCTTGGTCCGAACGGAATCGCGTACGGCTACGGCCGCATCTACGGAGCAACCGAGACAAACGCCTTCGCGCTCGACGCCAAGACGGGGAAGCAGGTCTGGAGCCGCAAGCTGCCCGGGAACGCGAACGAGGGCATCGACATGGCGCCCCAGTTGTACGACGACACCGTTCTGTTCAGCACGGTGCCCGGCAACGGGCTCACATCCTTCTACAAGGGCGGCGCGCGCGGGGTCGTCTGGGCCCTCGACGCAGCGACCGGTAGACCTAAGTGGACGTTCGACACGATCGCCGACGGCGCCAAGCTGTGGGGCAACCCGAAGGTCAACAGCGGCGGCGGTCTCTGGTACCCGCCCGCGGTCGACAACCAGGGACGCGTTTTCATCTCGGTCGCCAACCCAGCGCCATTCCCCGGCACGCCCAAGTACCCGAACGGCTCGAGCAGGCCGGGCGCCAACCTCTACACCAACTCGCTCGTCGCACTCGACGGGAAGACGGGCAAGCTGCTCTGGTTCCGTCAGACCGTCCCGCACGACATCCACGACTACGACCTGATGATCCCTGCGATCATCACGACGCTCCCGCTCAACGGAGCCCAGACGGAGATCGTGCTGGTCGCCGGCAAGATGGGCAAGGCCTACGCCTACCGCGCCGACGATGGCAAGCATCTGTGGACGCGCTCTGTCGGTAAGCACCAAAACGACATCGGGCCGCTGCCTCTTCGCAAGTCGGTCGAGAGCTTCCCAGGCGATCTGGGCGGCGTCGAGACGCCGATGGCGCTCGCGGACGGTCGACTGTTCGTCCCCTGGCTCGACCTGGGCAGCCGCGCCACCGGGAAAGGGCTCGTCGGCAGCTCCAATTTCAATCTCGGGCGAGGCGGGCTCACCGCCGTGGACGCCACCAGCGGCCGGGTGCTCTGGGAGCGCAAGCTTCCGTCGATCGATCTCGGCGCCGCCACGGTTGCAAACGACGTGGTGTTCACCAGCACCTACGCGGGCCGTGTTTACGCCCTCGACACCAAGACCGGCAAGACGCTCTGGACGACCAAGGCTCCCGCCGGAATCAACTCCTTCCCCGCCATCGACGGCGACACGTTGCTCGTCAGCGCCGCCACGACTGCTTCCTACAAGAACCCGCACTTCGAACTGATCGCTTACTCGCTCTCATGACCAGGAACGGGGAGGTATCCGAAATGAGAAAACTCAACGCCCGCTCGGCTTCAGCGCTCGCCCTTGTCTTCGTCGCGTTCCTCGCCGCAGCCCCTCCGCTTCACGCGGCGCACGCAGCGCAGGAGCAGCAAGCGGCAACGACAATCAACGTCAAAGGCGGCGAGTTCTTCTTCAAGTTCTCGAGCAAGTCGATCGCACGGCCCACAAGAGTCACGTTCGTGTTCAAGAACGTCGGACACGTCGTCCACGACCTCAAGATCAACGGTAGAGCGACGCCGCCCATCCAACCGGGTAAGACGGCGAAGCTGGTCGTCGTCTTCAAGAAGAAAGGCCGGTACCCCTACTCCTGCACCGTGCCCGGACACGCCTCCGCGGGCATGAAGGGCATCTTCACCGTCCGCTGAGGTCGTGGCGATGATGCGTGTCCTGACCTTTCTCACCGCCGCCGTTACGGCGTTGCTGACGCTCGCTGCCAGAGGCGCGTCGCCTGGAGAGCCGGCGCGCGTGCGGACCCGCGCCAAGCGGCAGGCGTGGCGCTGATGCAAGTGGCGACGCTTGCGCACGACCGTCGCAGCAGCATTCCAACGCCGAGGCGCGCGGTTCAGGAGGTCGCGTGGACAGCTGCCGCGCATAAACGCAGCTGGCTGTCCACGCGCCCACTCGCTGCCGATCGAGCTGGCGCGGCCGCGGCAGCAACGGCTTCTTCGAGAAACGCAAGTTGGTCAGCGAGCTTGAGGGCGGCAAGACCCTGCCGGCGACGGCCGGCTTGGGATTCGGCGGCGCCAAGTAGGGGAAGCTGTCGGACGCTCGTACGGTCGCGTGGTCGACGCCGTCGCTGATGCGCGGGCCTTCCCTGCGGTGACGACGAACGTGAGACTCGTGTCGACCGCGTGGTCGTTGAGCGAGCGGCCGCCGCAGGTCGTGTGGGCGTGGCCCTGCAGCAGCGCCAGTTCGATCTCGAGGTAGTTGTCCTCGGAGGACGGTTTCGCGACGTCGACGACTTGGTAGTCGCCGAGGTACAGCTCGATCAGCGGACGCGTCCCATCCGGCTGTAAGGGGCCGTCGATCTTGCCCTCGATCCCGTTCAAGACGGCCAGGTTGGCGTTCAACCGCGCACGGTAGGCACCGAGGTAGTAGGGCGCCAGCTGGAAAGGGTCTTCCTGGTCGTAGATCCTCACGCAGGTCGACGTCTCGGTTGACGGCGTCGACCCCGTACTCACCGAGCAACTGGTTCTTGGCAAAAGAGACGCCCGAACCGCTCCAGGCGCAACGGGAACTTGCCGGCCCTGACCGTTTACCCGGCGGGCCGCGAACAGCGTTGGCGGCGTCCCGCCCGAGCATCGTGGCAACGTCAAGCTCGATGACGCTGCCCAGGATGTTCCATCCATCCGTAGGACATGGCACTTCCTCGGCTGAAGCTGAGCCAGATGCGAGCCCCTGGACACACCTTCGAGAATGAGGCGACGTGTGCGTTTCGCATCAGCCGGTGGGTAGTCGCCGGGGAGTAGGAGTGTAAGGTCGGCCGGGCACATGGTCATGGTTTCCGTGTTCCAAGAGCCCGACACCGAACTCGTCGGCCGGCGTGCCGAGTGTGGGGTGCTCGACGGTCTGGTCGAGGCGATTCGGGCGGGTGATAGCCGGTCGCTCGTTCTGTGCGGCGAGCCGGGCGTGGGCAAGACGGCGCTTCTGGAGTACGTCGCCGAGCACGCGTCGGGCTGCCGCGTGGTGCGCGCCGTAGGCGTCCAATCGGAGATGGAGCTCGCCTTCGCCGGGCTGCATCAGTTGTTGGCACCGCTGCTCGATCGGCTTGAGCGGCTACCGGTGCCGCAACGCGATGCGCTGCGGACGGCGTTCGGCGTCAGTCCTGGGTCGGCGCCGGATCGGTTCGTCGTCGGGCTAGCGGTACTGAACCTGCTTTCCGACGCGGCGGAAAAGCAGCCGCTGCTCGGCCTGGTAGACGATGAGCAGTGGCTCGATCGAGCTTCAGCGCAGGTCCTCGCCTTCGTCGCGCGGCGACTGGACGCAGATTCGGTCGGCCTGGTCATCGCGGCGCGCGCGCCGAGCGAGCAACTAGCGGGATTGCCGCAGCTAGTGGTCGAGGGTTTGGGCGAGTCCGACGCGCGTGCGCTGTTGGACTCCGTGCTCACCGGGCCTTTGGACGCGTTCGTCCGCGACCAGATCGTTACCGAGACTCGTGGCAATCCGCTGGCGCTGTTGGAGCTGTTTCGGGGGGTGACGCCGGCGGAGCTCGCGGGCGGCTTCGGGCTCCCGCACAGCGCTCCGCTCTCGAAGAACATCGAGGAGAGCTTCCGGCAGCGGCTCGACGCTCTTCCAGCCGAGTCCCGGCGCCTGCTGCTGCTTGCAGCGGCTGACCCCATCGGCGATCCGACACTGCTCTGGCGTGCAGCCGACCACCTCGCCATCGGACCTGACTCGGCGACGCCGGCGGCCGACGCCGGCCTGCTCGAGTTTGGCGCTCGCGTGCGGTTTCGTCATCCGCTGGTGCGCTCGGCGGCCTACGGCTCTGCGTCGCTCCAGGAGAGACAGGACGTGCACCGTGCCCTGGCCCAGGTCACCGATTCGGAGATCGACCCCGACCGCCGGGCCTGGCATCGGGCCCACGCCGCGACGGGGCCTGACGAGGACGTCGCCGAGGAGCTCGAGCGCTCCGCCGCCCGCGCGCAGGCGCGTGGGGGCCTGGCCGCGGCAGCCGCATTCTTCGAGCGCGCCGCGATCCTGACACCGGAGGCGGCTCGGCGTGCGCAGCGCCTGCTCGCGGCTGCCAGGGCCAAGCGCGACGCCGGCGCGCTCGACGCCGCACTGGGCCTGCTTGTCGCGGTCGAGGCTGGCCCACCTGACGCCCTGCGGACCGCCGAGGTGGAGCACCTGCGCGGACAAATCGCGTTGGGGCAGCAACGCGGCGGCGACGCTGCTCGGCTGTTGCTCGGTGCGGCCAGACGCCTTGAGCCGCTCAACGCCGACTCGGCGCGTGAGACACACCTCGAGGCGCTCGTGGCGGCGATCTGGGCCAGCGACCTCGACAACCCCGGCGGCGTCCTGGAGGCTGCGGAGGCCTCGCGTGCAACGCCCCCGGGTTCGGAACCGCCGCGGGCGGTTGACGTCCAGCTCGACGCGTTCGCGATCCGCTTGACGCAGGGATACGCAGCGGCCGCCCCGACGATGACCCGAGCACTGACGCTTGTTCTCGCTCTGGACGTCGGCACCGACGACGCCGGCCGCTGGCTCTGGCTCGCCGGTGGAAGAACCGGCACCCTTATCGCCTTCGAATTGTGGGACTTCGAGTCCTGGCAAGCCTTGGCCGCTCGCCAGGTTCAGTTCGCCCGCGACACGGGCGCGCTCGTGCAATTGCAGTTCGCGCTCAATTCCCTCGCCTGGACTCACATTCTCGCCGGCGACCTGACGACGGCGGCGCAGCTCTTCGAAGAAGATCGTCTGATCGCTGACGTCACCGGAAATCCGGCGGTTGCGTACAAGGGGATGATGCTCGCGGCCTGGCGCGGTCGGGAGGCCGAGGCGTCTGACCTGATCGACGCTATCTTGGACGAGGCGGCGGCAGGCGGTCTGGGCGTCAACCGTGCGACCTACGCGAGCTCGGTCCTGAACAACGGCTTGGGTCGCCACGAGGTCGCGCGCGACGCCGCTTGGCGAGCATTCCAGGGCGATCCTCCGGCATACGGGACGTTTCTCGTGCCTGAGCTGGCCGAGGCGGCGTCAAGGACCGGCGACACGGCGCTTGTCAGGGTCGCACTCGAGTGGCTGTCCGAACGCACGCGTGTGACGCCGAGCGAATGGGTGCTGGGGATCGAAGCCCGCGTCCGTGCCTTTCTGAGCGAGGGCGAGACCGCTGACAGTCTCTACCGCGAGTCGATAGACCGCCTCGGCCGCACCAGGGTGCGCGTGGAGCTTGCCCGCAGCCATCTACTCTACGGCGAGTGGCTCCGACGCGAGAACAGACGCACTGACGCCCGCAAGCAGCTACACACCGCCCACGACATGCTGGCGGCGATGGGCGTTGAAGCGTTCGCCGAGCGCGCCCGCCGCGAGTTGCTGGCAACGGGCGCGACCGCCCGCAAGCGCACCGTAGAGACCCGAGGTGAGCTGACCGCCCAAGAGTCCCTGATTGCGCGGCTCGCCCGGGACGGGCTCACGAATCCGGAGATCGGCACCCGGCTGTTCATCAGCCCGCTCACGGTCAAGTACCACCTACACAAGGTCTTCCTCAAGCTCGACATTCGGTCGCGCAGCCAGCTCGAACGCGTGCTGCCGGGCGACCCGGCCACCGCCCCGCCGCTCTAACCGCCGCGGCCTGGTCGGCCCCCGCCGGCCAACGACTAGCCCCTCACACCGTCCCGTGGCGGATGCGAGCCGCGATCCGCACGAATGACACTCGCGCGGTGAGCAAATGGTCACACACGCCGATCGAGACGCGGTTCCGGACGATCGACGGGCTGACGATCCGCTTCGCCGAAAGCGACGACCGGGACACCCACGCCCTCCTGCTGAGCCCGTGGCCGGAGAGCCTGCTCGCGTTCGAGCAGATCTGGGTGCGGCTCGCTAAACACACGCATCTGGTCGCGATCGACTTGCCGGGCTTCGGTCATTCCGAGCGTCGCAACGAGCTGCTTTCGCCGCGGGCAATGGGCGAGTTCGTGCTTCGGATAGCCGACTCGTTCGAACTCGAGAACCCCCACGCTGTTGGTCCGGACACCGGTACGGGAGCTCTTCTCTTTGCCGCGGCGATGCAGCCAGAGCGCCTACGGAGCCTCGTTGTGGGAAGCGGCGCAGCAGCATTTCCGCTCAACCTTGGCGGTCCGCTTAAGGAATGGATCGAAGCGACTGACCTGGAGGCCTACCGAAACACCGACCCGCGCCAGATCGTCACCAGCGCCCTAAGCGGCATCAAGCAGTACGCGCTGCCGGAGTTCGTCCGCGAGGACTATGTCTCCGCCTACGAAGGTGACCGGTTTGTCGAGTCGATGCGGTTCGTTCGGGCTTACCCGACAGATCTTCGTCTTCTCAGCAATCTCCTGGGCGAAGTAGCGACTCCCGTGCAGATCATTACGGGCGCCCGAGACGAGGTCGTGCCGCCAGTCAATGGCGAGTTTCTTCACGGCGGCCTACGTAACAGCAAGCTCGACGTCATTGATACAGGCCACTTCGTGTGGGAGGAAGCAGCGGCACAGTACGGGGCGCTGATTGCGAACTGGTGGAGCGGAGGCTACGCAGTCGTCGGATCAACCGCCGCGCCCTAATCAAGCCAACAACACATCACCGAAGGAGACAGACATGACCGACAATCCAAACGAACTGACAATCGAGAACTCGGTTCTGGTGCTGATCGATCACCAACCGGCGGTTGCCTTAGCAGTGCACTCCATCGATCATGGTCTGCTGATCGACAACGTCGCTGGTCTCGCGCGGGCGGCGAAGGATCTGGGCGTGCCGACGGTGCTGACCACGATCGGCGCGCAGGGGAGCGTTCTCGTCGACCCCATCTTCAAGGAGATCGGCGACGTGTTCCCCGAAGTCACGCCAATCGACCGCCCGTCGTCGAATGCCTGGTCACACGCGGACGTGCGAGCTGCCGTCGCCGCAACAGGGCGCAAGAAGCTGATCATGGCCGGCCTCACGACCGAGGTATGTCTAGCCCAGTCGTCACTCTCAGCCATCAAGGACGGGTTCGACGTCTACTTCGTCCCGGACTGCTCGGGCGGTGTGACCACTGAGGCGCACGAGTCCGCCAAGGTCCGCATGACGATGGCCGGCGCCAAGCCGATCACCTGGATGGCCGTCACCGGTGAGTGGGCGCCGTACTGGGCATCGCCCGAACGAGCCGCTCTCACCAATGCCACATCGCGTGCGGGCAGCGCTGCACTCCTGACCGACTACGTGATCGCCCAAGTCACGGCCGGGGTTGTGTCGCCGCCGGACTTCCTGTCTATTCCTGCTCAGGCTCGGGCCACCTCGGACCAACCGTAGGTTCTCCCGTTGCCGCGAGAGCGGCAGCGGCGCCTTGAAGTCGGACGCTCCTGGCTTGCCGCGGCGCAGCGGCGCCTTCTACCGGTCAGGGCGAACCGCAATGGCCTGGACCTTGAGGGAACCGCAAACGAAAGTGTCACGGACTCGTCGGACCGATATCTACTTTAAGCGCCGACGGACAGCGCCGGGCTCAGTTGAGCGACAAGAGCTGGTGAGACTGATCCAGAGTATGTGCGCACGCCTGCGTATGCGGCGCGCGGTGCCTTCGGTGGTACGGAGGGCGGAGGTTACGACTTGGCGAGGCGCTCGTCGAGGCGGTCGAGGAAGGTCGACCATCCGGAGCCGGCGACCTCGTATTGCCCGGGTGACATCAGGCCGCGTTGTTCGAGCAGCATCTCGGTGCGCCCGTCGCCGAGGTCGGTGAGCACGACGACGATCAGTTCGTAGCGTTCGTCGTCGGGCTGGTCGGAGATGGTGAAGACGAGCCGCTCCGGCGGCTTGACTTCGCGGTAGACGCCGGTCCATTTGATTTCGCGGCGCTCCGGGCCCGCGTACATTGTCAACCGCAGGGAGCCTCCGGGCCTGACGTCCATCGAGACGGTGTGGAGCGGCACTTCTCCGTTGGCGGCGCCGAACCAGTCGGCGAAAGCCTCGAGTTCCGTCCATTCACGCCAGACGCGCTCGCGGGGAGCGTTGAAGACGCGGGTGATCGTGATTCCGAGCCGGAATGCGTCCTCGTCGCGCTGCGGTCCACTCAACGCTTCCGACTCCTGTCCGGTGTCTGCAGGCGCTCGTCGAGGCGATCGAGGCGCTCCTGCCAGAAAGGACGGTACTTCTCGAGCCATTCGGTCGCCTCGCCGAGGCGGGCTCCGTGCAGACGCGACGGCCGCAACTGCGCCGAGCGCCCGCGTGTGATCAGCCCGGCCCGCTCGAGCACCTTGAGGTGCTTGGACACCGCCTGAACGGTGATCGGGAACGGCTCGGCGAGCTCGTTCACGGTCGCCTCCCCGTCTGCGAGGCGAGTGAGGATCGCACGCCGGGTCGGGTCCGCAAGAGCGGCAAACGTCTCTGTGAGCTGGTCGACTGCCACTCCGAGCGTCCCTCCTCAACGTCTCCAACCCGGGGGGCCTTTATCATCCGGACGGTTTAGCAACTACTTCGTTGAGTATGGTAGCGGGACGCCCGGATGTCGCCGGGTGCAAAACGAGAGTAAGGAGGATCGTGTGGGCAGGATCGTCGTCACCGAGTTCGTCTCACTCGACGGTGTGATGGAAGACCCGGGCGGAGGGGAGCGCTTCAGGCACGGCGGCTGGACGTTCGAGATCGAGCGCGGCGAGGGGAACGCCTTCAAGCTCGAGGAGACGATGGCGACCGATGCGTTGCTGCTCGGGCGAGTGACCTACGAGGAGTTCGCGAAAGCCTGGCCCTCCCGTGACGGGGAGTTCGCCGACAAGCTCAACTCGCTGCCCAAGCATGTCGTCTCCACGACACTCGAGCATCCCGCATGGAACAACTCGAGCGTTCTGAAAGGCGACCTCGACACGGAGGTGGCGAAGCTGAAGGAACGCTACGACGGCGACATCGTCGTCCACGGCAGCGCTCAACTAACGCAAACCCTGCTCGAGCACGACCTCGTCGACGAGCTACGGCTGATGGTGTTCCCCGTCGTGCTCGGCAGTGGCAAGCGCCTCTTCGGCGAAAGCGCCGACAAGAAACGCCTCGAGCTGCTCGACACCAAGACAGTCGGCGACGGCGTGCTCATCCTCACCTACGCACGGCCCGCGGTAGCCGAACCCTTCGCGGCGGCCAGTCCCTGATCGGCAAGGTGTGGCGGCACGGTCCTGCTGGGCCTCACAATTCGCCTGGGCGTCGAATTGACCCTGATGCACAAAGCGATCTCGATCACTCTGCCCCGGCAGCGTCCACATGCTGATCCGCTAATCCAGGAGGCGCGCGACCGTCACCGCAGGCGTCGACCCAGACTGCTGTTGATCGCGCTCGTTCTCGCCGTGGCCGTCGCTGCCTATGGTGGCTTTCGCTGGCGCGGCGGCGGGCCTGGTCCGGCGCCGTCGGGAGCGGCGGGCGCGCCTCCGGCCGGGGTTCCGCATCAGCGGGGTTGGTACGTGGGCGAGGCACGAGTCGCTACGCCGGGCTGTGTGCGCTGCGTCCAGATCGCGAGCTGGGCGTCAACGATCCCGTACCTCGACAAGCCGGGGGACTTCCCGCAACGGACCATGACTGCACTCGGGCCAAAGGGTGCGATCGTTTTCGTCTCGCGGTCGTGGCAGCCGTCGAGGCCATTGTGGATGCTCCAACGACATCCGCTCAGGATCGTCCGCACGCTCATCCACGCGGGCTTCGAAGGTAACCCCACCCATGATCGTGTCTCCGAGTGGCTGGCCTCGAGCTGGCGGGCGGGGTCGTTCGTCAGCGTCTATGTCTTCTTTGGCTCGCCAACGCCGCTGGCGCGAGACATCGCACGCGCCGAACGCGAGCTCGCCGGGACGACATTCCCGACATGGTCGCTCGGCAGGTAATCGCTGTTCATCGTGTGGGCGAACCTTCACGCGCGGACGCTCGAGGACGTCTCGCGTGTTGCCCGTCGGGGAGGTGCGGCTGTGCTCGCCGCCGCCGAGCGGCAAACGCGGTGCGGGTGTTGTGACGATGTTCGAGGCGGCAACGTATAGACCGTGATGAGGGTCTGGCAGGGGACAACGCCGGACGGGTACGGGGTGCTGGTCGAGCGTGATGAGAGCGACTGCTGGATCGTCACGGTCGCATCTGTCAGTCGAAGCCGGAACAGGTCGCTCGAGACGGCGCTGCTCGAGGCGGGCGGCGACTCCGTGTCCCACGCGTGGGCGGTGCGGCTTGCGGGGGTCGCCGCTCGGCGGGTGGCGGACGTGGTTTCCGAACGGCCGCCGCATAGTTCTCGTACAGGCGCGACGTAAGGTCCGCTCGCAGTGGTGGCCCGGGCTCTGATCGCAACGAGCGCCTCGATTCTCGGCTGCGGCCTCGCTGTCTGCGCGCACGCGGCTCCGGTTTCGGCGGCGTCGCCAACTCCGCGCTGGCTCGCGCCTGCGGAGCGGCAGACGCTCGATCGGGTGTTCGGCGGCGCGCGACCGGTTCACACGCAGCTGATCCCGTACGCGAAGAAGATTTGCGGTCGTCTGGGTCTTCGACCGCGTCGTCATCTGCGGAGCGTGCAGTGCACCGAGTAATGCGTCGCTGCCGCGCGGGCGGGTGATCCGGGTGAGCTATGACCGGAACACGCACCTCCTTCGGGCCGCCGACGGGATGCGCTTCTGCGAGGCTCACGGCTCATGGCCGCCGCTCGCGGAGTGCCTGCGCCGATGATGCGAATGCGTCTCGCGCTGCTCGTCGCTGCCGCGGCGGCGAGCACATCGGCGTTGCCAGCAGCGTCCGGCGCAATCGCGCCGAAACCGCTGGCGGTGTTGGGCGGTGCGAGCGCTGGCGGCTATCCGCTCGCAGGTGGCGGCCCTTCAGGGGAGAACATTCGCTTCATCGACCGGGGCACATTCTGGGTCGCCCTTCTGGTGCGCAACCGCTCTTCTCAGCAGGTCACGCTGCTTGGCGCGCGGACGCCGGTGCCGGCGAACAACCTCGTGCACCAGACTCGCGCGGGATTCTCCCCGTACACGCCCTGCAGCGGCGGTCGCCTATGTCCATGGCCGACCACACCGACCTCGTCGAAGCCGCTCGTGCTTGCGCCGCATGCGGAGGCGGCGATCAAGCTCAACTACCAACTCGTCACTTGCGCCCAGGCGAAGACAGCATCGACGGTGAGCTCAAGCACGCTCATCCTGAGCTACAGCCATTCCGGCAGTGCTGTCACTGACGAGACGGTCACGGCCGGGTATGCGCGGCTGCGGCTGCAGCCGCCCGCGGGTGTTGAGTGCCTGCCGCGGCCCTTGAGCTACATCGGCTTGGTCGGGTCGTTCACAACGTCGCCCGCGCACAAACCGGTCCCGGGCAGCGACGGCGACATGTGCACGGAGACGGCAACGGGCGGGCTCAGCTTCCGCAGTCGCGAGTTCATGGACCGCAGCGGCGTCGCGTTCCGGATCGAGATCACGTTGCGCCGCTACCGAGGGATCGGCAGCTACCACCGGAGCGGGCAGACGCTCGGTCCGGCGGAGGTGACGGCGCTCGGCGGCTTCGGCCTGCACGCGTGGACCGTCTTCGACGACCCGAACGGCACCGTCACCGTCACCACCGCACGCGGTCCCACCATCGGTGGTCGCGTCAGCGCCGTCTTCTCAGGCCATCGTCGCTTCTTCCGCGCCTACGGTGCCTGGCGCTGCACGACCCTGCGATGAGCCCGCTGCTGCCCGGCATACGCCTTGGCGCACGCGCCGGCACACATCCGCTGACGCGCACTACGATCGCGGGTCTGCTCGCTGCAATCGTCTTGCCTGCGGTTGGAGGAGCCGCCGATGGATATCGGTATCCACGCTTTCAGCCGGTGTCGATTGCGTTCTTCGACGCGCGGCACGGCGTGCTTGCCGAGGACGACTGGGTCTGCCAGAAGGCGCACGGCTGCGAGGGCCGCATCCTCGTGACCCAAGACGGCGGTTCCCGGTGGCGCGTCATCTTTACCGGCGCCCGCGGAATCGAGTTGTTCCCGGTGCGCGGAACACAAGTCGTGTTCGCGCTCATCGGCGACGCGATGCTCGAGAGCACCGATGCCGGGCTTCATTGGCATCGACTCGACTGGGGGCCGGCAATCGTCAGCTTCGTCACGCCGGCGCGCGGGTGGCGGCTCGGCAGAGTGACGACGCTCGCCCACCCACCGCCGTTGTACGAAACACGAGACGGCGGTCGCGGCTGGAGCATGCGTGTCGACCCGTGCAAGCGCGACTACGGAGTGCCCGCGGCGATGTCCTTCGCGTCGAATTCGCGCGGCTGGATCGTCTGCAACACGCAAGCGACAGCCGGCTATCAAGGCAAGGCGGTCTGGATGACCACCGACGGCGGTGGCAGCTGGGAGCTGCGCGGACGCACGCATCCGATCGGGCCGCCCGAGCCGAAGCAGCAGGTCGGAAACCTGCCCGGCTACGGCTACCCGACCGGTGCCGCCTTCCTCGCCGACGGGCACGGCTGGGTCATGCAAGGCCGCGGCGACATGCTCATCACCGCCGACGGCGGCCACACCTGGCAGCACTCGCCGCTCACGCAACTCGACACCATCGCCGCCCAGTCAGCCGACCTGCTCAGCGACAGGCTCGGCTTCGTTCTCCTACGCGGGTGCATCGTTCGGCTTGTCCGCACCGACCTCGCGGCCGCCGCGGCGACGACGCTCGCGCGCTGGAAGTCGCCGACCCAATGCTGACCCGGCTACACCCGTTGAACAGCTCGAGTCTCGCGCTTGTCGCAGCTGCACTTGTTGCTGTGCTCATCGGCGGCGTCATGCCGGCGTCCTCGGCTGCACGCCGCGTATCGTCGAACTGCGCGACCTCGCGGTTGCGAGTCAAGCTGGGCCAGCTGGTCAGTGAGAAGACCGAGCAGCACACGGCCACATTCGCCCTTCTGAATCCTGGCTCCGGCTCATGCGCGCTCGACGGCTACCCCGTCGTGACGTTGTTCGATTCCAGAGGAAGGCTGCTGCCGTTCGTCTATGGCCACAGCGGCGATCAGATGATCACCGCCGCCTCGCCCAAGCTGGTGCGTGTGCCTGCCGGCGGGACGGCGTACTTCGCGCTGAACAAGAACGCCTGCGTCTCCGCCGCCAGCCGTGTTGCGACCGCGATCCGCGTGCGGCTGTCGGGTGGCTCGAGAACCCTTTCGCTCCAGCTGCCGCACTACCCGCTGATCGAGTTCTGCCCGGCCGGCGATCCCGGCGATGGCATCACTGTCTCGCCGTTCGAGCCGACACTGACGGCCACGGCGTGTCGCTCGCAGCGTGCCTGCGGGCCGGGCGTCGAGCCGATCCGCACCTCTGGGCCGGGCGACTACGGAGTGCTGCAGCGGTTCGCGCCCCAGTCGGCGTCGACCTGGTGGGCAATCGTCGCCAGCAGCCGGACTGGGAGGACGTGGCTGGTGCGCACGACCGACAGCGGCGGCCGTTGGCAGGACGTGACCCCGCCGCTGAAGATGGTGTTGGTCTCGTCGAGCTTCTTCCTCGGTCGGGATGCGGCCTGGATCGAAGGCGGCATCCGCTTCGAGACGCGGACGGAGCTGGTTTACCGCACGCTCGACGGAGGCCGCAGCTGGCGACGGCTCGCGACAGTGCCGGCGGGCTGTCAGCTTGACTTCGTCGACCAACGCGACGGCTGGTGTGCGGTGATTGGCGCGGCGCTGGGCTCGTCGACGGTTCACCTCTATCGAACCGTCGACGGTGGTTCGACCTGGACGCTCGTCTCGCGCACCGGTCTCTATGACAGCGGCTCGACGCCGGATGCGTTGCCGTACGGCTGCGACAAGACGATTGCCTTCAGCTCACTGACCGTCGGCTGGGCGGCGAGCGTCTGCGCCGGCGGCTCCCCACCCCTGTTCGAAAGCGAGGATGGCGGCGCGCACTGGCGGAAATTAGCGCGCGTGCCTGTGCCGAAGGGAGCGCCGAGGCCGCCTGCAGGCGCGAGCCTGAGCCTGCCCGCGGTCGCCGGCTCCCGGCTCGCCCTCTCTCTCGACATCGGCGGCAATCCACGAAACGCGACCGCGATCGCGACAAGCACGAACGACGGCGCGAGCTGGAACGCGCGTCTTGTGCCCGGCTTGCCTCACTACTGGACGGTGGACCTGCTCGACGTGAGGCACTGGCGCCTCAGCGACGGCAGAGTCCTGCTTTCGACCGACGACGCGGGCGGCCACTGGCACCGCTGGAAGGCGCCCGTCAGGATGACGGATGCCGTGGGCGCGCCGCTCAGGCTCGACTTCATCGCGCCCCGTATCGGCTTCGCCGTCCCGGAAGCAAACGCCGGGCCACTCTGGCGAACAGAAGACGGCGGGCACACCTGGAAGCGAGTCACAGTCACAGCCGGCCCCTTCACGCTGCCGCGTCGATAGGCAGTCGGTATCGGCGCGCTTGACGCGACGGCAAGAAGCTGTCAGAGTCGCCCCCGTCAAGTTCTGTGGGCCCTCGGGTTTGCAGGACTTGGCATTTTCTGTCTAAAGAGCGATCGACCTCCTCTCTAACAAGTAGGGGATCGTCGGCAACCGGTGGCAAGCAGTGGCAAACATGCTCTTCACCATGCGCTCCGGAACCGTTGCCGTGGGTTGCCAGCGGTTGCGGATCGGCCTATTTGAGCGGTTTTTGAGCGCGTCCCATTTGCCACCGGTTGCCACCGGTTGCGCCCGCTGGGCTCCATAAATGCTCCATCCCTTCGCCGCGGATCGCCTATGGCCAAAGGGATTCGGGTGTCCCGCCATGTGCGCGTCGAGTGTTGAGCCCTTCTCTGTAGAGAAGGGGTCGAGGTCAGAACGGGTACTCATCGGGCTTTTTCATAGGCCGCCGTCGTGGCGTCTATGTGAGCTCTGCCGGCGTCGGCCCTTCGTTTCGGGCTTCGATCGCCTTGACAGTCTTGCCGAGTTGCTTTTCCAACATGGGCTTGCCGATGATCCGGACCACGATCGCGAGGGCCCGTCCCTTGAGGTTCTTGCCGTTACGGACCACGACGACGTCGACGTCGGTCGTCCCGTCGGGCGCCTGTGTGAAGGTGTATGTGTGACCTGAGTTGCCTCCCCACACGTTGGAGTCGGTGGTCGTGAGGACGACGCGGTTTGGATCGGACCAGTCGTAGTGCAGGCGTTCCCAGATGCCGCTCGAGCCCTCGGTCACGTCGGCCTGATCGGGGCCTTGGTCGTGCACTTTGAGGTAGCCGTCGGCGCTGTTGCGGAAGAGCGTCGAGCGCCCCGGCCCGAAGTCAGTGAGCCCGGCGATGAACTGTCCGGGCGTCGAGGTGGTCGTATGGTGAAGGTGGATCGTGGCCATGGGTGCTCCTCGGTTCCTTGACACGTCCCTGCGTACGGCCAACGCACATCCGGTTCGCAGGCACCGATCGAGTCTCAGAGTCTGACGTGTATGCGGTAAGTGCGGGAGCGAATGTCCAGCCAACCTAAAAACAGGACCAGTCGCTGACAGCAAGAAAAACGAAGCCCTCTCTGAAGCTTCCGGCGAGGGCGGTCACATCGATGATCGGCATGCCTGACTGCTTGCGTGGGTTCGAAGTGGTTGGGTTGCGGGCGTGAGCGCGACCGGTGTCGGCGTGCGGAGACGGACCAGGTTGGCGGCCGCAAAGACGGCCAAGGCGATCACCGCCGCGCCGTACTCATAGGACGTAGCGACGAGCCCTCCGCCTTTCGCGACGGCGAACCCGGCCGCGACGGCGGGAACACCCAAGCCGAGGTAGGAGACAGTGAAGAGCACCGACAGCACGCCCGCTCGCTGATCGGGCCGCGCGAGCGGGGCGACGAGGCGGATGCCGCCCTGGAAGCCGGTGCCGAAGCCAACGCCGGCCAGTGCAGTCCCAGCGAAGAAGCCCAGCCATGAGGCAGCCCAGAGGGAAAGCAAGACGGCTGCGACGCCGGCGATCAGCGCGCTGGTGCCGATCAGCATCACACTCGGCGCCGGCAGCGCCCTGAGCAGATAGGTGGTGAGGGAGGCGACTCCGGCGAGGATGCCCAGGCCGAGCCCGCCGTCGACGACCGACGCGGAGCCGACGAGGTGGTCGATCAGGGCCGGTCCGAGCGAGCCGTAGAACGCTGCGAGCGCCCAGACGGCGAAGAGCACGGGCGCGGCGGCGAGCAACGGTCGGCGGGTCTGGGCGGGGAGAGCGAGTTGCGGAATCAGCGACCGCCACGCGCCAGGCGCGTTGGGACTGGTCTCGGGCAGCAGGGCCACGGCAAACATCTGGATCACCACCACGCCGGCGAAGGCGACGTAGATCAGCTGCGTCGGCGCGGGAAGCCATTGCACGGCGAACGCCGAGAGGAGTACCCCGATCGCCGTCCCTAGGCCTGGGGCGGTGGCGTTGGCGACAGCACCGCGCGTCTGGTCGATGTCGAGCAGCCGGCGCCGACGGCGCCGATCGCCCCGCCGGTCGCGAGGCCCTGAATGATGCGCGCGGTCAGGAGTGCAGCGAGGCTATGGGCATCGACGAAGACAGCCAACGCGATGAGTTGGCCGGCGATCCCTGCAAGCAGCACCGGTCGGCGTCCAATGTGGTCAGAAAGCCGTCCTACCGTGAGCAACGCTGCGAGGAATGCGATCGCATAGACGCCGAAGACAACGGTCGTGGTGAGGGCCGAGAATCCCCACGCCGCTTGATAGGTGGCATACAGCGGCGTGGCAGCGGACGACGCGGCCAGGAACGAAACGGTGATCGACGCGAGGAAGAAGAGCCGAAGCAGCGGTCGCCCTCCCTGCGGTCTGACCATAGTGACGCGGACGGCGTTCGCCGGTTCGGCGATGCTGTTGCCGCGGCCTTGGGCTGGCATCGTTCCAGGCTCCTTTTCCGCGGCTAGCGGTGGTGGTTGACGACTTCGATGTTGTTGCCGTCGGGGTCGAGCACGTAGGCGGCGTAGTAGCCGTCGTGGTAGCGGGCGCGTTCGCCTGGCTCGCCGTTGCTGCGGTATCCGGCCGCGGTCGCGTCCGCGTGGAAGCGGCGAACGTCGTCGTCGTCGCCTGAGAACGCGATGTGGACGTTCTCCGTCGGCTCACCCGCGACCACCGATAGAACGCCGTCTGATCTGCCGACAGCGAAGCTGGCGCGGTCCGACGCTTGCCGACGGAGCGTGAGGCCCGCCGTTGCGGCGATCGTCGAGTAGAAGGCGGCGCTCGCTTCGACGTCGTGCACGCGGAGGCCGACGTGATCGATGCTGCCTCTCGGCCGCGCGCCGTCGCGGTAGACCGCTTCGAAGTTGTTGCCGGCGGGGTCTTGGAGGAATGCGGCGTAGTAGTCGTCGGCGTAATCGGGGCGCGGGCCGGCGGCCCCGTTGTCGGTGAAGCCGGCGTCGATGCCGGCCCGCCAGAAGCGCGCGACGTGTGCTGGTGTCGGCGCGACGAACGCGATATGAGCTCGTCGTCCGACTGGGTGCGCGTCGTCGCTTTGCGTGAGGGCGAAGTTGCCCCAGACCGAGAGACTCGGCGTACTCGCTGTCTGCTCGATCTCGAGCGCTGCGAGCATCGCGGTGAACGCCGCGTCGACGGTCGCCAGGTCACCGACACGAAGGGTGAGGTGGTCGAACATTGCAGACTCGACTCGCGTGTGTGGAGTGCTGTTCGCGTATTCCGCATATGCCTCGGGCGAGATCTCGCCGCGCTCGAGTAGCTCGTTGAGCTCCTGCCCTGTTTTCGACTCGCCGCTCATGGCTGACTCCTTCGCTCGAATGTGTTTGGACGATTGATGTCGTCTAGACCGCTCTGCGGCCGCCGTCGACTGCGACGGTGGCGCCGGTCACGTAGCTCGCGCGTGGGGAGGCGAGGAAGGCAACGACCTCCGCGATCTCCTCGGGTTGCGAGGCGCGGCGCATCGGAGTCGTCTCTCCCAGCGCTGTAATGAATTCCGGGCCTGACGGCGACGGTGTGTAGACCGGCCCCGGCGCAATCGCGTTGACCCGCACGCCGCTCGCGCTGTACTCCGCGGCCCAGGCGCGCGTCATCGCCTCGAGCGATGCCTTGGTCGCGCCGTAGGCTGCACCCCCCACGAGGCCGACGCCGCCCGCCATGCTGCTGAGGTTGACGATGCTGCCGTGGCCTTTCGCAGCCATCCCGGGAGCGAACGCCGCCACGAGGAAGAACGGCGCCCGAACGTTGCTGGCGAACATCTTGTCGAACGCGGAGACGTCGAACTCCGCGGTCGGCCCGAAGAGCGCGATCCCGGCGTTGTTGATCAGGATGTCGACCTCGCCGACGTCGCTCGCCAAGCGCGCCACGTCGGCCGCGTCGTCGAGGTCAGCAGCAACGAAGCTGGCCTTGCCGCCGGCGGCCGTGATTTCCTCAACCGTGTCGGCGCCACGGGCGGCGTCCCGGCCATGAACAACGACCTCGGCCCCTTCGCGCCCCAGTTGCAGCGCGACCGCGCGGCCGATCCCCGAGGTGCCGCCCGTCACCAGCGCCCGTTGCCCCTCGAAGTTGTGTTGACCCATCGCTGACATTTCCAACTCCTTCGTCTTCGTGTGGAAGCAGCGTGCCACCGACCAGGGGTTTCGTCTTTAGCGAGAATGCCTAACTTCTTGCTCTGTCTCTGTACGATCCTCTAAGGAATGGGAGAGCGCCCGCAAGGCCCCGAGCCAGCACCGTTACGACGGGTTCATGACCGGGCGATGCGCCGCGTAGGCGAGGCTCTCGCCGATCGGTATCCGGAGATCGGCCAGGCGATGGCCGCTCGGATCCTGCAGGAGATCCCCGAGTACCAGAACGCCGCACCCGAGTTGATCAATGATCTCCGGGCCGGTGCGACGGCCACCGCCGAGGTGCTCGCGCGAACATGCGCCGAAGGTTCGCGCATACGTCACGAAGACCTCGCGTTCTTACGTGCTCTAGCAGCGCGGCGCGTGCACCAAGGGGTCAGCCTCGAGGCCTTCATCCACGCCTACCGCGTCGCGCTCCGCGCCTACTGGGACGCGTGCGCCGAAGAAGCGACGCGCCTAGGGATCCCCCGAGCAGCCGGCTTCGCACTCGCTGGCACAACGATCGAAGCAGTCGACAGCATCACGACGCAGGCCGCCGACGCCTACCTGCGCGAAGAAGCGCGGGTCCGGACGCAGAGCGGCCGAGCAGCCCGAGACCTGGTCGAGCGCCTCATCGACGGCCAGCCGATTGATCCCGGCCGGCGCCACCCCGCCGCCCCCGGCCTCGACCCGACCGGACAGCTCCTCACCGTCGTCGGAAGGATCGAGCAGACAACGCTCGCCGTCGGCGACGCACTCCAAATCGTCAGGGACACACTCGAGGAAAGCATGTCGCTCGGAACCAAGAAACCGCTCGCGACGATCCGCCACGGGGAGCTCGTCCTCATCATGGCCGGCACCTCGTCGCACGCCAAAATCGCAAGCCTGCGAGC
>WNFR01003875.1_pt1 | contig 33024 bp, 34 predicted proteins | sample 5400221 | NCBI WGS metagenome assembly WNFR01 (sample SAMN13153357, study PRJNA577476) | soil metagenome | isolation source: 40 cm soil under Madrone tree | place: USA:California | collected 2016-06-14
TGGTCGAGCAAGAGATTGTAGCCCTCGCGCGCCGCGCGGCGGATCGACTCGGCGCTGCCGGCGCCGAGCCAGAACGGCGGGTGCGGCTGCTGTATCGGGCTCGGCTCGACGACGACATTGTCGAACCGCCAGCGCTTGCCCTGGTAGGAGAACCGGCCGGGCGAGGTCCACGCCTTGCGGATCACCTCCATCGCCTCGTCGAAGCGCTCGGTCGCCTCGTCAGCCGGGATGCAAAAGCCGGAGAATTCGTAGGCGCGGTAGCCCTTGCCGACCCCGAAATCGAGGCGCCCGTTCGACAAGAGGTCGAGGGTCGCCGCCTGCTCGGCGACGAGGATCGGGTTGTGCCAGGGCAATACCACCACCGCGGTGCCGAGACGGATGCGCTCGGTGCGGGCCGCCAAATAGGCGAGCATGCTCATCGACGCCGAGACTTGGCCAAAGCCGGTAAAGTGGTGCTCGACCAGAAAGACGCTCGAAAAGCCCAGCTTCTCGGCCTCGATCACGTAGTTGACGAAGTCGTGATAGGCGTGGCTGTCACCCGCCGGGCCGCCGCGTGCGCGTGCCCCGCCGAATAGTCCGAATTTCATGCGCCGCCTCCTCGGAATCGTCTGCGCAATATACGCTCGGACCCCGTCAAGGTCGATGGCGCAGCGCCCAGTGCCACGAGGCGAGAGCCTTCACGCTGATGTGATGCGCATGGCTGCTATGCCAGATCGAGCCTCCCGCAAACTCGAGCCTGACCTAATTGCTGCAGCGCAACAAGGCGGAGTCGACTATGATCGATGATGTCGAACGCAGGCTCGGTCAGGAGAACGACGACCGGCAAGTTGGAAGCTGGCGCGTCGTGCTCTCGGCCTGGGCTCTCGTTCTGTTATTCGTGTTCGTGCTTGCCGGAGCCCAGGCTTTGGCATGCCGGCGCGGCGGCTCGCATTCTCAAGCACATCTGGCCGGGGCCGTGATACCCCGGCATGATACGTCCTGCGGCGGACCGGGCATTCCGTCGGCGCCCGGGATCGACCGGTGCGAGAACCTGCCGATCTCCGAGGATCGGTCGGCCTATTGGTGAGAGGATAATGACTGCGGCGCGGCGGGCGCAGCGGCTGGCCGCACCGGATGGCGTCCATTGTCGACCGCCGCGAGCTGCGCGGAGATCTGGGCTCCCGAAACCGAAATCCGCTTTTCGGCGCCGGATCCGGCTGAGAAGACGACCGTCAGGCCTTGCGGATTGGCACGGAGCTCGCTTTCCGGGATGCTCGCGGCGAATTCCTCGAGATAGGAGCAGCCTCCGTCGCAGGTGATTTCGTTGCGGCCGATCTCGATAAAGCGCAAGGGACGTCCTGCGTCGTTGCGCGCGGCCTTCCAGCGCCGCTCCGCTCCGCTATAGCTGTCCGAGACGTAGAGCTGGTGTTGGGTCTCCCCGGTCTGGCTGTCGACAAAACTGCGCAGACAGAAGAAATTGGTCTCCGGCACGCCGAGAAACGGCGGCGCATGCTGGGTCCGGGTGCCGACTACACCGATAAAGCGCGGCGTCGCCGTTTCTGGCGCCGCTGCCGCTGCAGCACCTGGCCGGGCGGGATCTTGCGGCGGCGGGGGCTGAGCGCAGGCGGCCAGCGCCGAGCCCAACAGCACGGCAAGAGCCCCTCCCCGAACAAGCGTCATGTTGAACGGTCGACGATCTCGGGATTGTTCTCGCCGAGCCGAGGCGCCAGTTTGGCAAGCGGCGGGCGGGCGCCCCCGAAGGAGAGGGGGAGACCGACGAGCGAAAGTTGACCCAAGTGTTGGACAATCCCGAGTGCCGCGGTCTGCGCGTCGGCGACGACCTGGTCGACGGTTTGGATCGGCCCATTCGGGATGCCAGCGCCATCCAGCCGCGCCGCCCAGACCGCAATCGGCTCGGCCGCGAAGAGGTCCGAGAGAATGAGGGTCAGCGGGCCGCGATTGACGACCCGGTCGCCGTTGGTGCGGAAGCGCCGGTCTTCGGCAAGGCCCGGCCGCCCGATCGCGGTGCACAGCCGGCGGAACAGGTTGTCGTTGCCGGCGGCGACCATGATGTGCCCGTCGGCGGCCGCGAAGGCCTGGTAAGGCACGATTTGCTCGACGCCGGAGCCATACCGCTTCGGCACCTCGCCATTGGCGAGATAGGCCGAGATCGGCAGGGTCATCCAGGCTAGTGTCGTCTCGTAGAGCGAGGTGTCGACGACACCGCCGCGCCCGGTATGTCGGCGCTCCTGCAGGGCGGCGAGGATGCCGATTACGGCCCACATCGCCGTCGCCATGTCGATGATCGACACAGTGACCCGTACCGGCGGTCTCCCGTCCTCGCCGAGCAAACTCATCAGCCCGCCATAGGCCTGCATCATCGGATCGTAGCCCGGCCGGTCGCGCAACGGCCCCGTCGCTCCAAAAGCTCCGATATTGCAGTAAATGAGGCTCGGCTTTTCGGCGGTCAAAGCGGCTGCGGAGAGGCCATACCGGTCGAGAGTCCCAGATTTGAGGTTGTGGATCAGCACGTCGGCGCGATCGCGGATCAGCTCGTGCAGCCTTTCGACTTGAGCTGGATCGGTAAGGTCGATCGTGATGCCCCGCTTCGCCCGGTTAAAGGCGTGGAATGCGGTCGCGGTCCCCTCGGCAAAAGGCGGACCCCAGCCGCGGCAGGCGTCGCCTCCTGTTGGATTCTCGACCTTGATGACCTCGGCCCCGAGCTCGCCGAGTATCATCCCGGCATAAGGCGCTGCGACGCTGTGACCAATCTCGATGACGGTAAGACCGGAAAGCGGGCGGGTGCTCGACATCAAACTTCCTCTTCAAGCGCAATTTCTTATTACCACGGAGACACTGAGTGCGCGGAGGGGACGCAAACTTTCTCCGTGCCCTCCAAGTCTCCGTGGTGCAAAAGTGCTCTGAATTGATGTTTCCGCAGGAGGGGCGAAATGAGCGACACGCCGACCATGGTGGCCCTCGGTGAGGATTATCCCGAGCTGCGCGAGTCGGTTCACAGGATCTGCGAACGCTACCCCGGTGCCTATTGGCGCAAGCTGGAGGCGGAACAGGCCTATCCGACGGAATTCATCGCCGAGCTGACGCAGGGCGGCTTCCTCGCTTCGCTGATCCCCGAGGAATATGGCGGCTCGGGATTACCCCTGCGAGCCGCCGCCGTGATCCTCGAGGAGATCAACGCATCCGGGTGCACCGCCAGCCAAGGCCACGCCCAGATGTACATCATGGGCACCGTGCTGCGGCATGGCAGCGAGGAGCAGAAACAGCGTTATCTGCCGAAGATCGCGTCAGGGGAATTGCGGCTGCAAGCTTTCGGGGTGACCGAGCCGACCACCGGCTCCGACACGACCAAGCTCAAGACCCGGGCAGTGCGGCAGGGCAATCACTACGTCATCAACGGACAGAAGGTGTGGACCTCGCGGGCCCGCCACTCAGATTTGATGCTGCTGCTGGCGCGGACGACCCCGCTCGACGAGGTCAAGCGGCGCACCGACGGGCTATCGGTCTTTCTCGTCGATTTGCGCGAGAACCTCGGGCACGGGGTCGAGATCCGCCCGATCGAGGCGATGATCAACCACAACACCACCGAGGTGTTCTTCGACAATCTGAAGGTGCCGCCCGACAACCTGATCGGCGAGGAGGGCCAGGGGTTCCGCTACATCCTCGACGGCATGAATGCCGAGCGCATCCTGGTCGCCCAGGAGTGCATCGGCGACGGGCGCTGGCTGTTGCAGAAGGGCATCGAATACGCCAAGGAGCGCGTCGTCTTCGACCGGCCGATCGGGCAAAACCAGGGGGTCCAGTTCCCGCTGGCGCGGGCCTATGCCGAGCTCGAAGCGGCCGACATGATCTGCCGCCGCGCTGCCGCGCTGTTCGACGACGGCAAGGAATGCGGCGCCGACGCCAACATGTCGAAACTGCTCGCTTCGGAGGCGACCTGGCACGCCGCGGAGGCGACCTTCGCGGCCTATGGCGGCTTCGCCTTCGCCAAGGAATACGACATCGAGCGAAAATGGCGCGAGGCCCGGCTCTACCAGACCGCGCCGATCTCGACCAATTTGATCCTCGCCTATCTCGGCCAGCACGTCCTCGGCATGCCGCGCTCGTACTGAGCGCGGAAGCTAAGCGGCCTTGCGGCGCCGCATAAAGGCAAGGCCGTACAGCGAGGAGCCGAGGACCACGAGCGTGCCCGGTTCGGGGATCGGCGCCGGAGCATCAACAATGACAATACCGTCAGTTGATATCGCGAGAGTAGATACACTGCCGAAGGTGTCTGCCGTGAAACTCGGCACCGGGGGGTCGCCAAAGGCGATGTTGTCGACTTCGAACGCATAATCGGTGGTCCCCAGGATCACTTCGTCGTAGAAGCCACTGCCGAGATCAAAATTGATATAACGGTTGGAGGCCGTCGAATGCTGATCGCCATTCGCCACGAGCCCGGCTAGGCCGACGATCTCGGTACCCGTGTAGGTCGCGATCTGCTCGTTATCTCTGAGGAAAGTGATCGAGTTGTAGGGATCCATCGATCCCCAGTAGAGGCCGAAATAGTTCTCCGGATTGGTGAAGGCAAAATGCACGGCCCCTGCCGCAGAAGGGTATGAGACAGTCAAGAAGTTTGTCGTGTCGCCCGCCGGTTGCGCATACTTACCGACGAGGCTGGTGTTTTCTATCGCGCCGGATCCCGAGAGCGCGCCACCGTTAAACTGGTAGGACGGCAGGCCGCCCACCGGGAGATTGTCGAAACCGAGCACGGTTGCCCCGGGCAGGCCGGGCGACAGCACACCCGGAGCTCCGGCAGCGATATCTATCGAGGCCGCCGGCACTTCCCCGGCCACCAGCGAGATGAGTGCTCCGGCAACCGCGGCGGTGAGATATTTCTTCATCAGGTTCCGAGAGTTCGTTAATATGTTTAACACAGCATATTTCGCAGATTTGTCATATTATCGTCGGTTTAGTGTCCCGGTCCAGCGTAATATTGGTTAATAGAAAAAAGAGTCCGACCAGTATTTGGAACGTGTCAGGCCGTCCTACCGACGATCCCACTGGGAAGGTGCGTCTCGATAACAGGGCCCTTCCCATAGGCGAGCCGCCAATGTCGCAGGAGATGCAGTCTTCTTCGGCAGCGGCTATATTGGCGCTCCGCCGAGGCCGCCGGTTGGGGGCGGAACCGACCGATCGCCAAACTGGTCGCGAAGGTTCTAACAGCTTTCCTCGGCGCCATGCGGAACGCCGGGCAACGCCTGAGACGGAGAAACCCATGCAACTGATGTACTTCACCGAGCAGCCGATGTCGGCCTATCCGGCCGAGGAGGGTCTGAAGTTCGGCGCCACGGCGCTGATGTTTTCCAACAAGTACTTCGACCCGGTCGCCGGCAGCCGGCTCTACAACGAATATCTGGAGCATTACATCTATGCCGAGGAGATGGGCATCGAAGGCTTCATGCTGAACGAGCACCACAACGCGCCGTTCTGCATGCAGGCGAAGTGCAACATCTTTGCCGCGATCCTCGCCGCGGTGACGAAAGAGGCGAAGATCATCCTCCTCGGCAACCCGCTGCCCTTGGCCGAAAATCCGGTCCGGCTCGCCGAGGAATTGTCGATGATCGACATGATCTCCAAGGGCCGGCTGGTTTCGGGCTTTGTCCGTGGCGGCGGGCAGGAGCAACTGGCCGCCGGCGTCAACCCGGCCTTCAACCGCGAGCGCTTTCAGGAGGCGCATGATTTGATCGTCGCCGCGTGGACGCGCGAGGGGCCGTTCCGCTGGGAAGGCACCCATTACCAGAACCGCGTCGTCAACCCGTGGGCCGTTCCATTGCAGAAGCCGCATCCGCGGGTGTGGATCCCGGGTGTCATCAGCCCCGAGACGGTCGTCTGGGCGGCACAGCGCGGCTATCCCTATATCGCGCTCAACACGCCGATCGACCGGACAAAGCGAATCTGGGAGATCTACGACAACGTGGCGGCCGAGGCCGGCTTTACCGGCGGTCCGGACTACCACGGGATGTTGAAGCAGATCCATGTTGCCGAGACCGAGGAGAAGGCGCTCGAGAACGCTGCCCAATTCAGATGGATGCAGGGCGAATTTACCGGTCTCGCCCACCCCGTATGGAGCACGCCCTCGGGTTACGGCAGTCCGGAAAACCGCCGCGCCTTTGTCGAGTTCGCCTCCGGCCGATCGAGAAACCCGCGCTATCGCCCGGAGCTCGAAAAACAACTTGAGGAATTGATGATTATCGCCGGCAAGCCCAAGACCGTGATCGCCAAATTGCGGATTCTGCTCGAAGAGACGCGACCCGGCATTCTCGGCATCTGGGGGAATGACGGCAACGTGTCGCACGAGGACGCCAAGACCTGCATTCGCCTGCTGGGGCAAGAGGTCTTCCCGGCGGTGCGCGAGATGGCCAAGGAATTCGACCTCAAGAGCCCGTTCGAGACGAACCAGCCGGTCAGCGTCGACTACATGAACGCTCTACAGCAGCCGGCGCAGGCGGCCGCGGAATAGCGGGGCGGGCATCGGCCGATCCGATCGGGGCGAGGCCCGCTGGTTCGGATCGGCCGGCCGGACCGACGGTTTCAGCCGCTCCTTCTCCCCTGGAGATATTCACATGCCGTCAATCGTCGGTACCTGGAAATTGGCGCACGCAACAGCGCGGGACGCAGCCGGTACGGCGCTGCCCTCTCCTTACGGACCACAGGCGATGGGCCGCGTCACGTTCACCGCGGGCGGGCGCATGATGTCCGTCGTCTGCGATGGACGACCGGACCTGCCCTCCGGTGCCCGCCGGGATTACAGCTCCTATTGCGGCAACTACACCTTTGACGGCTCGCGGCTTGTTACCAAGGTCGATGCGGCATCCGATCCGAGCCGCATCGGCAGCGATCAGGTGCGCGGGGTGCGTTTCGAGCGCGATCGCATGATCCTCTCTCCCCCGGCGCGCCGGGCGGGCGACGGCGAGTTGACCTGGGAACGCATCGCTACAGAATAGAGGCCGGCTTGCTCAAGGGCGCACCGAGATCATGCACTTCAGACAGCGCAACGCAAATGAAGAGCGGCTGTGGCGGATCCCTGGAATGCGGTAGAGTTTTTCACGCAGAAATCTCTCGTATCCGGTGGTGCCCGCCACGGCGACCTTGATCAGGTAATCGTACTCGCCGGTCGTCAGATAGGCTTCGAGCACCTCGCGCAATTCGGCCAACGCCCTGCCGAACCGGTCGAGGACCTCCTCGTCGTGGCGCTCGAGGGTCACCTCGACCAACACGGTATCGGGAAAGCCCAGCTTCTCTTGATCGAGCAGCGCGACGTAGCCGGTGATGTAGCCTGCCTCTTCTAGCCGCTTGACGCGCGTCCAGCAGGGGCTCGGCGACACCCCGACGCGTCCGGCCAGCTCGTTGTTGGTAAGCCGCGCCTCCATCTGCAGCTCCCGCAATATCTTGCGGTCGATTTCGTCGAGATCGCGGCTCTTACTCTGTCGCATGACACTCCCCGGCGTGACGGAGCAATCTTTGGCCAGATGCTCGATATACGTGAGACTATTCCGCCAAAGAGCCGCTAGCGGCGAAAGAATAGAAGCCTTTACTGCTGCATCGGGCGTATTCTCCTATTCGAGTAGCACCGCAGGACCGATCATCATGTATCGAGATCCACTCCGGTTGCGCATCCCCGAGCCGAGATTCCGTCCGGGCGACCGCCCCGATTTCACCAATCTGCAATTGTCGGAAGCTGGTGCCGTGCGACGGCCGAAAACCGACGCGCCGGCGAGGGAGGTCGGTGACCTGGCCTTTGGTCTTGTCAGAGTTCTCGACGACCAGAGCAACGCAGTTGGGCCGTGGAACCCTGCACTCGATCCGGTTGTGCTTCGCCGTGCCCTGCGGGCGATGATGCTGACCCGCGCCTATGACGACCGAATGTACCGGGCCCAGCGTCAGGGCAAGACGTCCTTCTACATGAAATGCACCGGCGAGGAGGCGATTGCTGCCGGCCAAGCCTTCGCACTCGGCCGGGACGACATGTTGTTTCCCACCTACCGCCAGCAAGGGCTCCTGATCGCCCGCGATTGGCCGCTGGTCGACATGATGTGTCAGGTCTATTCGAATGCCGGCGATCGGCTGAAGGGTCGCCAGATGCCGGTCATGTACTCAGCTCGCGACGCTGGTTTCTTCTCGATTTCCGGCAATCTCGGCACCCAGTTCAGCCAAGCCGTCGGTTGGGCAATGGCCTCGGCTTACAAGGCCGACCATCGCATCGCTGCTGCCTGGATCGGCGAGGGCGCAACCGCGGAAGCCGACTTCCATCACGCCTTGACCTTCGCCACGGTCTATGACGCGCCGGTCATCCTGAACGTCGTCAACAACCAATGGGCGATCTCGGAATATCATGGGCTTGCCGATGGCGAGCACGCGACTTTCGCGGCGCGGGCGGTAGGGTTCGGGATTCCTGGTTTGCGCGTCGATGGGAACGACCCCCTTGCAGTCTACGCGGCGACCACATGGGCCAGGGAGCGGGCGCGCGCCAATCTCGGCCCAACCTTGATCGAGCTGGTTACCTATCGCGCCGAGGCGCATTCGACGAGCGATGACCCGAGCCGGTACCGCCCGATTGAGGAGGCGCAGAGCTGGCCGCTCGGTGATCCGATTGACCGCCTGAAGAGGCACCTCGTCATCTCCGACGAGTGGTCGGAGGAACAGCACGGGGCCCTCGGTGAAGAGGTTCGTGAAACCGTGGTTACGGCCCAAAAAGAGGCGGAGCGGTTGGGTACGCTCGGCAACGGACCGCGACACAGCTCGAATACGATGTTCGAGGACGTATTCAAGGAAATGCCGTGGCATCTGCAAGCCCAGCAGCAGCAGCTCGGATTATGACGATGCCAACCATGAGCATGGTTCAGGCGCTCAACTCGGCGATGGACGTCATGTTGGAGCGAGACCCCGACGTGCTGATTTTCGGCGAGGACGTCGGCTATTTCGGCGGTGTGTTCCGCTGCACCGACGGGCTGCAACGCAAATACGGCAAAGAGCGGGTGTTCGATACGCCGATTGCCGAAGGCGGTATCCTCGCGACCGCGGTCGGCATGGCTGCCTATGGCGTTCGTCCGGTGGTCGAGATCCAGTTCGCCGATTATATCTATCCCGCGACCGACCAGCTCATTTCCGAGGCGGCGCGGTTGCGCTACCGCTCGGGCGGCGAGTTCACCGCCCCGATCACGGTGCGCGCGCCGTTCGGCGGCGGCATTTTTGGCGGCCAGACGCATAGCCAGAGCCCCGAGGCGATCTTCACACATGTCTGTGGGCTGAAGACCGTCATCCCTTCGAACCCCTACGACGCCAAAGGGTTGTTGATCAGCGCGATCGAGGAGGACGACCCGGTCATCTTTTTCGAGCCGAAGCGGCTCTACAGCGGCCCGTTCGACGGCAATTTCGACAAACCGGCGGTGCCGTGGTCGCAGCACCCGGCAAGCGCGGTGCCGAGCGAGTACTACAGAGTGCCGCTGGGCACGGCATCGATCGTGCGACCGGGTAGCGATGTCACCGCGTTGGCCTATGGCACGATGGTCCATGTCGTGCTCGCCGCGGCGATGGAAACCGAGGTCGATGCGGAAATTATCGATCTGAGGACTTTGATCCCGCTCGACATCGAGACGATCGCGGCGTCGGTGCGCAAGACCGGGCGATGTGTGATCGCGCATGAAGCAACTCGCACCGGGGGTTTCGGAGCCGAGCTCTCGGCCCTTGTGCAAGAGCATTGTTTCTATGACCTCGAAGCGCCGATCGAGCGCGTGACCGGCTGGGACACGCCTTATCCGCACGCCTTCGAGCGGGAATATTTCCCGGGGCCCGCGCGGGTCGGCGCAGCTTTGCGCCGCGTGTTGGAGCCTTGATCGGTGGAACGCTACGCCTTCAAGTTGCCGGATCTCGGCGAAGCCACCGCCGAAGCCGAGATCACGGCTTGGCATGTCGTGGTCGGCGACACCGTCGCCGAGGACCAACCTCTCGTCGACCTGATGACGGACAAGGCCACGATCGAGGTACCCTCGCCCGTTGCCGGTACGGTCACAGCACTTTACGGCGAACCCGGCGAAAGGCGGGCGGTCGGCTCGGATCTCGTCCTCTTCGATGTCGCGAAGGACGGCGATGCGTCAAGTTCGCCTGAGGCGATGTCTAAGGAGATTGCGCCCGAGCCGGCTGTCGAGAAGCAGGCGGCGGTCGCTGTCGACACGCCCGACAAGCCGACCGCCGCGCCGGCAGTCCGCCGCCGCGCTCGGGATATTGGGATCGAGCTGCAACTCGTGCCGGGTACGGGGCCCGGCGGTCGGATCACCCATGCCGATCTTGATGCCTTTGTGAGCGCCAAGAGCAATGCCGCCGCGCCGGCGACCGGTCTCGTCAAGCCGGAAGCTGTCGAGGAGATCAAGATTTTTGGTCTGCGGCGCCGGATCGCCGAACGCATGCAGGAAGCAAAGCGACGAATTCCGCATTTCTCATATGTTGAAGAGGTCGACGTCACCGCGCTCGAGGATCTTCGGCGGCACGTCAATACCCGGAAGGCCGAAAATAGACCTAGGCTCACCTTGCTGCCCTTCCTGATGCGCGCGCTCGTTAGGGCACTGCCCGAGCACCCACAAATCAACGCGCATTTCGACGACGAGGCGGGGATGATCCGCCGATACGCGGCCGTTCACATTGGCATTGCAACCCAGACTCCCTCGGGACTTCTCGTGCCGGTCATACATCACGCCGAGACACTCGATCTGTGGCGTGCGGCGGCCGAGCTCGCGCGCCTCACAGCCGCGGCACGAGACGGCACCGCAACGCGCGACGAGCTGTCTGGCTCGACGATCACGATCACCAGCCTCGGTGCGCTCGGCGGCATTGCGACGACCCCGATCATCAATCGTCCCGAGCTGACGATCGTCGGCGTCAACCGCATCGTCGAGCGCCCAGTGATTCGCGACGGCCAGATCGTCAAGCGCCAGGTCATGAACCTGTCGTCATCGTTCGATCATCGCGTCATCGACGGCTGGGCCGCGGCCGAGTTCATCCAGCGCGTCAAGGGGCTTCTCGAACAGCCGGCGACACTGTTCATCGATTAGCCGTTGGGGTATCTCGCTGCCATAGGGCGCGACCGGATGTCGAAATGGACAGAGTTGACGACCTACGCAGACGCGCAGCGCCATTTATTCTTGACGAAGGAATACGTGCGCGTGTTGAGGTGGCACGGTCGCTGTCGAACCGCTGAACGCGACCGACGCCACGCGCATCGGGCCCAGCGGGTGTCGCGAGCACGTGAGGATGTCGGGATAACCAGTTATCTGACGCGTCAGCTCGTCGTGCCGGTGAACACCGTCCAGAGCGCGGCGAGGAGCAGTGCAGCGCCGATGGGCGAAGCGAGGCGTCGGCCGGCAGTCAAATTTTTCTCAGCAGCCATCACTGCGCCCAGTGCGAGCATCCAGCCGATATTGCCAGCGCCGACCACGAACATCAAAAGCATCAGGCCCCAGCAGCAGCCGACGCAAAACGTGCCATGTCTGCCGCCCAGCAGAACAGCCTGCCATTTCTCACCGGCCCCCCGCCAATGTTCGATGACAAACCCGAGCGGCGCCCGGCACTTGTCGAGACAGCGGTATTTGACCGCACTGAATTGATAGAGCCCGGCAGTCGCCAGAACAGCGGCGCCAATGACCCAGCCATTCGCGATCAACCAATCGGACTGGCGTACTACTGAGAGCATCGCCCAGTCGGCAAGATGCGCGGCGAGGCCGAAAACACCCCAAATGACGAGATAACCGATAATGACGAGCGCCATCAGCCATCGCCGGTCGGCGCGTTGCGCGGTCAGACGTCGAAAGATATCAAGCAGCGGCGATGTCGTCGGCAGCATCATTGCAGCCAGCATCAGAACCCAGCCACCGACAAAGAGCGCTCCGCCCAATGTTTCTCCGCTGCCGGGGAGCGCGCGGCAAACGCTGGACGGCAACCCGATCTCGGTCCATTTGCCGTGGTCGAGGTAGCGCGCGTAGGGGCTCTGTCCCCACAACCACAATGCCAGCCACGCCGCTGCGGTGAGCGCCGCCATCAGCGGCAGAAAGCGGCTGCGGTGCGAGGCCGCCTGCATCCGGGCCTTACTTGCGGGCGTCTTATCCGGCGCCGACGTCGTTACGCCTCGAAGGCGAATTGTCCCTGGATCGCATTGTGGTCGCGCAAATCGACGTCGACCCCTACGGGCCGGTTTTTCATCCGAAAGGTCGAGGCCTTTGCGACATAAGCAGCTGAGCCGGGGATCGTCGAGAAGATGCTGTCGACCAAGGTGGTCGGCTTGCCGCTCGGCCCGCGGTATGGCTCCATCACGGCCTCGGTCGTGTCGCCGATCCGAAGCGTCCCCTTACCCTCCTTTACTGCGAAGGTGATCGGCGCGCGCTCGATTGTAGGCCATGACCACCCTCCCTGTGCAAGCCGTTGCATTATGTCGCGCCCTTGTCCCACTGCCTATCTCGTTCTCGATCCCGGCGAGCGCGGTGACCTCGCTTTATTCACGGGCACGGTAGATGGTTAGCAGATCACCTCCAATGGTCTCCGTCGATAGCCGCTCGAACCTCGGCGCGTCCGTCATTACTTCCAGCCCGAACCCGGCGATTGCAGGAATGCCGTCCCCGCCGATCAGTAGCGGAGCGTGAAACCAGGCGAGTCGGTCGACCAGGCGGGCGCGCACCAACTCGGCGGCCAGTTGTCCTCCGCCCTCGACGAGAAGTCGCGTGATGCCGCGCTCGCCGAGGGCTGTCAGAGCGGATTTGAAGTCGATCCCGCCCTCGGCATCGGAATCGACTTCGATAACGGTGACACCGCTGGCGAGAAGCGCTTGCCGCCGCACCGGATCCCCCGACGAAAGCGCCAAGACCCAGGTCGGAAACTGGCGGGCCTCGGCGATCAGGCGTGCGCTCGGCGGGACCGCCAGATGGCGGTCGACAACGACCCGTACCGGCGAACGATGTCCCAAGCCAGGCAGGCGACAGGTGAGCTGCGGATCATCGGCGAGCACCGTTCCGCTGCCGACCATGATCGCGTCGTGGACGGCGCGCAGCGCATGAGCCCGGTCGCGCGCCGGGGGCCCGGTGATCCAGCGGCTCTCGCCGCGCCGGGTCGCGATGCGGCCGTCGAGGGAAGTGGCGAGCTTCAGGGTGACGAGCGGCCTCCCGAGGCGAAGACGGCAGAAGAAGCCGGCATTGATTTCGGCGGCCTCGGTGGCGCACAGCCCAGTCTCGACATCGAGCCCGGCGGCGCGCAACCGCCGGAGGCCCTCGCCGGCGACACGCTGGTCGGGATCCTCCAGCGCGACGACCACCCGCCGCACCCCGGTGGCGATCAGCGCGTCGGCGCAAGGCGGGGTTCGGCCCCAATGACAGCAGGGCTCGAGACTGACATAGGCGATCGCGCCACGAGCGGCTTCCCCGGCACGGCGGAGCGCCTCGGTCTCGCCATGCGGCTGCCGGATTGGGCCAGACGGTGCCGAGCCCCCGGCGCGCCAACGCCAGCGCCGTCCGCATCGAGCGCAGGTCGAAACCCTGATCGCTCGGCGCTTTTGTGACATCTGCCGACTCCTCAATCGCCATCCGCGGCAATCCGCCCGACAAAATCCCCAAAATCCTTGGCCTCGCGGAAGTTACGGTAGACGGACGCGAAACGGATGTAGGCGACTTGATCGAGGCTCGCCAGCGCCTCCATCACGAGGCCCCCGATCATATCGCTGGGGATATCCGTTTCGCCGGAGCTCTCCAGCTGCCGCACCAGCGAGTTGATGATGCGCTCGACCCGCTCGGGTTCGACGGGGCGTTTGCGTAATGCGATGTAGATCGAGCGGGCGAGCTTATCCCGGTCAAAGGGTTCCCGCTGTCCATGCTTTTTTACTACCGTCAGTTCGCGTAATTGCACGCGCTCGAAGGTCGTGAAGCGGGCTGCGCAATTCGGGCAGAACCGCCGGCGCCTGATCGCACCACGATCATCTGTCGGCCGGGAATCCTTTACTTGGGTATCGTCGGCTCCGCAAAATGGACAGCGCATCTTTTCCTCCCTGTTCTATTCTGCGACGCTATTTGTCTCGCTCGTGTTCGATCCTGAGTTCCCGATAGATCGGAAATTGGTCGCAGAGCTCCCGGACACTTGCGCGCACACGCGCTTCAGTCGCACCGTTGTCGGCGCGTCCTTGCGCGAGCGCGCGCAACACTTCGACGATGTACCGTCCGACGGTGCGGAACTCATCCGTGCCGAAACCCCGGGTCGTCGCGGCTGGCGAGCCGAGACGGATGCCCGAGGTCACCGTGGGCTTCTGCGGGTCGAACGGAATCCCGTTTTTGTTGCAAGTGATGCCGGCCCGCTCCAGGCTGATCTCGACGTCCCGGCCGGTGAGCCTCAATGGGCGCAGATCCACCAGCATCAGATGCGAGTCGGTCCCGCCGGAGACGATCTCGAGCCCTGCTTCGACGAGGGTCGCTGCCAGTACCTTGGCGTTCTCGACAACCGCCTTCGCGTAATGCCTGAACGCGGGTTGCAGCGCCTCGCCCAAGGCGACCGCCTTGGCGGCAATCACATGCATCAGCGGTCCGCCCTGCAGCGCCGGGAAGACAGCCGAGTTGATGCGCTTACCGATCTCCTCGTCATTCGCGAGGATCAACCCACCCCTGGGCCCCCGCAACGTCTTGTGCGTCGTGGTTGTGACGACGTGAGCGTGCGGCAGCGGGCTCGGGTAGACCCCGCCCGCAACGAGCCCCGCGAAATGCGCCATGTCGACCATCAAATGCGCGCCGACATTTTCGGCAATCGCGCGAAAGCGGGCAAAGTCGATGATGCGCGAATAGGCGCTGCCGCCGGCGATGATCAGCTTGGGCCGATGCTGCTCGGCCAGGCGTTCGACCTCGTCGAAATCGATGCGCCCGTCATCGGGCCGGACGCCATAGGCCACCGCGTCGAACCATTTGCCGGAAAGATTCGGCCGCGCGCCGTGCGTCAGATGGCCGCCCGCGGCGAGCGCCAGCCCGAGGATGGTGTCGCCGGGCTGGAGGAGCGCGACGAACACGGCCTGGTTAGCCTGGGCACCGGAATGCGGCTGTACATTGGCGAACCTGCACGCGAAGAGCCGCTTCGCGCGGTCGATCGCCAGCGTTTCGGCGACATCGACAAATTCGCAGCCGCCGTAATACCGGCGGCCCGGATAGCCCTCGGCATATTTGTTGGTCATCACCGAGCCTTGAGCTTCCAGTACCGCCCGGGAGACGATGTTCTCGCTGGCGATCAATTCGATCTGGAATTGCTGGCGCTCACGCTCGTGAGCGATAGCCGCTGCAATCTCCGGATCGGCCTCGAACAATGTATCAGAAAAAAAATGGTCGGCGACGGTTCTATGGACAGAGGAATGGGCTGAAGGCATCAAATCCACTTGTCAAAAGCGGCGGGACGAGGCGACGCACCGGAAGATGTCGCCGGGGCCGCTTTCCAGTCAGGCGCAACCCTCGTTACCCTGGCCCGGGGGACGGCGTCCGACCGAGGCAACCTACCAGATGTCGCCCGACATTGCCAGCTGCACACCATCAATCGCGTTCCAGACCGAGCTGATGATGATCGCACTCACCGCTATTTGAACCGTGGAATAGCTGGAAGGGTGCTTCTAGGGTTCTCTTTTAACGAGCTCGCCTCCGCGTAAAAACGCGTCAGAGAGGATCTGATGCCGCCAAGTCGTTTGCAGGCCTCAACAATGCTGATTACTGTGCTCTCGCAAAAGTTTCGGTTGACACAAGAAATTCGTGCCACGATTATGCGTACTGGTTTGAACTTTAGGACTTTCCGGGGCGAAAGATGGCAGAAACGGCGGCGCCGAAAATGGCGGAGGAGGAGTTGTTGCGGATGACCGCGGATGTGGTCGCCGCTTATGTGAGCAACAATACGTTGCCGACGGCGCAGCTGGCTGAAGTCATCAACGCCGTCTACGGTTCTCTACGGTCTCTCGAAGGTCAGTCAACAGAATCTCAACCGGAACCGCTCAAACCAGCGGTACCGATCCGCAAATCGGTGACGGCCGATTATCTCGTCTGCCTCGAGGACGGCAAAAAGCTGAAGATGCTGAAACGGCATCTGCGCTCTACTTACAATCTGACACCCGACGAATACCGTGCGAAATGGGGTCTCCCGACGGACTATCCGATGGTGGCTCCGAACTATGCCGAGCAACGTTCCGAATTCGCCAAGAAAATCGGGCTCGGACGAGGCACCGGGCGCCAGTCGGCAAGGAGATCAGCGGGAGCTGCAACTGTCGCCAAGAAGTAAAACTATAGCGCTCGCCGGGCGTTGAGGGCGGCGGTCAGCGTCCCGTCATCCAAATAGTCGAGTTCGCCGCCGATCGGGACCCCCTGAGCGAGTCGCGATATCTTAATGTCTCTACCCGCGACGCGATCGGCCAGATAATGTGCCGTGGTTTGGCCCTCGACGGTCGCGTTCAGGGCCAGGATCAACTCCTGGCCCGGCCTGATCCTGGCGAGCAGCCGCTCGATGTTGAGGTCGTCCGGGCCGACGCCGTCGAGCGCCGACAATGTCCCGCCCAGCACATGATAGTGGCCGCGGAAGGCCCTTGTGCGCTCGAGTGCCCAGAGATCGGCGAGATCTTCGACGACGCAGATCGTTGTTGCGTCTCTCTCCGGGTCGCGGCAGATGGCGCATGGCTCGACCGTATCGAGATTGCCGCAGATCGGACAAGGTCGAATCGCTTCCGCCGCTTTCGCCAGCGCCGCTGCCAGCGGCTCGAGCAGACTCTCTCGCCGTTTGATCAGATGCAACGCCGAGCGCCGCGCCGAGCGGGGACCAAGGCCGGGCAGCTTGGCGAGAAGCTGGATCAGCGTATCGAGTTCGGACATTGTGTTGGGGCGCGGCATACACCGGTGTCGGCACGGCGCTGGCGCTGGGAAGGCGCCGCCCCGTAATGATCAGAACGGCAGCTTCATGCCGCCGGGCAGCTGTAGGCCGCCGGTAAGCTTTTGCATCTCTTGTTCGGCGTGGGCGGAAACTTTCCCGCGGGCGTCGTTGAATGCCGCCACGACGAGGTCTTCCAGAACCTCGACCTCTTCGGGGTCGAGCAAGGTCTTATCGATCTTAATCTTCTTGAGATCGCCTTTACCGTTCAAGGTCAGCTCGATCATTCCACCGCCCGCCACGCCGGTCATCTCGACGGCTTCGAGCTGGGCTTGCATCTCGGCCATCTTGGTCTGCATCTGTTGAGCCTGCTTCATCAGCTGGCCGATGTTCTTCATGCTCCGTCTTCTCCTGTACTCGCTTCGTCCCCGGGATCTTCCTGAGGTAGCCCTTCCGCCTCCGGCTCTATCGCCGAAAATCGATCCCGGACCGCGGCGATCGTCGCTCCTGGAAAAGTCTCGAGCACCGCCTGAACCAACGGGTGGCTCGCGACCTCGTTCCGAAGCTCCCGTTCACGGCGCTCCTCCTGCTCGCGCAAGGTGGGTTCCCCTTGGCCTTCGTCTTCGGAGCGGGCCACGAGCCAGCGCTTGCCGGTCCACTCGCTGAGCAACTGGCTCATGCGATTGGCGAGATTGTTCGGCGCTCCCTCGGTGGGACGAAACTCGATGCGGCCCGGCTCGAACGCGATCAGATGGACATGCTCTCTCAAATGCGAGCGGATCAGTGCCTCGCGCCGCTGATCGAACAGGATGATGACTTCGCCAAAGCTCTGCGGCATCGGGTCGTACTCGACCGGGCTCGGCACCGGGGTGACGTCAGGTTCGGCAAACTCGTCCGCCGCGCGCAATGCGCTCCCAGCGTTCGCTTCGCGAACCGCTGCCGCAACGGAGGGCGCCGAGACGAGACGCCCCGAAGGCGCAGGAGAAGCGGGTAAGTCCTGACCCGCGGCGGCACCGTTTCCGCGGCCCGCTTGCTGTGCCGTGACGCCGCCCGTGACGACGACCGATCGAACCAGCTCGGCCGGCGCCGGCAAATCGGCGACATAGGCGAGCCGTACCAGAACCATTTCGGTGGCCTGAATCGGCGAGGGTGCCTCCTGCACCTCGGCGAGCCCCTTGAGCAACATTTGCCAGGCGCGGGCCAGCACCGGCATTGTGAGCTTTTCGGCGAGCGGGCGAGCGCGCTCGCGGTCGCCTTCGGTGATCGGATCCCCGGCACCAGCCTCGGGTGCGAGCTTCAGCCGGGTCAGAAAATGGCTGAGATCGAGAAGATCCTGCAGCACCATCAGCGGGTCGGCACCATCTTGATAGAGGCGATCCATCTGCGCGAGTGCGGCCGGTGCATCGCCGCGCAACACGCTCTCCAGCAGGTCGAACACATGCCCGCGATCGGCGACACCCAGCATGTCGCGCACCGCGGCTTCTTCGACCCGGCCGGCGGAGAGGGCAATCGCCTGGTCGAGCAGCGACAGCCCGTCGCGCACCGATCCATCGGCGGCGCGAGCAATCAGCGCCAGCGCCGCAGGCTCGACCTCGACGCCTTCGGCCTCGGCGACGCGGCGGTAATGCTCGAGCAGCAGTTCGACCGGGACGCGCCGCAGCGAGAAGCGCTGGCAGCGCGACAGAACCGTGACCGGCACCTTGTGGATCTCGGTCGTCGCGAAGACGAATTTGACGTCGGGCGGCGGCTCCTCGAGCGTCTTCAACAAGGCGTTGAAGGCGTTCTTCGAGAGCATGTGGACTTCATCGATGATGTAGACCTTGTACCGCCCCGAAACCGGCCGGTAGCGCACCCCCTCGGTCAGGTCGCGGATGTCGTCGACGCCGGTACGCGAGGCCGCGTCCATCTCCATCACGTCGACGTGCCGATCCTCACCGATCGCGATACAGTGCGCGCATCCGCCGCAGGGCTCTGCGGTCGGCCCGCCCGAACCTCCCGGACCGACACAGTTCAGCGCCCGGGCGAGGATTCGCGCCGTTGTCGTCTTGCCGACGCCACGCACCCCGGTCAGGATGAAGGCGTGCGCGATCCGCCCCGTCGCGATTGCGTTCGACAGGGTGCGAACCATTGCCTCTTGCCCGATCAGTTCGGCGAAAGTCGAAGGCCGATACTTGCGGGCGAGGACGCGATAAGCAGGCGCCGAATCGCTCATCACCGGAGCCGTGTTGAGGTAGGGAGACCGGACGGACGACCCAGATCGGAACTCGTTACGGCTGCTTCCTTCCGGACCTGACCGGGTTGGCGAGGGACCTGTCCACCGCCGGGCTCCCCTCGCACTATATCAGCTGTCGGTGATATCAGGGCAAGCGTCCCTTGGATGCCTCGGGGTCAGGCGACGTGCAGGCCAACCTCGCCCTGACCCCGAGGGCGCCAGGCGCGAGGAATTCTACATCTCGGCGTAGGTTCCGTTTTTCCAGATGTAGAAAACGTATTTCGGGTCGGTAATGTCGCCTTTTTTGTCCCAGGTCAGCGGACCGACGACGGTCGGCACGGTCATCGAATGCAGGGCCTTTGACAAATCGTCGACTTTCAGCGACTTCGCCTTGTCCGCGGCTGCGGCAAAGGCCTGGATCGCCGCGTAAGTGTAAAGCGTATACCCCTCGGGGTTGTACCCTTGGGCCGTGAACGTGTCGACGACCGCCTTGGCGGCGGGAACCTTCCGCGGATCGGGCGGGAAGGTCATCAGCGTTCCCTCTCCCGCCGGTCCGGTGATCTTCCAGAACTCCTCGGTGACCAGCGCATCGGCGCCGATGAACTGTGCCTTCAAACCCTGATCGCGCATTTGCCGGACGATCAGCCCGCCCTCGGTTTGATAACCACCGAAATAGATCACATCGATATTCGCTTGCTTCATCTTGCTGACGAGCGCCGAGAAGTCTTTGTCGCCCTGGGTGATCGCTTCATACATCGTCTCTTTGAGGCCCGCCTTGTTCATCGCCTTCATGGTTTCGTCGGCGATGCCTTTGCCATAGGCGGTCTTGTCGTGAATGACCGCTACATGTTTTCCCTTGTAGTGATCGGCGAGATACTTGCCTGCGACGGCGCCCTGCGCATCGTCGCGGCCGCAGGACCGGAACACATTGATCCAGCCCTTCTTCGCCGCGTCGTCGGTCAGTGCGGGGTTTGTCGAGGCGGGGGTCATCTGCAGAACACCCGCCTCGTTGTAGACGGCGGAAGCCGGGATCGACGAAGAAGAGCAGTAATGTCCGGCGACAAAGACGACCTTCTTGCCGACGACGTCGTTTGCCGCCGCCACCGCTTGTTTCGGATCGCAAGCATCGTCCGCAATATTCAGATCCAGCTTTTTGCCCAACACCCCGCCCTTGGTGTTGATGTCGGCGACCGCCATGTCGGCGCCGCGCTTCATCTGCTCGCCGAGCGCGGCATTCGAGCCGGTAAGCGGCCCGACCACCGCGATCGGGATATTCTGCGCCTTGGCGACACCGATGAAGGCGAGTGCGGCCGTGAGAATGGCCGTTCCGATGAAGCGCTTCATGAAACCTCCTTATCGACGAATTGAGCGATCGTAACATGCGCCATGAGAATGTGCCGAGCAGTTCGGTCAACCGCGCCCTCCGTCGAGATAGGCGGCGCGCACCTCGGGGTTGACGAGGAGTTCGCGCCCGGTGCCGCTCAGCATGATTCGCCCGGTCTGCATCACGTAACCGCGATGGGCGAGCCGCAGAGCATGGTGTGCGTTCTGCTCGACCAGGAACACGGTCATCTTCTGCCGCTCGTTGATCTCGCGAATCACGTCGAAAATCTGCTTGACGATCAGCGGGGCGAGGCCGAGCGAGGGCTCGTCGAGCAGCAGAAGCCGCGGCCGGCTCATCAGCGCCCGCGCGATCGCAAGCATCTGCTGCTCGCCGCCCGATAGAGTGCCGCCGCGCTGTCCCTGCCGCTGATCGAGGACCGGGAAAAGCCCGAAAACGCGTGCCACATCCTCGTCGAAGCACGCGGGATCGGCGACTGTCGCGCCGATCTGCAGGTTCTCGAGCACCGTCATGCGGGGGAAAATCCTTCGCCCTTCCGGCACTTGGGCAATCCCGAGCCGCACGATTGCGAACGTCTCGAGCCGGGTGATGTCGCGTCCCTCGAACAGGATCCGGCCGCGCACTGCCCTCGGATGCCCGCAAACCGTCATCAGCAAGGTCGATTTGCCGGCCCCGTTGGCACCGATCAATGTCACGATCTCGCCGGCGCCGATTTCGAGATCGACCCCCCGCAGGGCCTCGATACTGCCGTAGAAGGCATGGACGCCGCAGACCGCAAGCATTGGAGGCTGATTTGTCATTCCCGCGTAAGCGGGAATCCAGGATCGGAGGTTCGTGCAGGTGGCCCCTGGACCCCCGCTTCCACGGGGGTGACGATAGTCCCTCCCGTATCCGACGCTCCCTCCCCTTCTTCGCCGAGATAGGCCTTGATGACGTTGGGATCGGCACGTATTTCGGCCGGGGTCCCATCGGCGATCTTGCACCCGTAATCAAGAACGATGACGTGGTCCGAAATCCCCATTACCACGCTCATGTCGTGCTCGATCAGCAAAATCCCGATCCCCTCTTCGGCGCGGATGGCGAGCAGAAGGTCGTTGAGTGCGGCGGATTCGCGCGGATTGAGACCGGCGGCGGGTTCGTCGAGGCACAGCAACGCCGGCCCGGTGCACAGGGCTCGGGCGATCTCGAGGCGGCGTTGCGCGCCATAGGGCAACACCCCTGCCAGCCTGTCGGCGCGTTCGGTCAGCCCGAGCTTGTCGAGCCAATATCGAGCGCGCTCGATGGCGGCTCGTTCCGCCGCCCGGTAACGCGGCAAGCCCAAGAGCCCGGCGATCGAAAAGCCGCTCGCCGCCATCAGCGGGTTGTGCTGGGCGACGATCAGGTTCTCGAGGACGGTCATCCCGGCGAAGAGCCGGATATTCTGGAAGGTGCGCGCGACCCGCGCTCGCCGCGCGATCCTGAACCCCGCGATCCGGTCGAGCAGCAGAATTTCGCCATCTACATGCATGACGATCCCTCCGGCGCTCGGTCTGTAGAACCCGGTCAGGCAGTTGAAGACGGTGGTCTTGCCGGCGCCGTTCGGCCCGATGATTGCGGTGATCTCGCGCCGATAGGCGGTAAAGGAAAGGTCGTGGACCGCGATCAGCCCGCCAAAGCGCATCGTCATATGCTCGACGGCGAGCAGCGGCACCCTGCCTTCGGCGACCTCAGTCACCGTCCAGCGCCCTGCGTCGACTGGGGCCGAGGCGCAAGGTCGGCTCCCGATGCGAGATCAGCCCGCGCGGACGCCACACCATTACTGCGACCATTGCGGCGCCAAAGATCAGCATGCGGAACTCGGCAAAGGCGCGGCCGAATTCGGGCAAGGTGACCAGCAGGATCGCCGCCAGCACGACACCCATCTGGCTCCCCATGCCGCCGAGCACGACGATGGCGAGGATCGTCGCCGACTCGATGAAGGTGAAACTCTCCGGGCTGATAAACCCTTGGCGGGTTGCGAAAAAGCACCCGGCGAGACCCCCGAACATCGCGCCAATGGCAAAGGCGGAGAGCTTGACATTGGTCGGGTTGATGCCGAGCGCGCGGCAGGCGACCTCGTCTTCGCGCAAGGCTTCCCAGGCGCGCCCGAGCGGCAGCTTGCGGATGCGCAGGGTGAACAGGTTGGTAATCAGTGCCAGTATCAGGATGACAAAATAAATAAAAATGACACGATGATCAGGTGAGAATTCGAGGCCGAAGAATTGGTGGAAGGTGGTGACACCCTCGGGTGCCGAGCGAGCGAACGGCAACCCGAAAAACGAGGGCCGCGGGATGTCGGAGATGCCGTTCGGCCCGCCGGTGACGGGCGCCCAGTTCAGCAGCACGATGCGAATGATCTCGCCAAAGCCGAGTGTGACGATGGCGAGGTAGTCACCGCGCAGGCGCAGCACCGGAAAACCGAGAACGACCCCGAAACTAGCGGCGACAAGGCCCGAAAACGGCAACGCCTGCCAAAAGGTCAAACCCAAGTCGGTCGCCAACAGCGCGAAGGTATAGGCGCCGACCGCATAGAAGGCGACGTAGCCGAGATCGAGCAACCCCGCGAGCCCGACGACGACATTAAGGCCCCAGCCGAGCATTACGTAGATCAGGACGGTCGTCCCGAGGTCGATCAGATAGCGCGACGAAAACGGCAGGAACGGCAGCGCGACGGCAAACGCGATCCCAGCGAGCGTGATCGGCAACATCTGGCGATTGGCCCAGATGGCGAGACGGCTGACCGGCGTCGGGCCACTGGCTGTACGGCCGCCATAGAGTTGCGGGTAGAGACGCAGCGCGAGGCGGCCGGCAAAGACTGCCGCGGCGGCGATCGCAACCCAATCGAAATGCGTGCGAATGCCGAGCGCGCCGCCGCCGATATCGTAGGTTTGCAGCCCGACCAGCGGCAGGGCGAGAAGAACTGCGACCAGCGCCGCCAGAACAGCATCCTTGAGAAGCGGCGCCCAGAGGACCGGCGGACGAGCCAGCTTGTCGACGGCGAGCCCGGAGGCAGCCGTCATCAGACCTTCTCGACATCGGGCCTGCCTAGCAGGCCAGTAGGTCGGAAGACCAGCACCAGAATCAGGACAACAAAGACCGAGACGTCCTTGTACTCGACGGAAAAATAGCCGGACCAGAAGGCCTCGATCAGGCCGATCAGGATTCCGCCCAGCATCGCTCCCGGCAGTGACCCGATGCCGCCGAGAACCGCCGCGGTGAACGCCTTGACACCGGCGAGAAAGCCGATGAAGAAGTCGACGACACCGTAATAGAGGGTGACCATCAATCCGGCGACGGCAGCCAGCGCCGCGCCCATGACAAAGGTCATCGAGATCACCCGGTCGACATCGACCCCGAGCAGCGACGCCATCCGCATATCCTGCTCGCAGGCGCGCTGTGCGCGCCCGATCGGCGTCGCCGCGATCAGGCTTGTGAACCCGATCATAAGCGCCAGGGTCAACAAGATGATGAAGAGCTGCAGGTAACTGAGGCGAACGGCAAAGCCGCCGCTCTCGAAGACCGTAAATCCTCCTTGGACGAGCGGCGGCATGGGCTTGACCCGCGCACCCTGGAAGATCTGCACGTAATTCTGCAGAAAGATCGACATGCCGATCGCCGAGATCAGCGGGGCGAGCCTGAACGACCCGCGCAGCGGCCGGTACGCGACGCGCTCGACCGCCCAGCCATAGATCGACGTGAAGAGCATCGTCACGAGCAAGACGATCGCCAAGGCGAGCGGGACGTAGGTGATCCCCACCAAGCCCAGCACCAGAAACGCGATGATCGAGATGAAGGCGCCGATCATATAGATCTCGCCATGGGCGAAATTGATCATGCCGATGATGCCGTAGACCATGGTGTAGCCAATGGCGATCAGCCCATAAATCGAGCCTAAGGTCAGACCGTTGATCAACTGCTGCAGAAAATATGCCATCCGCGCCCGATGACGTCGCCGGCCGCTCTCTCCGCCGGACCCTGTATAATACAAGCGGTGAGGAAACAATGTCCGACGATCCAGAGGCAGACGCGATCCTGACCCGCTTTCGCGCGGCGCTCGGCGAAATCTATGGCGACCGGCTCGAGCGGGTGGTCCTTTACGGCTCGCGGGCGCGGGGCGATCACGGCCCGATTCGCATTACGATATCGCCGTTTTCATCAGGAACCCCGGCACTCTTGGCAGGGAACTAAAACGGCTCGCCGAGGTAGAGACCGACATTCTCTGTGATACCGGGGCTGTGATTAATTCACTGCCGTTTCCAGCCGGGGCTTATCGGGAGCGGACGGGGTTCATGCACGAGGTGCGGCAAGATGGACTCGATTTATGAAATCGGAAGCTGCCAATTATCTCGGCAAGGCCCGTCACTGTCTCGCCAGCGCCAAGACGATTGCCGCCGCAGCGGTTTCGACGTCGCCGCGCGCGAAGCTTACCTCGCCGTCTACCATGCCGCCGAAGCATACATTGTCGAGCAAACCAGCAAAGCGGTCAAAACCCATCGCGACGCGAGGAGCCAGCTCAACCGACTGGCGCAACACGAACGCATCGGCAGCGAGTTCCTCACCTTTCTCGCCGAAGGCTACAAATTCAAAACCATTGCCGATTACGGGATAGGCTCCGCCACCGGCGCGATCTCCGCTGCTGACGCGACTTGGGCCATCGACACCGCCGACCGCTTCATCGATGTCATTGCCCAATTACTGCCGTCCTAGATATTGTGTCCCACTCGGTCCAAGTATCGACGTGTGGGACAAGAGTTCGACCAACGCCAGGAAACATTGAATACCGCATATAACACAAGCCATGACCAACGAGAACTTGTTCGTTAACACGTAGACTTCACGAGCATTGCAAAACATTGGCCGTAATGCGTAATTATGCGACTTTCGCCGGGAGGCGCGCGAAGCGCCGACCTACTAAATATAGAGCGCCCCCCGCCTCACGGCTTGATGCGGGTGCGCTCGTGAGCAGCCTATACGATATTTACCGTAAATTCTTTTGCTTCGACATTGCGGACGGCTTTGATCGCGTACCGCAATGCATCATCTATCTTCCCCACAATGACAATCCCGCGAACATTCTTTAGAGGATATGCCCCCGTTACCCAACCCATGTACCGGAGTATCTGACCAATCACCTGATCTGTGCCTTTGGTCTTCTTTAACTCCACGACGACATAATTTCCGAGCGCATCTTGACACAGTAGATCGAGGCGACCCGCCGGAGTATGCAACTGCCTCTCAACAAGGCAAAGCCCGGTTTCAATTTTGTTAAGGTCCTGCACAACGAAATCTTCGAGATTTTGTTCAGAGATAGAAATCCGGGACCGTTGAGACGATTCTGACGGTTGATTTGGCGGAACTACACGAACGTACCCGAATGGCGGGAGTTTGACTAAACCTCCACCGTACTTTTCGCTGAGACGCGTGTCGAATGAGAACGGAACAATTTCCGTCATGACAAGCTCGTTCTTAAACCGGTGTGATCGTATGTTATCATGATTATTTTCCCAAGCTTGTATCCACGGTCCCGGCTTGACGCGTGGGTTCTCGTAATGCTCGGGCGAGAACGGGAGAATATCATTCACCAGTGCTCTGTATCGAACTTGATCCCCACTGATGTGAATGAAACCGAATATGGGGAAGGAAAATTTGTCCTTCTCAATTCGGAAACCAACCGACCAATATAGCTCGTTGTAGTTGTCGAGATGTGTTCTCGCATCATCGACATCAACCATGCTCGGCTTCGCGCTGAATAGGATGGCGTCCATTTGGAGTTTCCGCGTTCCGCGTGGAAGTTGATCATATATATGGCCAGATATTCCTCCCTCCTATCCCGGCACGCCCGGCGATTTCCAGAATCCCGGGTTATGTGACTCTTGCCGAGATATGAGGTATGCCCGGCTTGGCGTTCGATCCGCGCCGGCGGATCTCGGTCGGCGGCCGGCCGTAGACCTCGGCGAAGACGGTGTTGAAGCGACGCAGGCTGGCGAAGCCGGCTTGCAGCGCGATTTCCGCCACCGGCAGGCCGGTGGTGTCGAGCAGGCGCTTGGCACGCTGCACACGGATGGTCTTGGCGACTTGTGACGGGCTTGCTTGGACGTGCTTGGCGAAGAGCCGCGCCAGGTGGCGGGCGCCGATGCCGAGCCGCTCCGCCAGGGCGTCGACCGAACACCCTTCGCCATCGAGTGCGCCTTCGTCGATCAGGCGCAATGCTCGCTCGACGGTGGTACGCGAGCCGTTCCACGCCGGACAGAATGGCGCGGTTTCCGGCCGGCACCGCAGGCAGGGGCGGAAGCCGGCCGCTTCGGCCGCTGCCGCTGAGGGGTAGTAGCCGACATTTGTCGAGCGTGCCGGCCGCACCGGGCAGACCGGCCGGCAATAGACGCCGGTCGGGCGCACTCCGGTGAAGAAACGTCCGTCATAGGCCGGGTCGCGAGCGAGCCGGGCGCGATCGCATTCGGCAAAATCCAACAACGCTGACACGGCACCTCCGACACCAAACAGAAGGTATGGCCCGCTGGCCTTAATGCTCGTCATTCCGGGATGGCCCGAGGGGCCGGACCCGAAACCTATGAACACCGGCGGCGCCTAGCTTTCAAAGGCTGGTGTTTCATGGTTTCCGGGCTCGCGGGCTGTGCCCGCACCCCGGAATGACTGGTATTCGGCATTTTTGCAGCCTCTTTCGCCGGTGTGACGAGGATAGCTGCACGTATTTAGCGCCAATGCCTCCCGCACCATTCGAGCGTCAGGGGACGGAGTCCGAATCCGGCGAGCGCTGGGCGTCACGCGTGGCTACATCTCCGCCGGTCGGAGCGGCAGGAGAACAGCGATGAGCGAGCCCCTCGATAACCCGGTTTGGCACGCATTGACCGGACCACATGCCCGATTTGCCTTCGGCCGGGGCAGCGCCCGCCACTATCCGCGAGATGTCGCACCGTTCTCGGCCATCGCCGAGCCCACCGCGGCGGCCTACGGCGACCTTGCCGCCGACTTGCCCCCCGGCATCGAGGCCCGCCTGTTCCGTCCGATCGAAGAAGCCACGCCGCCGGGATGGGAGACGATCAGCGCTCGGCCAATCGTTCAGATGGTGGCCGACGGCACAATGCCCGAACCGGCAGCGACAGACTCGATCGTGCCGCTCGGCGAAGCCGATGCCGAGGAGATGCTGGCGCTGGCCGAAGCGGCGAGACCCGGACCCTTCGGCCGGCGTACGGTGCTGCTCGGCCACCATGCCGGGGTTCGGCGCGACGGCCGTCTTGTGGCGATGGCGGGCGAGCGGTTTCGGCTGCCGGGCCATGTCGAGCTCAGCGCGATCTGCGTCCATCCGGACTGGCGCGGCATGGGGTTTGGGAGTTGCCTGACCGAATACCTGGCACACCGAACGTGGGTCCACGGCGAGACCCCGTTCCTCCACGTGTTTCCCGAGAACCCGGCGATGAAGGTCTATGCGCGCCTAGGGTTTCGCGAGCGGGCGCGGCTCTGGGTGTTGTGGCGCCGGCCGCAGATCGGGCTCTCGCGATGACCGGACGCACCGCGCATCGCGTGTTTTTCGGCTGGAAAGTCGTTGCCACCGCCTTCGCGGTGGCAGTGTTTTCCTGGGGCATCGGGTTTTATGGGCCCTCGGTGTTTCTGCACGTATTGCATTCGCGGCGCGGATGGCCGGTTTCGGTTCGACCGGCGCCGAGCCGTCGCATTGAGCCATGCCCTCAACGGCGCGAGCGCTGCCGGGGTCCTGTTCGCCCCGCTTTGGGTACTGCTGATCGATAAGACAGGGTTTGTCGTCGCAGCGGCGTTGGTGGGAGCGGTGATGACCGCGACGATCTGGCCGCTTGCCGGGCGGTTTCTCGGGCCGACGCCGGAAACGAAGGGGGTCGCGCCCGATGGAGAGGCACCTTCGCAAAGGGTGCGGAACCGGCAACCGCAGTGCCAGGCAAGACCTCTCCGCGCCCTCTTCCGCGACCGCCGATTTGCGACCTTGTCAGCGCGGGTTTCGCACTCGGGTTCTTCGCCCAAATCGGGCTCGTCACGCACCTCTTCGAGCGCCTCGCCCCGGTCTTGGGGGACGCGGGAGCCGCGACAGCGGTCAGCGCTGCTGCCCTCTGTGCGGTTCCCGGGCGCCTCCTCCTCGGGGGCTTGCTGGGGCGCGCCGACCGTCGTTTGGCGGCGGCCGGCAATTTCGCAATGCAAGCCTGCGGCGGCGCGCTTCTCGCGCTGACGTCAGGCACACCGACATTGCTGATGGGCTGCGCTCTCTTCGGGCTCGGCATTGGCAACCTCGTATTGTCCCGCCGATCATCGCCCAGGTCGAGTTCGAGCCGCCCGATATCCCCCGAGTCGTGGCCACGGTGACCGCAGTCAATCAAGCGGTCTTCGCGTTCGCTCCCTTCGCCTTCGGCGTGTTGCACGACCTGACGGACGGCTACGCGGTTCCGTTCACCGCGGCCGCGGTGTTCATCGCCGATGATGTGAAGCGGCTCACACATTTTCGGTCCCCCTGCAAGATATTGTGGAGTTCCCAGGATTTCCGGGAAGGAAATCCGCTCTACCAGCGTGGCCTCGCGACCGGCCGACGCAACCCACAGGAGGAACCAGTGCCGCAGCTTGCCGTCATAAACCAATCAACCGCCATCTCCGACGCCGACGTTCAAAAGATGCTGCCGGCCTTCACCCAGCAGTGGAACAATGACCTCAAACCGATCTGGGGTGTTGACCCCGCGACCTTCACCTTTGTTCCGAAGGGACATGCGCCTGCCGCCGGCACTTGGTGGGTGGTGTTCCTGGACGACAGCGACCAGGCGGGTGCGCTCGCCTATCATGACCTGACAAACGAGGGGCTGCCAATCTCCAAGGTCTTCGTGAAGACGCTTCTCGCCGACAAGGCGAGCGTCAGCGTCGGCGCGACGCACGAGCTTTGCGAGATGGCCGTGGATCCGTGGCTCAACAGTGCCTACCAGGATCCCCACGGCGTGTTCTGGGCCGGCGAGATCTGCGATCCGGTCGAGGCCGACCAGTACGGCTATCAGATCGGCGGCGTCCTCGTGACCGACTTCATCACGCCGAACTGGTTCGCGCACCAGCACGCGCAGGGCAGCATCGACCTCAAGGGCCACTCCCGCAAAGCATTCGAAGTCCTGAGCGGCGGCTACGCGCAAAAATTCGATCCCCACCATGGATGGCAGCAGGTTACCGGATCGATGGCGATGAGCTTCAAGCGGGCCACGCCTTCGCCAGGCTCGCGGCGGGAACGTCGCGCTCGGCAATATCAGAGCTGGAAGCGCAGCACCGCAAATTTTGCCTAGGGCAGGTAAATCGCGTTCTGCTCGCCCTCATCGAGGCGGCGAGGCGTCCTTCGCCTCGCCGCCGCCTTCTTCGCGCACGCCGCCGTTTCCGAATGTGTTGGACGGCATGTAGCAGGTTGCACGGCGGACCGCGATATACTGACATATGGCGTCGTCCATCCGCCGAGGTCCGCAATGACAGGCACCGCCGCGCTCGTCCAGCCATCCGCCGCTCGCGCCGAGACCCATTTCGACTGGTCCGATCCGCTGCTCCTCGACGAAGCACTGACCGAGGACGAGCGGATGGTGCGCGACAGCGCCCACGCCTATTGCCAGGAGAAGCTCTTTCCGCGAGTGCTCGAAGCCAATCGGCACGAGCATTTCGACCGCGAGATCATGAACGAGATGGGGGCGCTCGGGTTTCTCGGCTCGACCATCGAAGGTTACGGCTGCGCCGGGGTGAATTATGTCTCATACGGGCTGATCGCGCGCGAAGTCGAGCGCGTCGACAGCGGCTACCGCTCGGCGATGAGCGTGCAGTCGAGCCTCGTCATGTACCCGATCCACCAGTTCGGCACCGAGGCGCAGCGGCAGAAATACCTGCCGAAGCTCGCGTCGGGCGAGTGGGTTGGCTGCTTTGGCCTGACCGAGCCCGATCACGGGTCCGACCCTGCCGGCATGACCACCCGGGCGACCGCCGCGCCGGGCGGCTATCGGCTGCGCGGCGCTAAGATGTGGATCACCAATTCCTCGATCGCCGATGTATTCGTGGTCTGGGCCAAGACCGAGGACGGCATCATCCGCGGTTTCATCCTCGAAAAGGGGATGAACGGGCTCAGTGCGCCGAAGATCGAGGGGAAGTTCAGCCTGCGCGCCTCGGTTACCGGCGAGGTTGTGATGGACGACGTGTTCGTCCCGGAGGAGAACCTGCTACCCGGTGTCAAAGGGCTGCGTGGCCCCTTCTCCTGTCTCAACAGCGCCCGCTACGGGATTGCCTGGGGGTCGCTCGGCGCGGCCGAGTTCTGCTGGCACGCCGCGCGCAACTATACCCTCGAGCGCCGGCAGTTCGGGCGCCCGCTCGCCGCCAACCAGCTGATCCAGAAAAAGCTGGTCGACATGCAGACCGAGATCACCCTGGGCCTGCACGCCTGCTTGCGCCTCGGGCGGCTCAAGGATGCGGGGCGCGACGCCCCCGAGATGGTCTCGATCCTAAAGCGCAACAATTGCGGCAAGGCGCTCGACATCGCCCGCACCGCCCGCGACATGCATGGCGGCAACGGCATCGCCGACGAGTACCACGTGATCCGCCACGTGATGAACCTCGAGGCGGTGAACACCTATGAGGGCACCCACGACGTCCATGCCCTGATCCTCGGCCGGGCCCAAACCGGCATCGCCGCGTTCGCGGGATAGGCACTAATCCTCTGGCGTCGACCACCGGCCCGATTATGCTGCGGTTGGCAAGCAACGGGATCACGGCTGACACCGGGACCCGACGCATTCAAGGCGCGCCGGCCTTCTCTATCTCACTCCGGAATCTCGGTTTTCTTATCTTCGCGATCTGCCCGAGGGGGCCAATATCGGTCGCGCACTGAACCACGCGATGTCCGATATCGAGACGAACAATCCTGAACTCGCGGACACGCTGCCAAAGAACTATCAGGAAGTCCCAAACCAGGTTCTCGTCGAACTAATCAAGCTCCTTGATTACAAAGGGGCCAATGGCGAGATCAAAGTGTCGACTTTGCTGATCGAAATTAAAACGACCGAAGGGAATAAGACCACCGAAACGGACTAGGCGCTGTTTACAAAGTGGTTGACGCGTGACTCAGGCTTTGATTCAAGAATGCCTCTTGGAGGGAGGCAGGATTGAGTCGCGGCGACCTGAGCGAAGCGGAGCGGCGTTTGCTCGAACCCCTTCTGCCGCCGGAGCGAGGACGCAAGAGCCGACCCGCGTTCGACAATCGGCAGATCGTCAATGGCATCTTGTGGCGCATCCGCACTGGGGCGCATTGGCGCGATCTGCCGGAGAAGCACGGTAAGTGGATGACGGTCTATCAGCGCTTCCGACGATGGAGCGAGGCCGGATCTGGGAAGCGGTCGCCACGACCCTTGCCCAGGCGATGGCCGACAACTCCCGCCACAGCCTGGATTCGACGACGGCTCGCGGTCATGTCTCGGCTGCCGGCGCAAAAGGGGGACTCGCGAACAAGCTTTTGGCCGTTCGCGGGGCGGGTTCACCTGTAAGGTTCATTGTCTCAGTGATGCCCGAGGTATCCCGCTCGTCTTCCACCTCACGCCGGGCGAAGCGGCGGACTCGAGTCAGCGAGACAATTAGCGAGAAAAAGTTATAGCTTCATGTCGTTTTACTTTTGTGTACTTTCGCTCGAGTACCCACAGGCGCTTTCTTCTTCAATTCGATCTGATTGTAATCAACAGCGGCACGGACGAGATTTTTTAGAGCACGCTCATTAATCTTATCATCCTCGAAAAAATCGATCGCTCGTCTCGCGTTGCCTTCGCGGCCCGCGTTGAAGAGCCTGTCAGGATCCGGGAGGCTCGCCCCGTGGGAAAAGGTAAGCTTCACCTTATCTTTGTGGGCGTTGGCGACCGCGATTATTCCGTCGTGAGACCACACCGGGCTTCCCATCCACTTCCATTCCTCGATGATCTCCCGGTCGGCCTCAAGGATGTTCTTGCGGATGCTGGCGAACGTTTTGCCACGCCAGTCTGTGAGTTCTGCGATCAGCTGGTCGATACGTTCCGATGGATTCATTGGATCTTTATGCCTCGAATTCCTAGTGGATCGACTCTAACACCTGTTTCCCACGGCGGACTTCTTCGATGATGGCATAGGATCGACGCTAAGGAGCCGGATGAAGCCCCTTGCTGGTGATTTTCCGGCCCTATTTCTTTGGCTCGCCGAGAGATGTCTCGGCGAGATGAGCGGCGAGGAATGCGCGCGTCTTTTCTTCCGCGTCCTTGGCCGCCCGCTCGTTGTATTCGAGCCAGTAGCCGCGAAAGCGGACGCCGGGGGTCAATTGAGCGATATCGAAATTATGATAGACTCCCGGATAAACGGTCAGAGCGATCGGCGCGCCATCTGGCCGGGCATGTGCGACCATTTCACGGCACCGCTCCACCGGGCACTGTTCATCCGCCTCGCCGATGAGTATCAAGGTCGGCGCCATCATCGTTGCCGCCGGGATGTCGCAGTAGGGGTAATACGCGATCGCCGCACGAAACCACTCTGTGAAAAATTGCGCGGCCAGGTCGCGATCAACGGCGTGGAGCGC
>WNFR01000763.1_pt1 | contig 32993 bp, 28 predicted proteins | sample 5400221 | NCBI WGS metagenome assembly WNFR01 (sample SAMN13153357, study PRJNA577476) | soil metagenome | isolation source: 40 cm soil under Madrone tree | place: USA:California | collected 2016-06-14
TGTAGCCGCTTTCATCGAGGACGAAGCGAATGAAGTCGGCAGGCTCTTTTTCCGCGAGCGCGGCTTGAATGCGGGCGATGAGGTCCATGAAGGCGCGCAGCGGGGCGACGGCGCGTCCGGCGGCGGCTGCGGTGACGAAATCCTCCATTGCATTCCAGAAAGACGTGCCGTTCTTGCTGGCGGTATCGCGCAGGGCTTCGACGGTGGTTTTGCCGATGCCGCGCGGCGGAACATTCAGCACGCGAAGGAATGCGATGTCGTCGTCCGGATGCATGGCCAGGCGAACGTAGGCCAGGGCATCTTGAACTTCGGCACGCTTGTAAAAGCTGAAGCCGCCCACCAGTTTGTAGCGCAGGCCACGACGGCGGAAGGCTTCCTCGAAGGCGCGAGATTGAAAGTTGGTGCGATATTCGACGGCACAGGTCTGATCGGAATCGTCATCGAGCAGCTTTTGCAATTCTTCGGCGACAAATTCGGCTTCGCTTTGCGCGTCGCGACCTTCGAAGTAGCGGAGATTGGCTCCCGGCGGCTGCTCTGCGCGAAGAGTTTTGCCGAGCCGGTCGGGATTATTTTTGACGACGGCGCCGGCTGCGTCCAGGATGCTTTGCGTGGAACGGTAATTGCGTTCAAGGCGGATGACTTTGGCGTCGGGAAAATCGCGCGAGAAGCTGAGCAGGATGGAGACATCGGCGCCGCGCCAGCGGTAGATGGACTGGTCTTCGTCGCCGACGACGCAGACATTGTGGTGTGGGCCAACGAGCAGGCGCAGCAGATCGTATTGAACGCGGTTGGTGTCCTGATATTCGTCGACGTGGATGTATTGAAAGCGGCGCTGCCATTTTTCGCGAACGGCGGCAGAAACGCGCAGAAGCTTCGCAGAGCGGAGGAGGAGGTCGTCGAAATCGAGGGCTTTGCTCTGCGCCAGAATTTTTTCGTACTGCGCGTAGATGTCGGCGGTGTGGCGCGCGTCGGGAGTAAAAGCTTCGCTGCGCAAGGTTTCGGGAGTTTTGGCTTGGTTCTTGGCAAAGCTGATTTGGCTTAGGATGGCGCGGGGTTGCAGTTCGTCGTCAGCAAGATTCAGCGTGGTGATGGCGAGCTTGATGGCGGAAAGCTGGTCGGTATCGTCAAAGATGGAGAAATTTGACGGGAGCCCGGCGGAGGCCGCTTCGCGGCGTAGCAAACGCGCGCACAGCGAGTGAAAAGTGGAGAGCCACGGACGCTCCGGTGGAACTCCTGCGCGCATCAGGAGGTCGGAGACGCGATTCTGCATTTCCTCGGCGGCTTTGTTGGTGAACGTAACCGCGAGAATGGATTCGGCAGGAACGCCGCGCAGAATAAGATTGGCCATGCGAAAAGTGATGGCGCGAGTCTTGCCGGTGCCGGCTCCGGCGAGAATGAGCAACGGGCCTTCGGTGGTTTCGGCGGCGAGACGCTGTTCGGGATTTAGAGATTCGAGAAAGTTTTGCATGAATGTGAGCGAGAAAAATTGTGACATGACAATGTTAGCCGACGCTGAGAGGGCGCGCAAATTTCGTCAAAAACTCGGAATGGCAAAATTCTGTGCAATTTGGCAATGGATGTTGATTGCAAGAGAGCAGTCAAGGTGATGGGGGATGACTCAGGTCGACGTCGAAATACATGAGGTTGCGATTTTTTTCTAGCGCGAGGAGATCGGGAATGTACAGGCGGGCGTTGGAGAGAAGATCGAACTGGCCTTGAAGATCGAAGTAGAGAAGACCTTCGATAGAGGAGTGCGGAGCGACGACGCTGGAGTGAAGACCGGCGTCTTCGGCAAGTTTTTTGTATTCCTCCCAATGTTTGTCGCGTCCGCCTTGGGAAGTGGGGAGCGGGAGGGGAAGGCGCGGCTTGTTGCTTTTTATTCTTGGATGCAGAACGGCATCGGCGAGAAGTTCGGAGGAAAGCGCGGGGAGATCCTGTCGATTGTTGTCGTCGAAAGTCAGATTCAGGCGGATACGACTGAGACCGATTTTGATGCTGTCGTCGGAATCGTTGCGAAAATTCACCTTGATCGCCAGAACCCCGGCGGTAAAAGGCGACTTTTTGGGAAAAGTTGATTTGTAACGTTCGGCGGAGAGCCAGGGATCGGCGGCGACGGTGAGGCCGTCATGGGAGTCCAAAGAGGATGTGGTGATCTTTTTTGTGGGCGATTGCTGCTGAAAAATTGCCGAGGAGAGCGCCGGAATTGCCATCAGTGCGAGCGGGCCGAGGAATGCGATAGGCTTACGGCGCAGCATCGTTATCCAGTTATAATAAACTTTCTGCATCTCGACGCCTTCGATTCCTTGGGATTGTGCGGGGTTGCCCTGCGCCCAGCGGGTCAGACCGGAGCCTTGCTGAGTGTATCTAGTTTATAGCCTGCTGATGGGGCTCGCTGCGTTTTTGTTGACGCCGTATTGGCTAATTCAGGGGATTCGTCACGGTAAATATCTTTCCAACTTCAGAGAACGGCTGGGGCTGGCGTTTCCGGCGTTGCAGAACTTGCGGGCCGATCGGGCAGGCGCAATCTGGCTGCATGCGGTGTCGGTCGGCGAAGTACTGGCAGGGCTAACGCTGGCGAAACGGCTGCAGGGGGAATTTCCAGAGCGGCCGCTGATTGTCTCGACTACGACCATTACCGGACAAGCACTGGCGAAAGAGCGGATGCCGTTTGCGGATGCAGTGATTTATTTTCCGTTGGACTGGGCGTTTTGTGCCAAGCGCGCGCTCGCGGCGGTTCGGCCCGCGTTGGTGGTGGTGCTGGAGACGGAGATCTGGCCGAATTTTTTGCGCCAGGCTGCAGAGCGCAATGTGCCAGTGATTTTTGTCAGCGGACGAATTTCCGACCGGTCGTTTGCACGGTCGCAGTCCTGGTTGAGCTTGGCGGGATTTTATTTGCGGCCGTTCTTGAGAGACGCGCTGGGACGCGTGAGCGGCTTCTGGATGCAGAGTGAAAAGGACGCTGACCGGGTGAAAGCTTTAGGAGCGCCTACGGCGAAGGTTCGGGTTGGCGGAAATTTGAAATACGATTTGGAATTACCGAAGAACACTCCGCTGGCGGACTGGCTGGAAGCGGAGTTGGCACGGTCGGGGCGGCGGCCGCTGATCGTGGCCGGAAGCGTTGTGGCTACCGAGGAGCCGCTGGCACTGATTGCGTTTGGAGTGGCCCAGGGTGAGTATCGCAAGGCGCTGATGGTGCTAGCTCCGCGTAAGCCGGAACGGTTCGAAGCGGCGGCGGCGTTCATCACGGAATCGCAGCGGAAATATGTGCGGCGATCAAGTCTGAATGTGGCCTCACCCGGCGGGCAGGCACTTGGCGGAAAAGAAATGCACATCGCGGATGATGTGACGGTACTGCTGCTCGATAGCATCGGCGAGTTGGCGTCGTTGTACCGGCTGGCGGACGGGGTGTTTGTCGGCGGATCGCTGGTGGAATCGGGCGGGCACAACATTCTGGAGCCGGCGGCATTTGGAAAAGTGCCAGTGTTTGGCGAGTCGATGGAGAATTTCGCAGAGATCGCGCACAGATTTATAACCGCCGGTGCGGCGTTGCAGGTTGCAAGTCCCGAGGACGCGGGAGTTTCCTGGATTGAGTTGCTGCGTAATCCGGAACGCGACAAAAAAATGGGAGAAAGCGCGCGACGGCTGGTGGACGACAGTCGCGGAGCGACGGAGCGTGCGCTGGACGCGATTCGGACGTATATTTCCACCGAGCAGAAGTCCAAGTAAATGACCATGCCGTTGCCATTCAGACTGCTTCTTTGGCCGTTTTCACTGGTGTATGGTGCGGCGGCGCGTTTGCACGCGTGGTTGTACGCCCAGGGAATCTATACCACGAAACGTCTGAATACGCCGGTCATAAGCGTGGGGAACTTGACCGTCGGAGGCACGGGCAAAACCCCAATGGTGCTTTGGCTGGCGGAAAGATTTCTGGCGGAAGGAAAGCATGTAGCAATTCTCAGCCGCGGCTATCGTGGCTCTGGCGGGACCAGCGATGAAGTAGAAATGATGAAAGAACGGCTCGGCGATCGAGTGGTTTTTGGTGTTGCGCCAGATCGTTACGTGGAAGGGCGGCGTATTGAGGCGGAGCAGCCAGTTAACGTTTTTTTGCTGGATGACGGATTTCAACATCTGGAGTTGGCTCGCGACGTGGACATCGTGCTGGTGGACTCGACAACTTTGGATTCCAAGAAATGGCTGTTGCCGGCAGGCAGCATGCGGGAGCCGCTTTCCGCGCTGCGCCGCGCAAGCGCGGTAGTGTTAACGCGGGTGCCGGACGAGCATTCGGATTCCGCGGCGAGGCGGGCGATTCATGAGGCTGCAAACTTGCCGACTTTTTGCGCGGAAACCAAGCTTCTTGGCTACCGATGCGTGAGCGGCGGCCAGCATGCCCTCGGGGTGGAAAATGAATTGCCGCCGCAGCCGCTCTTTGCGTTCTGCGGAATCGGGAATCCATCAGCATTTTTGAGCGATTTAAGGAGGTGGGGCATAGTTGTCGTCGGTCAGCGGGTCTTTGCGGACCATCATTCTTATACCGCGCACGACGCGAGAACGCTTGCGGCGCACGCGCAGCGCGCTGGAGCCAAGACGCTGCTGACGACGGAGAAAGACGTTCAGAATCTTAAAAAACTGCATTTCTCCGAGCTGCCTCTTTATTGTTGCAGAATTGCGCTCGAACTCCGAGATGACAAGGAACTTTGCCTGCTGCTCAAGAATAAAATTGCATCGCGCGCCGGGGCCGCGGCGTGAAGCTGCTGATCCGGGCGACCAACTGGGTGGGTGATGCGATCTTGGCATTACCAGCGCTGCGCGCGGTACGCAGGCGATTTCCCGTGGCGGAGATTGCGATTTTGGCTTTGCCGTATGTGGCGGACATCTATCGTGGGCAAGGCATTGCGGATGAGCTAATCGGATACGACCGGACCGGCGAGCATGCTGGAGTTCGAGGCAGAGAAAGACTGGTTGCTAAGCTGCGAAATAAAAAGTTCAGTACCGCTTTGCTGCTGCAGAATGCGTTCGATGCGGCGTGGATCGCGTGGCGCGCGGGGATTCCGGAGAGGATTGGCTACAATCGCGATGCGCGCGGCTTGCTGCTCACGAAGTCGATTACTGTCCCGCGGGAGGGTGAAATCCCCGCCCATGAAATGTTTTACTATTTGGAGTTAGTGAAGCGTGCTGGATGGATTGACGCGGTTCCTGATGTTCCGGAAATTTCATTTTTGGTGACCAAGGAAGAGTCGCGCCGCGCCGAAGAGAAATTGCAGAGCTTTGGTGCGCAGCGCGGCGCAGTGCGAATTGCAGTCGGCGCTGGAGCCGCTTACGGTTCGGCAAAGTGCTGGCCGCCAGAACGATTTGCAGCGGCGATCAATCAATTGGTGAAAGCACGGACAGCGGAAGTAATTCTGTTTGGCACGCCGGGCGAGGTTGCGGTCTCGGCGGCGATTCAGGCTGGATTAGATCAAGCGGTTCTGGACTTAACGGGAAAGACAGAAATTTCCGAATTGCCTGCGCTGCTATCGCGGTGCACGGCGTTCCTGGGAAATGATTCGGGAGCGATGCATGTTGCGGCGGCGGTAGGGTTGCCCTTGGTTGCCGTGTTCGGCCCGACGGACCCACACGGAACCGCGCCCGTAACGCCGCGATGCACCATTGTTCAAGAAAAGCCATACTGCAGCCCGTGTTTCTTGCGGAGATGCCCAACCGATCATCGGTGTATGACGGCCATCGCGCCGGAAAGAGTGAGCACCGGAGTATTGCATGCGCTGGCGGAGGTGGCCGCTGGCTAACATCGCGGCTCGCCCTGAGCTATTTCTAGATCGTGACGGAACCGTCAGCGATGAGGTGGGCTATTTGAATCACCTCAGTAGGTTCCGGCCACTGCCTGGAGCTGCGGCGGCGATACGCAGATTGAACGAAGCGGCGCTACCGGTGAGCGTGGTGACCAATCAATCGGGGGGCGGGCGAGGATATTTTCCTGAACAACTGGTGCGGGACGTTCACGATCGAATGAATGCCGAACTTCTGAAGGCCGGAGCGCGGCCCGATGGAGTGTATTATTGCCCGCATGTTTCGTCCGACGAATGTGAGTGCCGCAAACCGAAGACCGGGATGTTAGAGCAGGCGGCGCGGGAGCTGGGATTGGATTTGAAGAAATCGTTCGGGGTGGGAGATCGGCATAGTGATGTCGAGGTCGCGCACTGCGCTGGTGCGCGCAGCATCTTAGTAACCACCGGCTTCGGAGAGGGCGAGCTTGCCTGGCACGCGAACCATTGCCGGCAAGAACCTGAACTGGTGGCTGCTGATTTGCTCGAAGCGGTCGGCTGGATTTTGCCGGAAGTGCAGCGATGAGCGCTGGTCAGAAAAACGCGAGCGAAGTCTCCATGGATCTGGCGGCGCTGGGCGATATAGTGGAGCGCTTCGCTGGGAAAAAGGTCATTTTGTTTGGTGACTTCGTCGCGGACGAGTTTCAATTCGGCGAGATATCGCGCGTGTCGCGGGAAGCGCCGGTGCTGATTTTGCGGCATCGCGGGACAAATGTGTCGCCCGGCGGAGGAGCCAATGCAGCGAATAATCTTGCTGCACTCGGCGCGAAGGTTTATCCCATTACGGTTGTCGGTGAAGATGCGGCAGGGAATTCTCTGACGGAATATTTTCGCACGATTGCCGTGGATACGAGCGGCATCGTACGCGCGAAGGGCTGGATTACGCCCAAGAAAACGCGATTACTGGCCGGATGGACGCATACCGTGGCGCAGCAAGTGCTGCGTGTGGATCGCGAGCCCGCGGAGCCACCGCCGGAAAAAATTCTCGCCAAGATCGCTGCGAAATTACAAACAAGGTTGCGGTCCGCGGATGGAATGGCGATTTCAGATTATGGATTCGGCGTGGTATCGCCGGCGGCGGTAAAACAAGCGATGCGCGGAAAGAGTTCAGCCGCTGTGACCACGATTGACGCCCGTTACCGGTTAGATGCTTATGCAAGTTACGGGATTATGGCGGCGACGCCGAACGAGGCGGAACTGGAAGCGCTGCATCACAGCTGCATCGGGCGCGATTTGAACGAGTTAGAGAGATGCGGCAAATTAACACTTAAGAAAATGGGCCTGCAATCGTTGCTGGTGACGCGCGGAAAAGACGGCATGGCGTTGTTCGAACGGGCCGGAAAAAAGCTGACGCAAATTCCGGTGCATGGAAGCGACCAGGCGGTGGATGTGACGGGGGCCGGGGACACGGTCTTGGCGACATATACGCTCGCGCTTGCCTCTGGCGCTGCGGCGTTGGAAGCGGCGCAAATCGCGAACATCGCAGGCGGGTTGGTGGTGATGAAACGCGGTACCGCTGTGGTTACCGGCGCGGAGTTACTGGGCGCGATTCGCGCGGAAGTTTCCGGTGGCGCGAGCTGACGCGATGCGAGCGACCGAGCGAACAAGCAACGCAAAATTGATTTCGCGCGGCGAGGCTTCGCGAATTGCTGAGGAGTTGCATGCGCAAGGGAAGCACATTGTGTTCGCCAACGGCTGCTTCGACCTATTGCACGTGGGACACGTGCGGTATCTGGCTGGCGCACGGGCCGAAGGAGACGTTCTGATCGTCGCAGTGAACGCCGATTCCGGCGTGACAGGGCTGAAGGGCCGGGGACGTCCCGTGCTGGATGAAGGAGCGCGGGCTTTGCTGGTGGCGGCGCTGCGCGCGGTGGATTACGTGCTAATTTTTCCGGAGCCAAACGTAGAAATGCTGCTCGCTGAATTGCGTCCGGATGTGCACGCGAAAGGGACGGACTACACCGCGGAGACGGTTCCGGAAAAGGCTACTGCGGACCGCCTAGGAATTCGCGTGGCGATTGTGGGCGATGCAAAGGAACATTCCACGCGCGAATTGTTGCAGACGGCGCGCAAGGCTTGCCATGACTGAGCCCAAATTTCTGGTGGTCCGTCTCGGTTCCCTCGGCGATATTGTGCACACGTTCCCTGCAGTGAGCCGCCTGCGAGGATCGTTTCCGAATGCCGAGATTATCTGGCTGACACATCCCAAGTGGGAATTCCTGGTTAAGACCAGCGGGTTGGCAACGGAGGTCTGGACGGTTGATACAAGAAATTGGTCGAATGTGCGGGGCATCCTGGCGCGCATTCGGAAGCATCGATTCGAAGCGGCGATTGATTACCAGGGTTTGTGGAAGTCAGCGGCAATTCCGTTTCTTGCGCGAATTCCGCGCCGTATTGGATTTTCTTCGGAAACGATTCGTGAAGCGGGTGTTCCCATTCTTTACACGGAGCGAGTGAAAGTTTCGGCGGAGAAACATGTAGCGGATCAGAACGCGCAGCTCTCCACGCGAGCCGGCGCACGTGTCTCGGCCGGAGACGTAAAACTGCGGGTTCCAGAGGACGATGAGCAGGTAGTGCAGGCGCGAATCGCGCAAGATGGAACGGACGAATATATCGTGTTGAGCCCAGGAGGCGGCTGGCGGTCAAAATGTTGGCCAGGCGAACGATATGGATTGCTGGCGGAAACAATTCTCGAGCAGTTTGGATTGCGAAGCGTGATTAACGTTGGACCGGGTGAAGAAAATCTGTGCGCGAAGGTGATGCAGGCTGCGGGAAAGTCGCAGCCGATACAGTTCATGGGGAGCCTTGGACAGCTGATGGCGCTGTTGAAAAACGCCAGCGGGGTCGTTGCTGGCGACACCGGGCCTTTGCACCTCGCGGATGCTTTGGGCACTCGAGTCGTTGCGATTTTCGGTCCGACTGATCCCGCTCGCAACGGGCCGTACCAGCGATCAGGGGTGGTTCTGCGCTGGGAGGGCGCCACGACAACGTATAAACGCGAAGCGGAGCCAGACGAATCGCTGCTGCACGTCAGCGTTGACGACGTGGTGAGTGCAATACGCGGGCTGCGTGAAGCGGCATGAGTAACCCTGCGGCCGTGTTTGCGCGCTGGCGAGTGCGCCTGGGATATATTTTGGCAGTGTTTGTGCTTTGGTTTGCCCGACCTACGCCTGAGTATGTGGCGATCGGCGCGGCGATTGGATTGGTTGGATTGTGGTTGCGCGCCTACGCGGCCGGATATTTGTACAAACAGGAAAAATTGACGGTTAGCGGTCCTTATGCGCATACGCGGAATCCCCTTTATTTGGGAAGCGCGATATTGGCGCTCGGCGCCGGTGTCGCGACGCGCTCGTGGATTTCAGGCGCGATACTGCTTCTTTACTTTGCCGTGGTTTATAGCGTGGTGATGCGGCGCGAAGAGGGTGAATTGTTGGGGCACCACGGTGCAGCGTTTCAGGCGTACGCTGCGGCCGTTCCGCTATTTTTGCCGAGGATTACTGCCGTGAGAATGCCTGGCTCGAATGGGGGACAGTTTTCGCTCGCGCAGTATAAGAAGAATCATGAATATCAGGCGGCGCTCGGTTACTTATTGCTGCTGATTGCTCTGCTGATCCTGTGGCGTCTGCGACTCCCGATGTGGTCCTGAGCAGCATGCGTTATCGCTACCACGTCGATCTGCTTGATCCGCGCGACCACAAAATAGGTTGAGACGACCTCCTCTCCAGGATCAGGACCACGCGTTTCAGTTTGCTACGTCGCCGCCCCCAATTCGCCGAAATAAAAGCCTCATGAGGATGCGCGGTTCGCGGCCACCGGCCAGCGACCAATCGCGATGCCAGGGTTAAAAGCAGTCGCGATGGCAACGGCCGGGAGTTTCAGCCCGCGCGCCGTAACCGTACAAGAGCTTCGATGTGATAGGTCTGCGGGAAAAGGTCGAAGAACTCCATCGAAGTTATTTCGTAGCGATGCGCGCCTGGAGTTGAGTCTGCCGGCTTGCGCGGCGTTTGCAGCAGGATTGCCAGATCTCGCGCGAGTGTTGATGGATCGCAAGAGAGGTACGCAATTTCTTTAGGGCCGAGATCAGCGAGTTTCTGCGCAGAAGTTTGGCCAAGCCCGGCGCGCGGCGGATCGAGCACCACGAAATCCGGCGCTTCGGTTGCAGTCTTCAGAAATTCTTCGGTTTGCACGTGCTGCGACACAATGGACATGTCCGCGGTATCGGCGTTTTCTCGCAGATTCCGCGTGGCGGAAAGATTGGCGTCCACGCTGACCACGCGCTGGAACGTTTTGGTCAATGGCAGCGTAAAAAACCCCACGCCTGCGTAGAGATCCAGCGCGAGATCGCCTGTCGCGCCAGCAATTACGGTTCGAAGCAAATCTTCCACTAAAAAGCGATTCACCTGGAAAAACGAAAGATGGCTGACACGGAACAGGTAACCTCCGGCTTCTTGAATCAGGTAGCCCGGGCCAGACAGTTCAAAGCGGTTCCTCTTTTGATCCAATAGCAGCAGACTGTGCAGAGCCGGAACGGTATCGTGGAATAGCTTGGTCAGTTCCGGAACCGGATTTCTGAATTCCTTGAAGGCAACATTGAGCGCAATCTTCGCGTCGGAAGAATCAACGAACGCTTCTATTTCCAAAACTTCGGACGGGAGTGAACCGCTTCGCGTGATTTCCTGCAGGCGAGAGAAAGTGTCAGCCAGCCCCGGCGACAATACATCGCAGCGATCAATCGGAACAATTGCGTTGCTCTCCGGCAAGTAATATCCGAGCGCGCGCGGATTGGCGTTGCTCACGGCCCACTGCGCGCGATTGCGATAGCGCAGCGGTTCCGCGGTATGCGTTTTAATCTCGCCGGTCCAGTTCACCCCGCCCATGCGTGAGAGCGTTTCGCGCAGGATCTCAACCTTGAACTTTACCTGTAATTCGTACGACGCTTGCTGGTAGTGGCACCCGCCGCAGGTTCCGAAGTGCGGACAGACAGGCTTTACGCGGGCAGGATCCGCTTTCAGAATTTCCAGCGGCTTAGCCCACACTAGCTTTTTCTTGCGCGAAGCTATTTCAGCGCGAATTTCTTCTCCGGGCAGCACGTAGGGGACAAAAACGGTATTTCCATCGGCATGCCCCAGGCCGTCGCCACCATACACCAGCTTCTCAATCAATAACTGTAATTCTTCTGACATAGTTGTTCCTTATTCTCCATAATTCACACAAAAGCACAAACCTTAAGTCTTTCGCTGGGGTGAGCACGTCGAGGCTGTAGCGCTATCGAAAGAACGTTACGAAAGATAGAAAAGACTCAAACGCGGAACGCGAAATTCCTCAAGCAGTCTTTTTTGCAGAAACTGTTTTTCCACCAGCGCCAACTGCCCGGCCTTCATCCCGCGCCGGTACGCCGACAGCACTCCGTCCATCTCGCGGCGCAATCGCAACAGCAATTCTTCGTTGGCATGCAGCAGCATTCCTGCATGGATTCTCTCGTCGAGCAAAGTCAAACGGCGCTCAAGATCCTCGACATCCAGCGATCCGGGCGAATCGACCAGCACTGTGCAGGACTGCAGCGCGCGCAACGCCTCTTCCCATAATGTCACGAGTTCAGCCTTTCCCGTGTGCCTATTCGCTGCAATGCGCAACATTTCTGAATTTCGTTGGAAATATTGGCGCAGCTCGTCACGTCCAAACGGTGACGGCTTGGCCACGGAGTTTGCCGGCGCGCGCCCAGCGGCGGCTTCGTTCGCTTCTTCGGCCGCATCCAGAACCGCATCGGTGCAGTACGCCAGACTCTTCAGCGGCTTGCCCGCGCCGCGCCGTGAACGGCCATAGCTCTCAAACGCGCTGTCAATTCCTTTGAACACGGCATCGAGCGGCACGCCCGCTTTCTGCCAGGTCTCCATGACCGCCCAATCGAGCGGAGACACCAGCAAATGCGAGCCGCGCTTCTTCCAGAAGTATTCTTCGACTTCCGTGAAATAGTTGAAGTAATTCCACGCTTCCATCGCCCGGGCCTACCGGGCAGCTTTCGGTTCGTGCTTCTTCGAGGAGTCGGCGAGCTGATTTTTCTCCCAGATGATGCGCAAACCTTCGAGCGTTAAAAAGTCGTCGGCGTGTTCAATGTGCCTCGAGCCTTTTGCCACCAGCTTTGCTTGTCCGCCAGTCGCGATGACTTTCGGTTTGCCGCCCAGTTCCGCCTTCATGCGCGTGAGCATGCCATCCACCATGTCCACTGCACCGTAGTATAGACCCGCCTGCATGTGCGTCACAGTATTTGTGCCGATGACTTTTCCGGGATCTTTGATTTCCACGCGAGGAAGTTTGGCGGCGCGTGCGAAAAGCGCTTCGGAAGCAATGCCCAGCCCCGGCGCGATCACTCCGCCAAGATATTCGCCCTTCGCTGAGATTGCGTCGAACGTGATGGCGGTGCCGAAATCCACCACGATGCACGGCCCGCCGTATTTATGAAACGCTGCAACCCCGTTCACGATGCGATCCGCGCCCACTTCCAGCGGATTGTCCACCAGAACCGCCATTCCGGTTTTCACGCCCGCTTCCACGAACATGGCTTTCTGTCCGAAATAGATCTTTGCCAACTCCGAGAGCGTCCAGTTCATCGGTGGGACTACCGAGCTGATGATTACGCCGGTAACTTCTTGCGGATCGAGTTCCTTCAAAGTAAACAGGTTGCGCGTCAACACGCCATACTCGTCGACCGTCTGCATACGCGCAGTCGTAAGCCGCCAGTGCGCGATCAATTCTTCGCTTCGGAAAACGCCGAGAACGGTATTGGTATTGCCCACATCAATCGTCAGCAGCATGAATTCATTCTCGTCTACCTGATTTCCGCCACATCGCCTGCAAGAACCGTCACCAGGGTGCCGTCTTCACGCTGTACCTGCAACAGGCCTTCAGGCCGCAGCCCGGCGGTGACTCCAACGTAAGTGTCATTTCCATTCGTTACGCGAACTTTTTTGCCACGCGCGTAAGAGGAGATCTGGGTAAAGCGTTCCGTCACCGAGCTTGAGCCCTCGCGCAAGAATCGATTGTAATCGCTCTCAAATTCACGGAGCAACCGCACCAGCAATTCCAGCCGCGATTGATTTTTCAAGGTTTCCGCGCGCAGAGACGTTGCAACTCCACTCAACTCCCTGGGAAATTTCTCCTGATTTACATTGATGCCGATCCCAACGATGATGAAGCGTACTAGAGTTGTCTCTGCGTGCATCTCGGTCAGGATGCCGCCCAGTTTTTTGCCGTTCATGATCAGGTCATTGGGCCATTTCAGGTCGGCCTGCAAACCAGTCTGCGCCTGAATCGCCGCTTGGGCGGAAAGTCCCGCCATCATCGTTAGCAGCGGTGCCTGCACGGGCGAAATCTTCGGACGAAGCAGCAAGGTCACGTAAATACCGGCCGCACGTTCGGAATGCCAGCCGCGCCCAGCTCGTCCGCGGCCGGCAGTTTGTTCTTCTGCCAGAATGACCGCGCCTTCTGGCTCGCCAGCGTACCCCAGTTCCATGGCCACGCGGTTTGTCGAGTCGGTGCGAAAAAAATGCTGAATTCTCTTTGCGAACATGCTGCCCTGCAAGCGTTGGCGTAGCATGTCCGGCGTAAGAATATCGGGTACGCGCTCCAGGAAATATCCGGTGTAGGGCTTGCCTTTCACGCCCACGCCGACTTCGCGCAGACGTTCGACCCAGCGCCACACCGTCGAGCGCGAAACACCGATCTCCTTCGCGATGCGCGACCCGCTGATGGCGATCGTGGCGTTGTCCGCGAACAGTGTAAGCAGAGAAGCCAGCCGCCGGTCGGTGGTGCCAAGAAGAGACGTAGGAGCCATGGAAGCTGAGCGTAGCTTACTTGTCCTCGATGGAGTCCACAAGCAAACTGAGGTTCGCTGCTGGCGCGGAGTGGGTCAGCGTACCGGAAGAAAGAAAATCCGCGCCAGTTTCGGCATAAGCGCGAACATTTTCGAGGGTGATGCCGCCGGAAATTTCCACCACGCAGTCAGGACGAAGTTCGCGCGCCAGTCCAACGCATTGTTTCGCTTCATCCGGCGTCATGTTATCCAGCAAAACCGCTTCGGCGCCGGCGGAAAGCGCCTCGCGCAGTTCGCCTTCGTCGCGCACTTCGATCTGAATCGGCAGCACCGTGTCCGACGCGCGTGACGGAACGGCTTCCTCATAAGCGGTTAGCGCGTCCGGCTTCGAATGCAGCGCCGCATAGGAGTGTGCCTGATCAAGCGCCTGCCTCAAGCCGCCAGCCAGCGCAATGTGATTTTCTTTTAGAAGAATTGCGTCGTAGAGACCGATCCGATGATTAGTCCCGCCGCCCCTCTTGACCGCGTACTTCTCCAGCAAGCGCAGTCCTGGCGTAGTCTTGCGGGTATCGCGAATCTTCGCGCGCGTTCCTCGAATCTGTTCCACGAAGTGATGGACCATAGTCGCGATTCCGCAAAGCCGTCCGAGAAAATTCAACGCCGTCCGTTCACCGGTGAGTATCGCGCGGGCTTTCCCCTCGAGATGAAGCAGGACCGTTCCTCTGCTCAGCAGATCGCCGTCATGAACGCGCAGCTCAATCTTCGTGTCCGGATCGAGTGCGCGAAACACTTTTTCCGCCATCGGCAATCCCGCGCACACCAGATCTTCACGAGCGATGATGCGCGCCTTTCCCGTCGCGCGGGCGGGAATTGTGGCCAGAACCGTAGCGTCTCCGGCGCCGATATCTTCTTCCAGCGCCGTCCGCACCAACCGCTGCACGTATTCGGAATCCCAATTCACGAGGACATCTCTCCAAGTCTACGCAGCGATGATCAGTTGCCGGATTCTAGCTCTTTGATTCTCTCTTGCACTTTCTGAAACTCAATGCGGCGTTCGGCCAAGGTCGCTCGGAGCGCTTGAACAATCTTCTCGGGAGCGCGGCTGAGAAATACCGGGTCGTCAAGCTGGAGCACTTTCGACGCGATGTCCTTGCTCAGCCGTTCCTCATCTTTGCGTAGGCGGGTCGATTCGGCGGCAACGTCCAAGGTTTCGGCGATGCGAACATCGAACAGGGAAGTGGAACGCAACGCACCGCCCGATTGCGCAAGCTTCGCGTCAGTAATGGTCAGTTCAGTCAGCAGCGCCACCCTCAGAATCCCGTCCAGATTCGCCGCGATGGTCTCACGAATGGCCGTATTGTCGCTGGAAAATTCCGCAGCGATGCGTTTTTTAGGGTCAAGCTTCATGTCTGCGCGGATCGCGCGAACAGACTTGACCACCTCTTGCACCAGTGCAAACTCTTCCAGTGCAGCCGCATTCCGCCAGCTGTCACGCGCCTCCGGATAACACTCCAGCGCGATGGACTGAGCCCCAGGACGCTGCGGCAGTTGATGCCAAAGCTCCTCGGTCAAAAATGGCATCACCGGATGCAGCAGCCGAAGGGCCGTTTCGAATGCGGCAAAAAGATTTTTCCACGCAATCGCTGCCCGCTCACGATTCATGCCAGTCAATTCCGGCTTGATCCATTCGATATACCAGTCGCAAAAATCGTTCCAGAAAAACTGATAGATACTTTGCACTGCTTCGTGAAAGCGCTGCGTTTCAAACGCATCCTTCACCGTGTCTAGCGTGTCGGCTAAACGCGCGAAGAGCCAGGCGTCAATCAGCCTCGCTCTGCCCGCAAACGAATACGGCGCCTTTTCGCGAATCTCAGGAGATGCCAGTTCCTCGAGTTTCGCACCGCCCTGTTCAAATTTGTCCAGGTTCACGAAAACGAACCGCGAAGAATTCCAGATTTTATTTGCAAACGAACGCGCGCCCAGCAGCCGATCGTCAGACACCACGATATCGGTTCCCGGTGCCGCCATCGAAGCGAGGCAAAACCGCATCGCGTCCGTGCCGTATTTCTGATTCAACACGACAGGGTCGAGTCCCGTGCCTTTCGACTTGGACATCTTCTCGCCGCTGACAGTGCGCACCAGCGAATGCAAATACACGGCGCGGAACGGAACTTTTCCAGTGAAGTGGATGCCCATCATGATCATCCGTGCGACCCAGAAAAAAAGTATGTCGTAAGCAGTGATCAGCAGGCTTGTTGGATAGTAGGTCTTGAAGTCGGGCGTTTCTTCGGGCCAGCCCATCGTCGAAAACGGCCACAATGACGAGCTGAACCATGTGTCCAGAACGTCTTCGTCTTGCTTCAATTCCGACGAGCCGCAAAGCGCGCATTTCGCCGGCGTTTCGCGCGCCACCGTGATTTTTTTACAATTCCCGCAATGCCATGCCGGAATACGATGGCCCCACCACAGTTGCCGCGAAATCACCCAGTCGCGGATGTTGCGCATCCAATTAAAAAATTCTTCGCGCCGATTCTCCGGAACCATCGTGATTTCGTTGTGCTCGACTGCGGCCATCGCTTTTTCTGCCAGCGGCTGCATCTTGCAAAACCACTGATTCGAAGCGCGCGGCTCGACCACCGTCCGGCTGCGTTCGCATAGTCCGACCGACAATTTGTGATCGGTGATTTTCTCCAGCAGACCCAGCGACTGCAGGTCTTCTACAATTTTCTTGCGCGCGGCAAAACGATCCAGGCCTGCGTACACGCCCGCGTTGCCATTCATTCTGCCGTCATCGGTCATTACGTCGATTTCCGGCAGATGATGCCGGCGTCCCAGCTCAAAATCGTTTGGATCGTGCGCCGGAGTGATCTTCACCGCGCCAGTTCCGAATTCGCGGTCCACCATCGCGTCCACGATCAGCGGGATTTCACGATTCATCAGCGGCAAAAGTAATTTCTTGCCTAGCAAATGCTGATAGCGCTCGTCCTCGGGATGAACCGCAACTGCTGTATCACCGAGCATTGTCTCGGGGCGCGTCGTGGCGACCGCAATAAATTCCGAAGTGCCGGCAACCGGATATTTAATGTGCCAAAGATGTCCCTGACGCTCTTCGTGCAGGACTTCCAAATCGCTCAGCGCCGTCAGGCATACCGGGCACCAATTGATCAGATAGTGTGCGCGATAAATCAGCCCCTGTTCATAAAGCCGCACAAAAACTTCGCGCACGACGCGAGAAAGCTCCGGCGACAAAGTGAATTTCTCGCGCGACCAGTCGCAGCTCTCGCCAATCTGCTTCATCTGCGCGATGATCGTACCGCCGCTTTCGGCTTTCCACTCCCAAACGCGTTTTTCGAATTCCTCTCGGCCCAGTTGTCGATAATCGATGCCTTCAGCGGCCAGCTTTTTCACCACCACACGCTGGGTCGAAATGCCGGCGTGGTCCATTCCCGGCAAGTACAGCGTGTTGAATCCCCGCATGCGGTGCCAGCGAACCAGAATGTCGATTTCCGTGTGATTCAGCATGTGCCCGATGTGCAGCGAACCGGTCACATTCGGCGGTGGAATGACAATGGAAAAAACCGGACCGGATGCGTTGGCATCGGCGCGAAAAAGATTGTCCTTCAACCAAAACTCCGCCCAGCGCGACTCAATCTGCTGTGGGTCGTAGGCCTTCGCGATCTCCCGAGGCATGCTGAATGATTCTCCTGAAATGAATGCGGATTCCACTAGGTGCGGTGCAACCTTTGACTATAAAGGGAGGAAAGAGGGATCGTCAACGCAACGAGCGGAGAGCGGAAACGGCTTTCGTTCGATGGGAAGTGAGGAAATTACTTCTTACTGAGTTCATCCTTGATCATCGCTTCGACCAACGGCTTCAAAATTTCGCGTGTAACTGCCTGCAACACTTCAGGATTCATTTTAGCCAGAACCTTGGCCACGATGTCGTCCATGTTGGGCGTGGCGACAGGTTCAGGCTCGCGCAGCACGGGCGCCGCGTATGCCGATACTTCCTGCTGCAATGACTGCTCCAAAGGCAGTTCTTCTGCGACGGCGTGAGCCGCTTCTTCGTGAAGGATTTCTTTGGTCTCTGGAGAAAGAAGCGATTCAATGGCCGGAATATCTTCACCCACTGCTGGCGAAAATACCGGCTCTTCAGCTGGCACCGCTTCTGCCACCGGCTGTTCAACAGCCGGTTCATACGCCGCGCTCATCACGCCGGAATCGAGAAAAACTCCGGTCGCAGGAGTTTCTTCGATGGTCCCATCGGGCGTCGCTTTTGCGGTGTCCCATGTCGAGGCAAGCTGGCTCGCGCGCTCAAGTTCTGCTTCCCAGGGACTGACCGAGCCCGCCATCCACGAATTGACGTTGCGGCTTGTTCCAGGTTGCTCAGTCGGTGCCACTTCAGCAACTTCCACTTCTGGATGGGCTACTTCCGGAATGGCCACTTCTGAAACCGGAGGCGGCGGGGGAGGAGCAGCAACGAATGGCGCGTCCAAGGGCGCCTCAACGGCATTCAGTTCTACCGTCGCTACTTCGTTTATCGGTTGCGGTATCGACGGGAGAACCGCTTCAATTGCCTTACCCCAATCTTCGGGAACCGGCGAACCGGAAATCGCCGGAAGCGCGTCACGCTTTTGCGCCAATTCCGCGGCTTCTTCCGCAGTAATTGCTAAACTGTTCTTTTCGATCGACGGAGCCCATCCATCCGTGTGCGTCTTTTCTGAGCCGATTCCAGAAAATGCGGCTTCCCGCCAATCGGCCTGCCCGGCTGGTGTTTCGCCGACCGTTTCTTCGATCGCTGAGCTGATGCGCCAGCTCCCGGTCTTGGACGGTTCCTCGGGCTCTTCCTGTTCTTCAACATTCGCAGAGTTGCCCCAATTCCGGTCGGGAGCAGTACGCGTGCTGGAAGAAATCGCGAATACAGCATCATCATCCGGAGTCGCTGTCTCCAGCAAACTCCCAAACGCGAGCGGTTGCGCGCCCGTGGCGATGGTCAGCGGAGCTGGCCGAGGAACGGAAAATACCGGTGCGCCCAGGTCTTCTTCCCGGTCCTGTACCAACATCGGCGCTTGCGGTGCAATCTTGGCAAGCGGAGCAACCGGCGTAGGTTGTGGTTTCGTTGCGGTGGGCATGGGCGGCGGCGGCGTGGAAGCAGGCGCTCCCAGCGAGACTCCTGCTTTTGCCAGCGCAGCCTTCACCATCGAAATTAGCGGGTCGGGCGGCACGAACGGTTTCTTCAGCACCCCATCGGCTCCGACTCGCGAGGCTTCCTGCTCATCCAGCGGATCAAATGCTCCTACCAGCAAAATTACGGGAATGTGCGAAAGTGCCGAATCGTCCTTAACAAATTTGCAGACTTCATACCCGTTGCGAACGGGCATAAAAATATCCGCTAACACCAAATCCGGTTTCAGATCGGAAATCTTGCGGACTGCGGCCTCGCCATTGCCGACGGCAACGACTTCAATACCCAGGTCCTTCAGAGCCAGAACAACCATCTTCTGGATATTGCTGTTGTCGTCCGCAACCAGGATCTTGGCCACCGAACTTCCTCCAATGCGACTGCACACACGCTGAACGGCCACCCGCACACAGCCGCTTCACTCGATTATTGGAGCATCGGGCGCTGGAGGCGTCAACGCAAACTGCCCTGACGTGTGTCGGAAGGGAACATGCCAAAAAAAGTGCAATTGGGTGGGTTGAATCAGGTACCGACGGGCTGAGAAAACACTCCCCGTGCCCGTCATTCCGAGCCTGGCTGCCGCAGGCAGGCCAAGCGAGGAATCTCTCTCGACTTAACCGAAGGCCTAGAGAAATTCCCGGTCGCTGGCGATTTTATCCGAGCTGATTAAAATCGAAGGCCCTACCAGGGTCCTTACCAGGGAATGATCTTTTTCAATCCCTTTTTCTTTTTACTGCTCGATTCTTTCTGGGGTTCGGCAGTGCTGTCGGCAGGCTTTGCGTTCGCATCAGTCGCAGTCGCCGAGTCATTTGTTGCGCCGCTAGGAGCGGCGGTGGCATCAGTTCCTGCCGCTGCCGGAGGATTTGCCGTGTCTGGCGCAGCCGCTGGCGCTGTTCCAGACGTATCCCCGTTGGTGTTCCCCGTAGCCGCCGGTGCTGTTGCGCCGGTGTCGCCGCTCTCAACCGTTGAGCCGCCGGACGCCCCGCTTTGCGGCGTCGCGATTTCTACCACCGCCGTATTGCCCGCCAAACCGCTTGCGCCTCCTGCTCCCAGTTGTGACTTGCCGCCGCCGGTTAGTATATCCACGGCACTAGTAGTGTCATTCTCCGGCTCCATCTGCGGTGTCCCTAGCCGCGAAGAACTGCGAAGTTCCTTGTCCGGTCCGCTTTTGACCAAAGTCATCCCTTTACTGAGCATGCTCGCCTTCGGCCGCGGCGCATTTACTTCCGCCTGCATCCACGCCAGCGCCCTCGGGTCGGCTTGCGGCACCGGAACGTGAAATGCCACCAATTTGCCTTTTGCATCCCCGACTCTGGGCGACAGCGGATATTCCTTCACAATGCGCGAGTAGTAGATCGACGCGATTTCTTTCTTTTCACTCTTCTCAAAGATATCTCCCAGCATCCAAAGCGCGTCGTCCGACCGGCTATACAGCGGATACCGCTTGGTCACCGAAAGCAGCCTGCCCGCAGCGGCTCGCCGGTCACCCTTCACATAATAGTAGTACCCAATCCGGTAATCGCCCTCGGCCAGCACTTCCTGTACGTCACGCAAATGTTGCTGCGCCTTCGGTACCAGCGGATCCTTCGGGTACTTCGCCAGGAAAGTCTGAAATTCCTCTTCTGCCGACTTTGCCTCTGTCCGGTCGCGGTCGGGCTTTGCCATCTCCTTGTAATGCGTCATCGCCACTTGAATCTGCGCATACGGAGCTTCCGGCAAGAAAGGGAAGAACACGATGAAGTCCTTGTAGCCCGCGATGGCCTGCGTCAGGTTCGCGCTTCCGCCTTCCTTATAGTAGGAATCCGCGATCGACAATTTTGCCTTTGCCAGGTACTCGCTATCAGGATAGGTGTTGATCAGCGTTTGCAGGTTCAGCCGGCCCACTTCATGCCGGCCCTTCTTGATGTCCACCAGCGCGCGGTCGTACAAGACCTTGTCCGGAGCCACGGAACTGTCTGCCGCCGCAGGTGCAGCATCTTTCTTCTTTTTCTTGAAGATTTTGCTCTGGGCTTCGGCGGATACACAAGAGAAAAGCAATGCAAGGCCCAACATGGCAAGCAAAGTTCGACGCAATAGCCACCTCTTTAATAAGTTCTGATTCGATCGGACCGGACTTCTCGTCATTTTCGAGCGCGTCTGCGCCCGCCGCGAGCGACGCCTTAGTATAACCTGAACTAAAGGACAGGTTTGACCGAACTTTGTCCTGCCGGCCAGGTTTTCCCTTCAGGTCAGACTCCCGTTCCCCACGCCGGGTTGCTCCGCTCGAGAGGGACAACGGAACCTTTTTTGAATATTCTGTAATATCATTTCGGCCAATTTTTCGTACCATACCAGGGTTTCAGGGTTTGTACTGGCAACCCTGAGATATGGAGTCGTAAGGGAGCCGCGCTAACTCGCAATGGACAAACGCAAATTTCTCTTCGCTTCCATCTCCGGCCTCATCGGCGATATCGCTTGGGAAGTTCAGAAAGAAGGCCACGACGTTCGTTATTTCATTGAAGCCGAAGGCGAACGCGACATTGCCGACGGCTTTGTCCCCAAGTCCAAAGACTGGGAACGCGACGCCAAATGGGCCGACATCGTCGTATTTGACGATACACTGGGCCAAGGCGCGAAAGCGCAGGCTTTGCGCGCCACTGGCAAGCCTGTGATCGGCGGCTCTCCCTACACCGACAGTCTGGAAGATGATCGCTCCTTTGGGCAGGAAGAGCTCAAGAAAGCCGGCGTCAACATCATTCCGTACGAGGACTTCGACTCGTTCGATCCCGCCATCGAATTCGTAAAGAAAAATCCCGATCGCTACGTCATCAAGCCCAGCGGTGAAGCGCAAAACGTCAAACGCCGCCTGTTTGTCGGCGAAGAAGAAGACGGCGAAGACGTCGTGCGCATGCTCGAAGCCTACAAGCGGGCCTTCTCCGACGAAATCAAAGTATTTCAGTTGCAGCGCCGCGTTACTGGCGTCGAGGTCGCCGTAGGCGCATTCTTCAACGGCAAAAATTTCATCTTCCCGGTAAACATAAACTTTGAACACAAGAAACTTTTTCCCGGCAACATCGGCCCTCCCACCGGTGAGATGGGCACCTCCATGTTCTGGAGCGAGCCCAACCGCTTATTTACGCAAACGCTCTTAAAGATGGAGTCGAAGCTCGCGCAAGAAGGCTACGTCGGCTACATCGATCTGAACTGCATCGTCAACAATAACGGCATCTATCCGCTCGAGTTCACATCGCGTTTTGGCTATCCCACCATCAGCATTCAGCAGGAAGGCATGCTGACGCCGATCAGCGACCTCTTCTGGGAACTGGCCAACGGGCTCGAGCCGAAATGGCGTACTCGCTCCGGCTTTCAAATCGGCGTGCGCATTGTAGTTCCGCCATTTCCCTTCGACGATGACGCCACATTCGATTCCTTTTCCAAAAACGCCGCTATCGTCTTCAAAAAACCTACACAAGATGGCGTGCATATCGAAGACGTAAAAGAAGTGAACGGACAGTGGCTCGTCGCCGGAACTTCCGGCGTCGTCCTGATCGTCGTCGGCCTCGGCACCACCATGAAGCAAGCGCAAACCCAGGTTTATTCCCGCATCAAGAATATTCTGATTCCCAACATGTATTACCGCACCGACATCGGCGATCGCTGGGTTGAGGACTCCGACAAATTGCACAACTGGGGCTATCTACGTTAGCCGCTCTCGTCTTGGCATGCAGGCCTTGGCAGAAAAGTTTACATCTTTTCGCTTTCCGCTACCGTCAATCCGGATTACATTGCTGGAGACGCATGTACCGACACCCATCGCTCTCCGCGTAAGGAGCACCTGCATGAAACGCGCCATCTGTGCCGCACTACTGCTCGCCGCGCTTCCTTTTTCCGCGCTGCTGACTTCCTCCGCGCAAAAATCGGAGCCAGTCGCTAAAGTCTCTCTGAAGGTCGGCGACACCGCTCCCGACTTCACCCTGCTCAGCGATCAGTGGAAAACCGTCAAGCTCAGCGACTTTCACGGCAAGAAAAATGTCTTCCTCGCCGTTTACGTCCTCGCCTTCACCGGTGGTTGAACCAAACAACTCCAGGCGGTCCAGTCTGGAATCGACGCAGGAAAAATCGACACCTCCGACACCGAAGTTTTTGGCGTAAGCATGGATTCCCCCGCAGCCAACGCCGCCTTTGCCAAGCAAATCAATATTAAGTTTCCGCTGCTCAGCGACATGAACAAGAAGATGCTCACGTCCTACGGCATCCTCAAGGGCTACGACATGCAAAATCAGTCTTTCGAGTGGGCTCAGCGCGCCAACATCGTCATAGACAAGAACGGCATCGTGCAGCACATCGAAGAAGGCGACTCCGCCGTCAATCCTAACAACGCTCTCTCCGTCTGTACCGACCTGCACAAAAAACAAGCCGCCAAATAGCCGCTGACATGCCAGCCGAGCTCTTTTTTCTTCCCCTCGGGGGCACGATGTATCGTGCCCCTTCTTGAAGTTTCACTGTTGCCGCTATGGCGCAGAAGCCCCGTGACCACCGTTGTCATTCTGAGGGCATCCGACAAGGACGCCCGAAGAATCTCAACTTCAACTCTGCACTGCGCTATGTACTAAGACTTTCCCCGCCTTAGAGCACCGCCTGCCGCTGCTGCAACCATCGCCGCACCGCGGGATCTCGTTCCAGCCCCATCGCCATTTCGTAGGCCTCGTGCGCTTCGTCACGCTCGCCTGCCCTAGCCGACAACTCCGCGCGCGCCGCCCAGTACGGCTGATATTCCACCAGCCGCTCATCCGCGCCTATCTCTTGTAGCGCGGCCAGCCCTGGCCCTGCGCCGTGCAACTCCGCGATCGCCAACGCACGATTGATCGCTACTACTGGTGAACCGGCCACCGCCATCAGCGCGTCGTAAAGCTGCACCACTTCCTCCCAGTTCGCAACGCCTGTGCGGCGCCGATACACATGCGCGGATTGCAGTGCTCCCTCCAACTGATATCTCCCAATCGAGCCCATCAGACTCGCTCGCTGCAGCCACTCCTCCGCCTCCGTGATCATCGCCGCGTCCCACAACTCTACGTCCTGCTCCGCCAACGGTACGTACTCGCCATTCGAATTGCGCCGCGCGCGCCGCCGCGCTTCTGCGTGAAGCATCAACGCGAGCAGGCCCAACGCCTCGGGCTCGCTCGGCAACAACTCCGCCACCACGCGGCACAGAAAGATTGCCTCCTCCGCCAAATCGCGGAGCGCGCTATCCGTTCCTGTCCCGTCCGCCCAGCCTTCGGCAAACGCGCCATAAATCGCGTCCAGCACTGTATCCAACCGCCCGCGCAACTCCTCGCGCTCCGGAACGCAAAAGGGAATTCCCGCCTGCCGAATTTTGTCTTTGGCGCGCACCAGCCGTTTGCCCATCGCCGCGGGCGACATCAGAAATGCCGACGCGATTCTCTTCGCATCCAGCCCCAACACGACCTGCAATATCAGTGGCGAACGAATGCTCGCGTCGATCGCCGGATGCGCGCAAGCAAACATCAGCGCCAGCCGCTGATCCGGAATCGCCGCCCCGTCTGGGTAAACAATGGGTGCCACCGTCGAACTCAACTCCCGCCCGAACCCCAGCGCCTGCAACTCTTCGCCAGCAGTTTCATCGCGGCGTTGTGCCCGATACATATCGATCACCTTGCGCCGCGCTACGGTAAGTAACCACCCTTCCGGGTTCGCAGGACATCCCGACGTCGGCCAGTCCGCCAGTGCTGCGGCGAACGCCTCCGACAGCGCATCTTCAGCAGCCGCTACATTCCGCGTACGCGCCGCCAAAAACGCCACCAACTTGCCGTAGCTCCGCCGCGCCACCGCTTCCGCCGCAGCACGCGCCCGCTCGTCTCCCGTATTTAGGTCGGTCGTCCGCACGCCGCCGCTTCCTAACCACCTGCGTTTTGGGTCTTTCTCCAGCCGGAGCCTCATACGCAATAATTGCGCCTGGGAGAGTCGTGGCTAGCCACCAATCACAAGTCACCCACCCATCGCCCACACCGGCCGCACCTCCACCGTCCCATGGCTCGCCGCGGGGCACCGCGCCGCCCAGGAAATTGCCGCATCCAGATCCGCCACATCAATCAGATAGTAGCCGCCAACCTGTTCTTTCGACTCCACATACGGACCATCCAGCACCTGCGGCTTGCCATTCGTCACCCGCACCGTCGTCGCCGCCGAACTCGGCTGTAGCCGGTTTGACCCGCGCAGCGCGCCAGCCTGCTTCAGAGCCTCGGTGTACGCCATATACGCCGCGTATCCCTGTTGCTGCTGCTCCTTCGTCATCCGGTCCCAGCCAGCCTCTTCCGCATGAAGCATCAATAGATATTGCATCTCAATCCTCCCTATCTAAGTATCCGTCGTAGTCGGGCATCATACGCCGCGTTTTCTTCGCTGCCCTCACTACAATGACGCTCCACACTCGCTCATTTGGACATCCACAAAACGTTTTTATGTAGCGCGCCGCCTCTCGGCGCTACCCGCGGCCACTCACTACTACCACGCCATCCCTGGACATTCATTGCCCACCCGCCAATCCATCTGCCCGGCTCCGAGTTTCCGAGCGCAGCGAGGAATCTCTCTTCGATTTATGCAAGCGGCAACAAGTGATCCAGGGGTGGATTCGCACTCGCCAACCATCATTCCCCACTGCTCCCTACCCTACCCACTGACTAATCATCACCGTTATCCACACTCGTCCACAGAAATGCACAGTCTTCCAATGCGAATTCCATTGACGCCGAAATCAGAAAAATTTATTGTGCTCCCAGATTGAACCGGGAAGCTTAAGAACTTTACGGATCAGTTGAGAAGGCGCAGCAAAGTCGCCGCGAATCGGATGTGGGTTCTTCGGAGCCTATTGAAGAGATCGGCAGCTTGCGCGCCGCGAAATTGAACGCAAAGCTCCAAGCCATTGCGGTAGCGGGTGGATGCGCGATCAGCCTGACTGTCATAAGCCGAACGGCCCAATGCAGAAGGGTCAAAAATTTAAAGGCGGAAAGTCTAAAGGTCGAAGGCCGCAAGGCCCGAGCCGATAGAGCAACGCCAATAGAAAGATCGGCCGCGCCACACGGAATCGCAAAGGTCAGAAACTTGACGGCTCAGTTAGAGCGAGCAACTTGCCTTACCGCGAGTTGCGTAGCGAAATTGAACTGAAAAGGTCGAAGCCTTAGCGGCGCTGCATGGAGGTTGGACAAGCTAGTCGGCCAAAAGCCAAAGGGTCAAAAGCCCAACGGCCAGAGTCGAAAGGCAGGTCAAGCCGCCAGACAGAACCGCAAGGGTCTAGAAACTTGCAGCTCAGTTAGAGGGCGCAAACGCCGCAAGGCGATTGCGCCCTCTCTTTTTGTGTCCGGATTCCTTCAGTGGCACAGGCATTCCTGTGCGCGATTGCCGATAAGCGCAACCCTGACGCAATCTTAGGAAGCCTGTCGCACCATCAGTCTTGCACTTTGTACTCTTATGCGTTTTTCGCCTACTGCTTCGGCAACAGCAACAACAACCCACCCCCAGCCGACTCCACCACAGGCAGCTGCCCATTCCAGTTCTCAATCAGCGCTCGCTCAATCTCTACCGGTGTCATGCCGCTGTCCTTCAAAATCGAATAAATCTGCAATGTCAGCTGGGCCCTGATCAACTTTCGCTCGGAATTAGGCAGTCCCGGGTCCGCAAACACATTCCCGCTGCCTTTAGTAACGCCGACAACACGCCGATTGGCTTTTTTCGGTTTTGCTTTCATCTCAATTGCGCCTCTCTCGATAGTCTCGACCCCTCCTTCGCCACCAAATAGTTCCTATTCCCGCGACGCGCAACAGCCCAGCCGCTCACCGCTCGGCCAACGTCACTTCCGATGCTCAATTCAACTGTGAAGGAAAATTATTCCGCGATGGTCAAATCGACTATGGTGGACGCTGCCACTCGCGCACCCGGAGTCGGCGCCTGGTCGATCACTGCTCCGTGCGGCCATTGCGGCGCGCTAACGGTATTCAATTTGCGCTTCAGCGAAACGGATTCCAGCCGCCGCACCGCATCGGCATCGTTCATCCCGATCAGGTGCGGCATCACGTACGCCTCTTCGCGCGGACCCAGCGACACCAGCACATCCACGCGAGGCGAAGCGGCGCCCGCTCCCGGTTTCGGATTCTGTATCAGCACGGTATCGGCAGACACATCCGGAATCGTTACGTTCGAGACTTCGCCCACCTGCAACCCCGCGCGCAGCAATTCAATCCGGGAAACGCGCAGCGAGTTTCCTTCGAGCGATGGAATCTGCAATTGCCGCTGCCCCAGGCTCAGCACCACGTGCGCCTGCTGCGAAACTTTCATCAACAAACCCGCTGGCGGCGTCTGCCGCACCACGGTATTGATCGCTTGCTCGCTGTACACGCGGTCAGCCACCCGCAGGATCAACCCGCGCGAACGCAATTCGCTGCTGGCGTCCGAAACATTTTTTCCCACCAGGTTCGGCATGCTCACTTCGCGCCCGTGGATGGCAATGCGCATCGCGGTAATCGCGCTCAAGAACGCCGCCGACGCAAGAATAAATACCAGCAGCAGCATCCGGAAAAGCCATTCAAGTCGTTCGCGAAAGTTCATGGGAGGTGTTTCCCTCTGCTATACCCGTCATTTCCGAGCGAAGCGAGGAATCTCTCCTGGGTATGTCGCGGCGTCAGTCGCACACGCACTTAGTGTATTCCCGCCGGCGGTATCATGCGCGCACCATTTTTGCGTGCATGCCCGCTTTGCAAAACGCCGCGCAGCTCCCTATGCCGTCATTCCGGGTGCAGCGAGGAATCTGTTTTTGCCGTTGTAGGAGCCGGTCTTCAGACTGGTGCTCGTGTGGTCGCGCGCTTTTTTGCGTAGCAGCGGTTTTATCCCTGCTCTTGGATTCTTAGTGTAGCGCCGGGCTTCAGCCCAGCGCGTTGCAGCGTCAGAAACTGCAAGCCTATGACTTGTGACGAACAACTATTTCTTCACCAACGCCGGCGCCGGGTAATACGGCAACTTATCCTTGCTGGTATCCGCACGCTTCACCTGCAATTCATCGAACAGCAGGGAAGGAGCAATCACCGTGGAAGGAATTCCGCCGGTGCGATTGCTAACCAGCGGATCGTTGCCGGCAGCGCTCAGATCGCTGCGCAGCGCGCGCACGTCGAGTTCGCTGAACACCGCGCCGCGCACCAGTTCTTCGTGGCCGTCTTTGCCATAGACGCGGTACAGCAGCCTGGGTGCGGTCCCGGCCATGGTCTCGACGCGGTAACCGTAAGGCTTGTCCTGGTTGCTGACCATTTCTTGCACGCGTTTTTTCAAAGCGTCCGGCGATTGCGCTTCGGAACTCTTGATCAGCAGCACACCCAGACTTGGTCCAGGAGGAGCTGCCGGAGCCGCGCGGCCATGTCCATTCGATTCTGGAAAATCGCGAATCGGCGTGCGGCCCAGAAGATAATTGGTCAGCACGCCTTTTTCAATGATGTCGACAGGCGCGGACTTCACGCCTTCGCTGTCCACTTCGTAGGAACCGGTGAGGCTTTTGCCGCCAAACTCCTTCAGTGTGGGATCGTCGATGACATCAATAAACGGCGGAAGAATGCGCGATTTGTAGCTGGTGGCAAACGTTCCGGTAGTGCGATTGGGCGCGCCCAGTTGTGGTTTGCGGCCCAGCACGTTGCTGCCAATCAGCGAAGCGACCACGTCGTCTGCGGCGTCCGGCGAAAAAAGCACTGGCCCGCGATATTCTTCCTCGACGATTGGCGCGTTGCGCAAAGCGTTCAGCGTGTTCAGCGCTTCCTTGGTGTCGTGCAGAAGTTTTTCCTTGGTAGGCAATTCGCTGAGTTTCGCCACAGTCCACGCGGGCGTGCGGCCCAGGCGCATGCCGTCCGGCGCTTGCGTGGCCGCGCTGATTTGCACGGAGTAAACGGCGTGGCCGTTGCGGGTGACGGTACCTTCGGTGTTGAGCAGGTAATCATTTACGACGGTGAAGCGCGCCGAAGCTGTTACCGATTGTATGTCCGGATACTGACGATACATATCAGTAACAGCTTCCAAGGTCTTTTTCCACTCCAGGCTGTCCGCTTTCAGTGAAATTGTCGGCTCCACCAGTTGCACCGGAGTCGATTTCGCAAAATCGTCGACGGGATGTTCTTCTCCGTTGAACTGTTTCAAGATCGATTCTTTTTGCGTGAGCGCTTCACCTGCCGCTTTGTAGGCTTCGTCAGTGGCCAGCCAAATCTGGTGACGCAAAGCAATCGGATCGTTGTCTAGCGGAAGCAGCGCGTTGCCGCCAACGCCTTGGCCGAAATAGCTGTCCTGTTTGTAGTCGCCGAGGCGAACCACCACGCGCAATAAGCGCACATGAACTTTTTGATCTTCGCGCGTGGCGCCAAATGCCGCTTCGGTGGTGAAATCCTCGATGTCGCTGACGCGATATTCGATGTAGTACGGGGTCTGCAGTTGATCCATTTTCAATTGCGATTTGGAGCGTTCCATTTCCACCAGTAGTGCGTCGAGAACGGGATCGCCCTTCGCCGCAACTTTCGCGGCGAGCATTATGTCGCCGCCTTTGGAGGCGGAATCATTCGGAGCGGAAACGGCTGGCTTCGCGGCTACGAGAAAAATAAGCAAAAAAAGTGCGACCAGTGCGCTTCGAAAGTTTTTGACGGTTTTACTGTTCCCGAATTCGGCTTTCACGGTTGCACTCTTCACGGTTTCACCTCAGCTTTCGCCTGTACCGTTTGTTTTGCCGGCAAATTTTCAAATCCGGGCGGCGGAAGAATCGGCGGCCGATCGTGTTCGTGGGCGCGCTTTTGCACTTCCATTTCAGAAAAAAGCATGGCCGGCGCAACCGCGGAAACTGGAACGTTGCCGCTTTCCGCTCCGCACACGCCGTTGAATACGTGTTGCTGGTCGCCGGTGGTAATGATGCGCGTTAGCGCGGCCAGCGGAGTGCCAACAATATCTACACCGCGAACCAGTTCGTCGGGACGGCCATCGGCATAGACTTTATAGACGATTACGGGCAGCACCTGAAAGGCCTGCGGAAGCGAACGAGTAGTCAGTGTGAAGCCGCCCTGAATGTCGTCAAAATAAAGACCGTACGGTTTGTTTTGTTTTTTTACTTCGTCGATTAATTTCTGACGGAGATCTTTTTCCGGAACGGTTTGCGAGGATGTGACAATTAAATTTCCCTGGCGGCCGGTGGGCATGAGTCCGGGCTGATTGCGCCCGTGTCCGTTGGAATGTTCGAAGCCTTTGATGGGCATGCGCGAGGTTAGAAAACCTTTTAGTACGCCATTGCTGATCAGTTCTACGCGCTGAGCCGGAACTCCTTCGTTATCGAATTCGTAGGTGCCGGCTAATTTTGTGCCGTTGACCTCGCGAGTGGTGGGATCGTCCACGATGCTCAAGAATTTTGGTATAACTTCCTGCCCGACTTTTTTGGTGAAGGTCTGGCCTTCATCTTCATCGCGCTGGCGATGACCTTCGAGGCGATGGCCGAGCACTTCGTGGAAAAAGACGGCGGCGGCGCGGCCGCTGAGCAGCGCAGGTCCATCGTACGGTTCGGCGACTGGTGCTTTGCGCAGCGCGTCAAGATCGGTGGCCATTTTTTCGGCTTTGGCGGTCAATTCGGCTTCTCGAGGCAACCCTTTTGCGGATGGAGCTTGAAAAGTTTCCACGCGCAGTAAGTCCATGCCGTCGTCGGCGCGCGTTTGCGCTTCCATGATCAAACGGGTGGAGGCACTGGGAGTAACGATTGCGGTGCCTTCGCTGGTGACCATGCGTTCTTTGGCGTTTTGTTCCTGCAAGACCACGCTGGCGAAATAAACTTCCGGGTATTTGCGAAATACGGCGGAGACGCGGCGAATTTCGGCCTCCCACGCGGGGCGATCGAGATCCGGCAGGTTAACGTCCTCGCCGGTGTGCACGACGGCAGGCTCTTTGGAAAAGTCCGGAGATTCGTCTTCTTCTTCCGCGCGAACGGCGGTATTGGTTTTGACGTTCAAGAAAGCAGGCGAGGCGCGCTTGTAGCCGCGGTCGGTCAGTTCCCACAAAACACGGGCGATGGCATCGGAGTCGGTGCCGAAGGGAATGCTGCCAGACATCATGCCGCTTCCGCGGCTTTGGCCGTGAGTGTTGTCGAGCGCGGGAGAGCCGACGCGCATGGTGACGTCAACCTGGCGCCGGTGATTGCCGCTGTCAGTAAGCAGCGAACCGTAAGCGCCAGCTAGCACAATCTGGCTTAGATCGTAGAGGGTATAGCTGATGTAGTAGGGAGCGGGATCGGTCTTGGCCAGATCGGTTGTGGCGCGCTGCAATTCGCCCCGCATGGTTTTCATCACTGGATCGGGCGCTGCCTGATCGGCCGCATGATCATCCGGAGTATCCGCATATATTCCAGCCGGCTGAATCAGCAGCGCAGCGAGTAGCGACGAAGCGGAGGCGCGGGCCAGCCATGGATGGCGTACGGATACACCCCAGAATTGGCACAATTTGCTCAATGATTTCAAGTATGTACTCCCAGAGTTGCGTGACGATCTACCGTGATTCCATGTTCGACCGCGAAGCGATATTTGACCGTGACCACGACGAAAGCTGAGTATGCCTGACCGTACAGTAACCTGCAATGTAACGTCAGCGGAAATGTTCTCCAGATTGCAAGCGGGCGCCATTGGCGAACTCGAAAGCGGAAACTTCTTTTCGTCCTTCCACTTTGACGCGGGAAACCCCCAGAGGAGTTTCATCGCCGCAGCCGACCAGTAATTCGGAGCGTTCCAAGCGAATTTCACCGGGAGAGAGGTTGGATGCATGGTCTTTAGGCACTGGTTGGCCCTGAAGATGGCAAGTTGCGCCCCTGAATTCAGCGTAGGCGCCGGGCCAGGGAGTGAAGCCACGCATGTGGTTGAAAATTGTTTGCGCGGGAAGGTTCCAGTTGATGTGGCCGTCTTCCTTTTTCAGCAGCCGCGCCGCGGATGCCTTCGAGTGGTCCTGTGCGGTTGGCTGGAGTGTGCCGTCACGCAGGCCGCGGAGTGTTTCAGCCATCAGAGGAGCGCTGATTTCGGCCAGGCGCGCGGCGAGTTCGGGAGTGGTCTCGTTCAAACCGATTAGCGTTTCGCGTTGTAAAAGCATGTCACCGGTGTCCATACCGGCGTCAATGCGCATGGTGGTGATGCCGGTTTTTGTTTCACCGTTGGCGATGGCCCACTGGATGGGAGCTGCTCCGCGGTATTGCGGGAGCAGGGAAGCGTGCGAATTGATCCAGCCGAGCTTCGGAATGTTCAGGAGACGTGCGGGGATGATTTGGCCGTAGGCGATGATGACGATGGCCTCGGGAGTGGCGGCGCGGAGGAATTGTTCGGATTCGGGGGTGCGGATTTTTTCCGGTTGGAAGACGTTTATGTTGGCGGCCAGAGCGGTTTCTTTTACCGGGGACGAGGAGACTTCCCGGCCGCGGCCTTTTGGGCGATCGGGTTGGGTGATGACAGCGAGGATTTCGAAGTCGGGTTGGGCGAGGAGGTACTTTAGGGTGGGGATTGCGAATTGTGGGGTGCCGCAGAAGAGGAGGCGCAATGGGTTCAGTCCGGGTTGAAATGTATGTTGAGATCCTTCGCTGCGCTCAGGATGACAATCGTTGCAAAAAACGTTCTTATACAACGCGTTGCGGCTTAGGTTGAGATCCGTCGTCCATCCTTATCGAATGCACTCAGGATGACAAGTGTTTTAAAGCGCGCGCATAGATTACAGCACGAGGGCAGTCTGGGGTTGCGATCCTTCGGGCGTCTTTGTCGCAGGGATTCAGATGAGAAACGAAAGGACGGATCACAATTTTTGCTTTGTGCTGAGCGAAAATTGCCATTCTCAGAAGGCCTCCGCTACAAAAAGAGACTCGTCAGAAGAAATCGTGGGTTGATACCGGCTCGAGACCCCAGGTGACGACATGTTCGACCGCGTCGAAGACCTCGTCCCAGGATGTGCGAAATGCCTCCGCCGTCTCTTTCCATGACAATCGCCCCGCCCAACGGGCTAGGAAGAGCATGTAGGCTTTGGTCAGTGTGCGTTTGCCGTCGCCCCAGGGAACTTCTTCGATAGCCACAACGCCGCAGCGGCGACAGTCGACGCGCCGCATAGTGTACAGAAGGAAGACGGGAAACCCCCACAGGGGGACGAACTCAAAGCTCCGTTCGGC
>WNFR01000974.1_pt1 | contig 32951 bp, 36 predicted proteins | sample 5400221 | NCBI WGS metagenome assembly WNFR01 (sample SAMN13153357, study PRJNA577476) | soil metagenome | isolation source: 40 cm soil under Madrone tree | place: USA:California | collected 2016-06-14
ATTGCGTAATGAACCACCGAGATTTTTATCGCGATTATGAAAACCACTGAAGCTAGCGGGACGCTGATAGACGAACCACGAACAGGGGAGACCACGGCGAAGACCGCCGTAAAACCTGCGGTCGACGCGCGCGGCGCAGCGTCGAAGACTGCGGTGAAAGACTCGATGATCTTTATTGATGGAAAGTTTTATTCGCAGGCCGATGCCAAGATTTCTGTCTTCGATCACGGTCTGCTTTATGGAGACGGAATTTTTGAAGGTATTCGCTTTTACAATGGCCGGGTCTTCCGCCTGGAAGAACATCTCGATCGGCTCTGGGATTCGGCGCGCTCGATTTGTCTCGAGGTCCCAATGTCGAAGCGCGAGATGACGGAGGCGTTGCTGGAAACGGTTCGGCAAAACGATTTGCGCGATGGTTATATTCGTCTGCTCGTCACGCGCGGGGTCGGCAATCTCGGATTGAATCCAGCGCAATGTGAAACTCCGAGCGTTATTATTATCGCCGCAACCATCACGCTGTATCCCGAGGCCATGTATCAGAATGGTCTCACCGTCGTCACGGTGGCGACGCGACGCACAAATCCGGCTGCACTCAATCCGGCGGTCAAATCGTTGAACTATTTGAACAACGTCATGGCGCGGATCGAAGCGAACCTGGCCGGAGCGGACGAAGCGCTCATGTTGAATGACGCCGGCAATGTGGCTGAATGCACGGCCGACAATGTATTCGTGATTAAGCGTGGCCAGATCTTCACGCCGCCCATCACCGCCGGAGCCTTGCGCGGAATCACGCGCTCAGTCGTTTTTGAAATTGCGGCCGAGCTCACCGTCAAAATCACCGAGGCTGACATTACGCGACACGATGTTTTCATCGCGGACGAATGTTTTCTTACCGGGACAGCCGCCGAGATTATTCCGGTGATCAAAGCAGACGGACGGCCGATCGGAAACGGCAAGCCGGGACCGATCACCGCGCGCATGATCGCGCGGTTCCGGCAATTGACGCGCGAAAGCGGCACGGAGATTTATTCATAAGATCGACATCCTGGAGATCGGCGCAAAAGGTGCTCCAGAAACTTTCGACTTGAATGTTCTGAGCAATTAGAGGTCTAAACTACAGCGATGTTGTGCGACGTTTGCAAATGCAATGACGCAACTGTCTTCCTGACACAAATTTTGGAAGGCAAGATGCAGAAGGTCAATCTGTGCGACGCCTGCTCGAAGGAGAAAGGCGTGCAGGATCCGACCGGCTTTGCTCTGGCCGATCTTCTCCTTGGCATCGGTGCGGCCGAAGAAATCGAAAGGGGCGCTCCGACGCAGAAATGTCCGGTGTGTGGTTTTACGCAGGCCGATTTCAAAAAGACAGGACGTCTCGGATGCAGTGTTTGCTACGCCACATTTGCAGAAGGATTGAACACGTTGCTGAAGGCGATGCACAAGGGAACCGAACATGTCGGCAAGTTGCCGCAGCGCGCGCATCGCGCAGTTGAATTGAGCGATCGCATGCGCAGCTTGGCTGAAAATCTGCAAAAGGCGGTCGCCGAAGAGAATTACGAAACGGCCGCGTCGTTACGCGACCAGATCAAACAACTGGAAACCGAGCTCGCAAGTTAGCCATGAAATTTTCCAGTGTCATGTCAACCGGCGGTGAGTGGCTGCGCGGGGAAGGGCCGCATCATCAGATTGTGATTAGCAGCCGCGTCCGGCTGGCGCGTAATTTGCGCAGCCGCGCGTTTCCTGGATGGGCCAAGAAAGCGGAGCGCACTGCGATTCTCGAATTAATCAGACCGCGCGTGGAAGAATTGCCGGAGATGCAGGATTCGTTTTCAGAACTGCTCCAGGACCTTTCCGCGATCGAGAAGCAAGTATTGGTCGAGCGGCACTTGATCAGTCGCGAGCACGCGGCCAAAGGCGCTGGCAGCGCCATCGTCATGAATCGTCGCCAAACGCTTAGCCTCATGATCAACGAAGAAGATCATTTGCGCATGCAATCGATCCGTTCCGGCTTGCAGTTGAAGCAAGCCTTCAAGCTCGTGGATAAGATCGACAGTGCGCTCGAGAGCAAGCTGGAGTTTGCTTACGATCAACGCCTCGGATATTTGACTGCTTGCCCGACGAACGTTGGCACGGGCATGCGCGCTTCCGCCATGTTACACCTGCCCGGTTTGGTTTTAAGCGAGTTAATCAACCAGGTCATTCAGGCGGTGAGCAAGATCGGTCTCGCTGTGCGCGGACTCTACGGAGAAGGAACCGAAGCGATGGGCAACCTTTTCCAAATTTCAAATCAGACGACCCTTGGTGAAAAGGAAGACGAAATCGTCAACCGTTTGAGCAAAGTCATTGAGACGATCATTGAGAAAGAACACGACGCGCGCCAGGTATTGATTCAAAAAAGATCGAATACCCTGTGGGACCAGATCGGTCGCGCATACGGTGTGCTTACATTTGCTCACGCCATGACATCCAAGGAAGCGCTTAACTTATTGTCGATCATCAAACTCGGTGTCGATCTGGGGGCGTTTCCGGAAGATAGGCGTCTGCCGATCGACGAGCTCTTCATCGACACGCAGCCGGCGCATTTGCAAAAGAGCTCGCAGCAAAAGCTGAACGCAGAGGAGCGCGACCACTTGCGCGCGCAAATCATTCGCGAGCGTTTGAAACTCTTCCCTAAACCTGATATTAGTAAACTGGCGAGGGAGTCGAGCGACCAGGCGGCTTCAGAGCCGTCCAACAATGAATAATTTTACACCGCGCGCTCAACAGGTCTTAGCTCTCGCCCGCAAAGAGGCCGACCGGTTCAATCACAATTACGTCGGCACCGAGCATCTTTTGCTCGGACTGATCAAGCTTGGGCAGGGCGTGGCCGTGAACGTTCTGCAAAAAATGGGTCTCGATCTTGAGACGGTGCGGATGGAAGTGGAGAAGCAGGTTGGCTCCGGCCCGGAAACAAAAATGGTCGGGAACATTCCCTACACGCCGCGCGTGAAAAAAGTTTTGGCGCTGGCCGGCAAAGAAGCGAAGGCGCTCAATCATTCCTACGTTGGCACCGAACACATTCTGCTTGGGCTTTTGCGCGAAGGCGAAGGCGTGGCCGCGCGTGTTCTCAAAAGTCTCGAGGTGGATATCGAACGCACGCGCAATGAGATTCTCAAAGAACTCGATCCGAATTTCACACCGCCGGAAGCCGAGGAAGGCGGCGCGCCGGAAAGTGGATCGCGCAAAGATGTTAAGACGCCCGCGCTTCGCGCTTTTGGGCGCGACCTCACCGAGCTGGCCAAGAAAGGTGAGCTCGATCCGGTGATTGGACGGCGCAACGAAATCGAGCGCGTCATTCAAGTGCTTTGCCGCCGCACCAAGAACAATCCAGTCCTGATCGGTGAAGCGGGCGTGGGCAAGACCGCGATTGCGGAAGGACTCGCCCAGGAAATTGCCAGCGGGAACGTGCCGGAATTGCTGCGCGAGAAGCGCGTCGTCACTCTCGATCTTGCCTTAATGGTCGCCGGCACCAAGTATCGTGGACAGTTCGAAGAGCGCATCAAAGCGGTCATGGACGAGATTCGCCGCTCCAAGACGGTCATTCTTTTCATCGACGAGTTGCACACCATCGTCGGGGCGGGTTCGGCCGAAGGCGCGATGGATGCGTCGAACATCATCAAACCGGCCTTGAGTCGCGGCGAGTTGCAATGCGTTGGCGCGACGACCATGAACGAGTACCGCAAGTACATCGAGAAAGATGCCGCGCTCGAACGCCGTTTCCAAACCGTGAAGGTCGATGCGCCGACTATCGACGAAGCCATCGAAATTCTGAAAGGACTTCGTCCGAAATACGAAGCGCATCACAAAGCCAAGCTCACGGACGACGCTCTCGAGACGGCCGTAAAATTCTCCGAACGTTATATCACCGGCCGTTTTCTGCCCGACAAAGCCATCGATGTCATGGATGAAGCCGGTGCCCGCGCACGTATCGGCGCCATGACGCGTCCGCCGGACGTGAAGGAAATAGAGAAGGAGATCGAAGAGATCCGGATCGAGAAAGAAGCCGCCATCAAGGCGCAGGATTTCGAAAAAGCGGCCTCACTTCGCGACAAGGAAAAACAAACCAAGGAGAAACTTGATTCCATTTTGACGAAATGGCGCGAGGAGCGCGAAGAAAAGGAAGTGATCGTGACGGCCGACGACATGATGCACATTATCTCGAAGGTGACCGGCGTTCCCCTTCAACGCATGGAGCAGGCCGAAACCGCAAAGCTCCTCGCCATGGAAGCGGAGCTAAAAACGCGCATCATCGGTCAGGACGAAGCCGTCATCGCCATTAGCAAAGCGTTGCGCCGTTCACGCGCCGATCTGAAAGATCCGCGGCGACCGATCGGTTCGTTCATTTTCCTCGGACCCACCGGCGTCGGTAAAACTTTTCTCGCGCAGCGTCTGGCCGAATTCATGTTTGCCGATCGCGACGCGCTCATCCAGATCGACATGTCGGAGTACATGGAAAAGTTCACAGCCTCGCGTTTGATCGGCTCGCCGCCCGGCTATGTCGGTTACGAGGAGGGCGGCCAACTTTCCGAAGCGGTGCGACGCCGTCCCTACTCAGTCGTGCTCTTCGACGAAATCGAGAAAGCGCATCCTGATGTGATGCACCTGCTTTTGCAGATTCTCGAAGACGGAAAAATTACCGACTCGCTCGGTCGCAAGATCGATTTTCGCAACACGATCATCATCATGACTTCGAACGTGGGCGCGGAGACGCTGCGCAAACAGACCACCATGGGTTTCGCCGCGACCAAACCGATTGGCGAACACGAATACGAAGGCATGCGCGACCGGTTAATGGAAGAAGCAAAGAAGACCTTCAAGCCGGAGTTTATCAACCGGCTCGACGACATCATCGTGTTCCATCAGCTGAGCAAGGTCGATCTGATGAAAATTGTCGATCTTGAGGTGGACAAAGTGCTCGTCCGCGTCAAAGCCAAAGAGGTTCAGATCGAATTGGCCGAGACTGCGAAAGAGTTTCTCATCGAGAAGGGTTACGATCCGATGTACGGCGCCCGCCCGATGCGCCGCGCGGTTGAGCGTTATCTCGAAGATCCACTCGCGGAAGAATTGTTGCGCGGTAACGTCAAAGCCGGCGACACCGTTCAAGTCGCAGCGACGGGCGGAAAGCTGACGTTCAACGTCGCCGAACCGACTGGCAAAGCTCCGGCCAAAGCGAGCTGATGTAACACAGGCTTCCAGCCTGTTCTCAGATTCAGGCGAGACGCCTGAGTTACATGTCGTTATTGACGCCCCGCGGATGCGTAAGCTTTCCTTAAACGCTCGACGGTGAGGTGCGCTTGTCATCCTGACCGGAGCGAAGGATCTCTCACAGAGTGATGGACTCTCTCGTGAGATTCGATTGACCGAGCTGCGATTGCGAGATCCCTCATCCCGCCACGGCGGCATTCGGGATGACAAACCCCCCTACGCCCGCGGGTGCGCGGATGCGTAAGCTTTCTTCAAACGCTCGACGGTGACGTGCGTATAAATCTGCGTTGTCGATAAACTGGCGTGTCCGAGCAACGCTTGCACACTGCGCAGATCAGCGCCCCGGTCCAGCATATGGGTCGCGAAACTATGACGAAGCTTGTGTGGACTGATCGAGATTGGAATCGACGTGTGCGGCAGATAGCGTTTCAAGATCAACCAGACGGAGCGCGTCGACATTCGCTGGCGCGATTTGTTGATGAACAACGCTCCGGAATGCACGTTTGCCGAGGAGCGATATTTCGAGATCGCTTCAAGTGCCGGAAGACCAACCGGACAAACCCTTTCTTTCCGTCCCTTGCCAAAAACGCGCACCGACTCCGTGTAAAGATCGACATCGGAGACATCGAGAGCCGCGAGCTCGCTCAAGCGCAAACCGCTGCTGTAGAAGAGTTCCATGATGGCGACATCGCGCAGTGGCATCCAGACCGGCGCGGCGCGATTCTTTTCGATTTTCAACGGCACCGTGATCAGCTCTTCGATTTGCTGCCGCGTCAACACGAGCGGAAGTTTCTTGTCGATCTTGGGCAGTTGCAGTTCGCGCACGGGATCGCGCGCTAGTTTCTTTCGATTAACGAGAAATCCGTAAAACGTGCGCAAGGCGGAAAACTGCAGCCGAACATAAGATCGCGCTTGGCGGCGCTTCATGATTGCAAACAAATAGTCGCGGAAATCGTCCGCGGTGCATTTTTTCCACGGCGTTTTGTTTTGCGTCCGAAATCCTTCCAGCGCCTGCCGATAAGCTTTGATCGTGCGCGGCGATGCGTTTCGCTCGACCGCGAGATAGCCGCGCAGAAATTCCTCGGCGAGTGGGTCCTTCTTCGCCGGCGCGTCGTTAGTGTGGAATTTAATACTCCGGTCTCTCGATCGTGGCGCTAGTGGTCTTGGCCTGCGCGCCTCCGCTCATCTGACTTTTGAAAATGGGCGGCGGGTTGGTCGAGATGAGTTCGTAGTTCTTCAAAACGAACTCAGGGTAGACCGTATTGCTGGCCGGCTCATAGACTTTGTCGCCGCTAAAATCACCGTACAGTTTGTATTCGTAATTGTTATCGCTGCCGAAACTGAGACGCTCGCGATCCGGCGCCAGTTTTTGTTTTTCATTCAACATGACCATCTGGGCGCTGCTCCAAGGCTGACCGGGCCGGCGCACGTAGCCCCAGAACTTGAAGACCGGTTTGAAATAACGTCGGCCGATATAATAATCGCCCGGCGGTTCCGCCGCGATCTGCTGCGCCATCTCAAGCTTGGTCTGCTGGATTCCTTTCGGCACCGTTTCGCAACCCGCCAGGAAAAACGCAAGAGTTCCACTGACCAGCAAAAATCCAATGGGACGTTTCATAGGATCGACCATGACAAGATCGACATCTACTCAGCTCTGGGCGCCGCGCAATCGCCGTCGTTTCTTTTTTGCATCGAGCGCGGCACGTTTGTAGAGTGCGAGGTATGATCGAACTGGAAGTTTACGCGGCCGTCTAAATTAACATCGCCAAATGAGCGGCGGCATGCCTGATGGTTACTCGATTATTTAACGCGCTCGGCGCCGGAGCTTTATCCCTCTTTCAATATCTAGGCGAGGTGGTGCTGCTCGCGGCCGAAACGTTTCGTTCCATTTTTACGCGCAAGCTGCGCTGGAAATTATTTCTCAGTCAGATCGTCGAGATCGGTTTGCTTTCGCAACTCGTCGTCGTTATCACCGGGGGCTTTACCGGTGCGGTTTTCGCAGCGCAGGCTTATTTCCAGTTTAGCAAGCTCGGGCTGGGGTCGGGTGTCGGGGCCGTCGTTTCGGTGTCGCTCTGTCGCGAACTCGCCCCGGTTTTGACCGCCCTGATGGTGGCCGGACGCGTCGGTGCAGCCATGTCCGCGGAAATTGGGACGATGAAGGTGACCGAACAAATTGACGCCCTGCGCGCGCTGGCGGTTTACCCGATTGATTACCTGGTCGTGCCGCGCGCCCTCGCCATCATGCTGTCGATGCCGTTACTGGTCGCGGAATGCATCGGCTTTGGAATCGTTACCGGGTATCTTACCGCGGTCCATCTTCTCGGCATCAATGGGCCGTACTTTGTCAATAACATGGAGCGCTGGACACAGAAGCGTGACATCATCATGGGATTGACGAAGGCGTTTTGTTTCGCGTTGCTCATTGTCTTCATCAGTTGTCACAAAGGATTGACGGCGCGCGAAGGTGCGGTTGGCGTCGGCCGCGCGACCACTGAGGCGGTGGTGAACGCGTCGCTCGCGGTCCTAATTTTCAATTTCTTTCTCACCATGTTTTTGAACATCATTTTCCCGGCAGGCTACCAGTAGTAGAGAGTTGAGAGTTTATGGTTGAGAGTTGAGAGTTTTTCCAATGGTCGAAGCAGCTTCCCTCAACTCTGAACTAACAAGCAATGACTCTTCGTCCATGATCGCAGTGCGATCGTTGGCGAAGAAGATCGGCCGGCAAGAAATCCTGCGCGGTGTCGATCTTGACGTGGCGGTTGGTGAGACACTGGCCATTATTGGTCGAAGCGGGGGAGGTAAGACGGTTTTGCTCAAGCACCTCGTCGGATTGCTGCAACCGGATGCGGGCGATGTTTGGATTGAAGGCCAGAACATTACCGGCATGAGTGAACGCGAGCTTGGAACAATTCGGCAGAAGATCGGCATTCTTTTCCAAGGCGCAGCGCTCTTTGATTCTATGACGGTTGAAGAAAATGTCGCCTTCCCGCTGCGGGAAGCAGGCGAGCGCGACCCCAAGGTATTGCGTGCGAAAGTGCGCGAGATGCTCGAAGTCGTGGAGTTGGAGGGTCAGGAAGAGAAAATGCCGGTGAGTTTGAGCGGCGGAATGAAAAAGCGCGTAGGTCTGGCGCGCTCGATCATTCGCGGACCGTCATGCGTTTTATACGATGAACCGACCTCCGGGCTCGATCCGGTGGTTTCAGACAGCATCAATCGGTTGATTCGTCGGTTGCAGCAACGCTTCGGTGTCACCAGCATCGTGGTGACTCACGACATGAAGAGTGCGTTCCAGGTCGCCGGTTACATCGCTTACTTGCACGAGGGCCGCGTCTATTTTCACGGCACCCCGGGCGAGTTTCAGCAATCTTCCGATCCGCTTCTGCAAGATTTTCTCCTGGGTCGATCCGAAGAGCATTTGAGAGTTGAGAGTTGAAGGTTGAAAGTGCGAGAGCCATGAACCGCCACGAACGAGGTTTGGAATTCAAAGTCGGCGCGTTTGTCTTTGTTGGATTGTCAATCTTAGCGGCACTGATCGTTCAATTCGGCCGGTTGGGCGAGGGTTTCAAATCGTACTATCCCATCACCGTGCGTTTTACCGACGCGAGCGGGCTTCTCAAGGGATCGGATGTCTTGCTCGCCGGCGCGAAGATTGGCCGCGTCGCGGACGGCCCGCATTTGGTGAAGGAAGGCCAGGGCGTCGCCGTGCCGTTGCGCATTTACGATTTCGTCAAGATTCCAGTCGGCAGCAAATTTATGGTGGGAAGCTCCGGTCTGCTCGGTGATCGTTTCGTCAGTGTTTCGACACCGCCGGGTTCGCCCAGCGCATACATCGCCAAGAACGCATTCATCGACGGCGCACGCGAAACAGGAATCGACGATCTGACACGCGAGGGCGGCAATTTGGTGAACGATCTGCGCGGTGCCGTGCAAAACATCAATACGGCCGTGACGCGTTTGAATCAGGAAGCGTTGTCGCCTGACAACATGGAAAATCTGAAAGCGAGCATCGAGCATTTGAACGACGCGACCGGTTCTCTGGCCGAATCCTCCAAGAAACTTGATGGCGTGATTGAGAAAGCCGACTCGGCCATGGGATCGGCCAAGCGAGCGGCCGATGATTTGCAAAGCGCCATGGTGGACGCGCGCAAGCTTTTCAAATCTGCCACCGAAGGAAAGGGTTTGCTCGCACTGCTTCTCACAAATCAGGAGTTGGCCAACGACCTTCGTGCGCTAATAAGCAACCTTCGAGCACACGGTGTGCTCTTCTATCGAGACAGCGCCGCTAAGATCGACATGAAGACTCGCGAACAAACCAAGCCCCGACAAACAGGAGGACGCTAATGACCCCGCTCATGACCGTAAACTTGCTGCGCGTTCTCTTTGTGACATTTAGCGCCGCTATCGGCGCGACCATATCGGCGGCGATCGTGGCAAATCTTTGGCCCGGCTTAATTATCGGAATGATCTTCGGCCTTGCCATCGTCTTGATCGATCGACTGCTCAAAGGCTTCTCTCTGCGGGCATTTTCCTCCGCTACCTTCGGACTTTTACTGGGCCTGCTTTTCGCCAACTTGCTCATGGCCTCCGACGTCCTGCGTTACCAATCGGAAACAACGCAGTGGACTGCGCGCCTGATCGTTTATTGCGCGTTTGGTTATCTCGGGATGATGCTGGCAATGCGAAGCAACCGCGATGAATTCTCCCTCATCATTCCTTATGTACGTTTCGCTCGCGAAACCACACAGCGCGAACCGCTCGTTCTCGATACCAGTGTGGTAATCGACGGACGCATCCCTGATCTTTGCGCGACCGGCTTTCTCAGTCGCTCGCTCATTGTGCCGCGGTTTGTCCTGGGCGAATTGCAAGCCCTGGCCGATTCCCGTGACCCGATCAAACGCGAGCGCGGCCGGCGCGGCCTTGACATGCTCAACGAATTGCAGCGCTTGCGCGAAGTGGAATTGACCATTCACGAGAGCGCTGCCGAGCAAGATGCCGATCTTGGGGTTGATGCGCGCTTGGTCAGGACAGCCAAGATGCTGCGCGCGCGCTTGCTCACCAACGACAACGCTCTCTGTCAGGTGGCCAGATTACAACAAGTGGGTGCATTGAATCTTAGCGACCTGACGCGCGCTCTCAAGCCGAGTGTCACGGCCGGTGATGAGCTGGAGCTGAACCTCGTGAAAGAAGGACGCGAACAACATCAAGCCGTCGGCTATCTGGCTGACGGCACCATGATCGTGGTCAATCACGCGCGCCCGCATCTCGGCAGAGTCGCCACGGTGATTGTTTCGAGCGCTCTGCAAACCGCCGCCGGTCGCCTCATTTTCGCCGAGCTCAAGAATAACGGCACCTCGCACTCAGCTCTCGCGCGGGAATCGGCCTGACACTCTTCCCCTCGTGAGATACGCTTCCGGCGTGAAGGCGTCGAAGCCAACTACGCCTGAAAACTTACGTGCATTCACTAAGCGCGTCGTTTCAGTGCCGCGGAATGAAATGTTGAAGCGCGAACTGAAATATCGCAACGCGCAGAAAAATAAGAATCGCCGCAGACATCGCTAGGGCACCGATCGCATTTTCAGATTAGTCGAGCAGACGACGTCGTACGCGTTCTTCGCTCAATCCTTCGATACGAACCAGTTTGTCGCGCGATTTCTGACCGCGCTCGAGAACGATCTCGCGCTCGGAGATGTTCAGCACTTCCGCCAGAAAACTGCGTAGCGCGGCGTTTGCTTTCCCTTCCACAGCCGGAGCGCGCAATTTGATTTTGATCGCGTCCCCATGTTCGCCCATCACTTTGTTCTGCTTCGCATTTGGGACGATGTGAAAATGGAGCGTTGCCATATGAGGAAGAATCCTAGACGCTTGCGAGCGTCAGTTACCAAAGGAATCGAGGCTCTGGACGAACGAGTCAGCGAGATGCAGTCTGTTTGCTAGACGGCTATGCTTTTATTTAAGCGCTTATTAACCTCGTGCATTCTCTTCCTCCTTTTGTCGTTGGCGGCGTTAATCGCCATTGGTGTCGTTATAGGCTCACATGGAGGAATAGGTTGGCCGACAGGACCTGGCGCGGTCCACGACGTTAGCAGACAATATGGCGCGGTCGTTTTCCTGGGCACGCTGGGCGTGTCGGCCGTCGTTGCTCTCGCCGTCGCTTTCAGTGGGCTTCTTCCATGGTGCCGGAAGAGATTTTGATTTTCGACCGCGAAGCGAAAACAATCCTCGGTTTAAAGCAGCCGGCCGGCTAACCTGTCACGGTGGTAACGGTGCGTACCTTTTCGAACCATGCTGACGCGGCCGTGGCAAAATCGCTCCTCGATGATTATGAAGTTTTTTGCGCGCTCGTCCACGAGAACGCAAATCTTTTTTATCCCTTGGCCATGCCGGTCCAATTGCAGGTTGACGAAGATCAAGTCGAGACTGCAGTCCGAATTCTCGACGGGAATATCGCAGCATTGGCAGAGCTCGAAGCGGCTGCGCCGAATACTGCCCCGCCCGCGGGAACGGCAACTCCAATTGAAACGCCGAAAAATAATCCGTGGGAATTACTGGCGGTTGCGACGTTTTTTCTTTTGCCAGGAGTTTGCGTCCTGACAATCAAGTATCCCGCAGTCGGGACGTTAGGCTGGTGGACTCGTCGCGCAATCGCCGCCGTGACGATTATCCACTTTCTCGGATGGCTCGCTGTCGCGTTCGCTCTGTGTCTCATCGTCGCTTACTTCTATTTACGACGATCGCGGCGCAGCGATTCTTAAAGTTATCGCAGCCCGACGGCGGCGCGTACGCGCGTCATGACGTCATCGGCGACTTCGTTGGCGCGCCGCGCGCCGCGCACGAGCACTTCGTCGACGTATAATTTGTCGGCCAGAAGTTCTTCGCGGCGTTTACGCATGGGAGAAAAGTATTCCCAAAGCTTTTCGAAGAGTTGTTTTTTGAAATCGCCGTAGCCGGTGCCGCCTTTGCGGAATTTTTCCTGCATCCCTTCGACCTCATTTTTCGAAGCGAAAAGCGAGTAGAGCTGAACGATCGTCGATCTTGCCGGATCTTTCGGCGCTTCCACCGGCACTGAATCGGTCACGATGCCCATGACGCGTTTCCGCGTTTCTTTTTCCTCGCCGAAAATGTCGATGGTGTTGCCATAGCTCTTGCTCATCTTCTGACCATCGACGCCTGGAACGGTCTCGGTCGCGGGGTGAATGCGCGGCTCAGGTAATTTGAAGACTTGACCAAATGTCTCGTTCATTTTCACGGCGAGATCGCGCGTGATCTCGATGTGTTGTTTCTGATCTTTGCCGACCGGCACGATGTCGCTGTCGTAAATCAAAATATCGGCGGCCATGAGCACGGGATAACTGAACAGGCCGACCGTCGCGGGCATGCCGCGCGCGAGTTTGTCTTTGTAGGAGTGCGCACGCTCGAGCAGACCCACCGGCGCGACCGTTGACAGAATCCAGGCGAGCTCCGTCACTTGCGGCACGTCGCACTGCATGAAAAGCGCGCCGCGGTCGGGATCGAATCCGCAGGCCAGAAAATCGACCGCGACGCGCCGGCTGTTTTCGCGCAAGACGTCGGGATCGCGCACGCTCGTGAGCGCATGGTAGTTCGCGATGAAATAAAACGCTTCGCCTTCCGCCTCCAGCGCGATAGCGCGCTGGATCATGCCAAAGTAGTTGCCGATGTGGAGGGCACCGCTCGGTTGAATACCGGAAAGGATGCGAGGCATTACAAAAGATCTTCAGACAACATCGTCGATTGATCCGGCGAAACTGGCGGATCGACAAACGTGAAGTTCCTTATGGATCAATAACCCGCCAGGGCCGCTCGCAAGCGCGATGCACCCGGAGGCGGCGCGACCCGGCCGTTCAGAATCTCCATGGCCGTAACCGGTCTGCGGTAGTACCGCGCGTTCTCGTCCTTTTGCGTTCCGATCACGGCGCCCTCGAGAGATACGCCGGCGAAAAGTCCCTTGCTTCGGCTATAGGTATAGATTGCCGCGGTCGGCGTGACAGCGGCCTCCGCATTTCGTCCGACCGGGCCGGCCGCGACGCTGGCATCGGCGCCGAGAGTCACATTGCCGCCGCGCGAAAACGCGCGCACGGCGTCGCGGTTGTTCAGAACGAAAACGAAATCAGTTGCCTGCCCACCAGCCTGCAGACCAAAGCCTGCGCCTCCCGTCGCGATGAATGATGGTCCCGACCAGCCGTGACCGGTTCGCGCCACGACGACGCCGTGGCCGGCCTTGGCGCTAACAACAAAACCGACTTTGACCACTGTGATGATGGCGAGGCCGCGGGCGTGGCGAAGCACGTCTCGTGGAATACCCTTTTCTGGCATGCCACGGAAATCGCGAATGATGTTGGCGCAATGGTCAACGGTTTCCTGTTCGTCGGCCCGGACCGTGGCCATAAGCGCGAGCGAAGAGATAAGGATAAGAGAGAATATTCTTTTCATTGATGTATGAGTTTTCGGCACCGTAAGGCGGGATGGCGGTCTCGCAAGAGTAGATGTCGATCCATTCGACTTCGCTCAGGACAAGCCTTACGGAATGAGCGAATGACGAAAGCGTGCATTGTTTCGGAGTAACCAGACATGGAAAACGACACGACCTTTATGCGCGAAGCTCTCCGCTTCGGCGAGAAAGCGTTTAAAGCCGAAGAAGTTCCGGTGGGCGCCGTCGTGGTGCGCGCGGATAAGATAATCGCGCGCGCCTACAATCAGGTTGAGATGCTCAAGGATGCGACCGCGCATGCGGAAATGCTCGCTTTGACGCAAGCCGAGGCAGCCGTGGGAGATTGGCGGCTGGTTGATTGCGACCTTTATGTAACGAAGGAACCATGTCCGATGTGCGCGGGCGCAATCGTGCACACGCGAATTCGACGCGTGATTTTTGGGTGCGCCGATGTCCGAGCCGGCGCGGCCGGAACCGTCATGAATTTATTGCAGAATCCCGCGCTGAATCACACTTGCGAGATTACTTCTGGCGTTCTCGAATCCGAATGCGCGAAGTTGTTGCAAACTTTCTTCAAGACCAAGCGAAAGCGGATCGGTGGGAACGGCGACCGTGAGCAACCGCCAGCGTAAGATCGACGTAATTATGCCCGCCCTAACAAATAGCAGCGTTTTAACGCTGGGCTATTATCGTGTCGAGCAATTGGCCATGCGAAACTTGGGACAGTCGTCTAGTCTTCGGCCAATTTCGCCTCGCCTTTGGCGGCTTTTTGTCCACGCAGTTTCGCCTGGATGAACATGTCGATCTTGCCATCCATTACTTCCTGCACATTGCTCGTCTCCGCGCCGGTGCGGTGGTCTTTCACCATTTGGTAAGGCTGGAAAACGTATGAACGAATTTGATTTCCCCACGCCACATCGCCCTTCTCGCCGTACTGCCGGTCGATCTCGGCCCGCTTCTTGTCCTGCTCGATCTCGTAGATTTTCGCTTTCAACATTTTGATGGCGAGCTCGCGGTTGCGTCCCTGACTACGCTCGGCCTGACACGCCACGACAATTCCGGTCGGCTTATGCACGATGCGCACGGCCGTTTCCACTTTGTTGACGTTCTGTCCGCCCTTGCCGCCGCTGCGATAAGTAGCGACCTCCAGATCGGCTGGATTGATTTCGATCGGCGCCGAATCCGCGATTTCCGGGACAACGTCGACACTTGCAAACGAAGTGTGGCGTCGCTTGTTTGCGTCGAACGGGGAGATGCGCACGAGCCGATGCACGCCGCGCTCGGTATTGAGATAACCGTACGCGTACTCGCCGATCACGAGCAGGGTCGCGGATTTGATGCCGACTTCTTCGCCCGTTTGCACGTCCACCATCTGCGATTTGAAGCCACTCCGCTCGATCCAACGTTGATACATCCGCAACAGCATGTCGGCCCAATCGCACGACTCGGTCCCGCCGGCGCCCGAGTGGATGGTGAGAAATGCATTCGACCGATCGTTTTCCCCGGAAAGAAATTGGCGCAGCTCGAATTCCTCCAGCTTGTGAATCAGGCGATCGTGTTCGCTTACGACCTCGCGTCCAGCTTGCAGCCGCTGGGCCTCGTTTTGTTCTTCCGTCGCGAGCTGTTGCAATACTTCGAAGTCGTCAATCTCGCGCTCGAGTTCGCGAAAAGGATTGATGAGGGATTTTAGACGCGACACTTCTTCGACATCGGCCTGGGCCCGTTCGCGGTTCGACCAGAAATCCGCCGCGCTCATGCGCACCTCCAGCGCGCCTAATTTTTCCTGGAGCTTTGGAACGTCAAAGAAACCTCCGCAGCTCGCGCACGCGCGATTTCAATTCTCCGGCATCGATCTGTGGAAGCTCCGTAGCCATGGTTAAAAACATAGCGACGAGCTGCACGTCCGCCAGCGTGATTTGATCAACTACCTGCGCGCCGAATCTTTTGTCTTTGCAGCTTTTGCCGGCTCGAGACGGAAAATGGTCTCGCCTTCCTTCATCAGGTCGAGGCGATCGCGCGCGATCGTTTCCAGATAAGTTGCATCGGTCTTGAGCAGATTGACTTCGCGAGTCTGGCGTCCGAGCAAAGTCTTCTGCTCGTTGACCTTCGCTTGCAGATTGTCGATCTCGGCGCGGCCCTGCTTCAACTTATTGTAAGGCGGAACGAAAAGACTGATGATGACCAGCGCTCCCGCAATCAGGAGCAGGACGCGGAGAACGCGATTCAAACGTTGCCAGACTGTGGCATCGCGACGCGCACGGAAATCGCCGTAGGCTTGATCCACCTAGCGCATCTTACCGCCGTACTCCGCTTTGTCACCAAGTTCTTCCGCGATTTGAAGAAGTCGATTGTATTTCGCAACGCGATCGCTTCGGCAAAGCGAACCGGTTTTGATCTGGCCGGCGTTCGTCGCCACCGCAATGTCGGCGATGGTCGTGTCTTCCGTTTCGCCGGAGCGATGACTGATGACGGCGGTGTAATTATTTTTTCTGGCCAGATCGACCGCGGCCAATGTTTCGGTCAGCGTGCCGATCTGATTCACTTTGATCAGAATCGAATTGGCCACGTGTTCGGCAATTCCCTTACGCAAGAACTCAACGTTCGTAACAAAGAGATCGTCGCCGACGAGCTGAACGTTGTCGCCGAGACGCTCGGTCAGCTTTTTCCAGCCGTCCCAATCATCCTCGGCGCAGCCGTCCTCGATCGAGATGATGGGAAAACGCGCGCAAAGATCGGCATAGTACTGGACAAGTTCATCTGCCGACTTTCGTGAACCATCGGATTTTTTGAAAACGTAAACATTTTGTTCGCAATCGAAAAACTCGGAGGAAGCAGGATCGAGCGCGATGAAAATTTCTTCGCCCAGGTTGTAACCGGCTTTCTCCACCGCTTTGGCGATCGACTCAAGCGCGTCGTCGGCGGATTTCAGATTCGGCGCAAAGCCGCCCTCGTCGCCGACGTTTGTGGAAAGATGTCGATCTTGCAAAACTTTCTTGAGCGCGTGAAACACTTCCGCGCCGTAGCGCACTGCTTCCGCAAAAGTCGGCGCGCCTTTGGGCATGATCATGAACTCCTGAAAATCGATCGGCGCATCGGAATGCGCGCCTGCGTTCAAGATGTTCATCATCGGTACCGGCAAGATTTTTGCCTCTGCTCCGCCGAGATAACGAAAAAGCGAAACGTTTTCCGCGGCAGCCGCGGCATGCGCGACTGCGAGTGAAACGCCGAGAATCGCGTTCGCGCCCAAATTCTTTTTGTTCGCCGTGCCGTCGAGCTCGATCATCTTATTGTCGATCTTGGCCTGGTCGCGCGTGTCCCAACCCTTGAGCGCGTTGGCAATTGTCCCGTTCACATTCCGGACCGCTTTCAATACGCCCTTGCCGTCGTATCGCTTTTTGTCGCCGTCGCGAAGCTCCCAGGCTTCGTGCTCGCCCGTGCTCGCACCGCTTGGCACCGAGGCGCGTCCGAGCGCGCCGCTTTCCAGACGCACATCAACCTGAACCGTCGGATTGCCGCGTGAATCCAGGATCTCGCGCGCATGAATTTTGTTTATGCTTGTATTGGCCATTTATTGGATCAGGGCGTTATTTTGGGGGGCGCCCGCCTCCCCTTCAATCCAATCTTTGTTAAGCGGGCCGCGCCGGTCTTAGGGCAGGATCATTTTAAAATGACCAGAAAAAATATGGAATTTCTTATCTTTTGAATACGCCTCTCGGGGTGTCTCCCCCAGCAAAAGGCCCCTCCGACATTCCTTTTGGCAATCTTTCGGAACGTGGCCTAAACTTGAGGCCATGTTCCTGGGACGACGATATCTTGCCGCCATCTTGCTGGGGGCGCTAACCTGCGCCCTCGGCGCAGACTCGCCGCGCTTGTCCTCCGATCAGCTGGCCAAAGCGATCCGTAGCGACTCTATTAGCATTCCGACGCCGGGCGAGCTTTTTGCCGCGCTGGAAAAGCCGGGTAAGCCAAACTGGACCGGCCAGTATCGCGGGCCCATGCCGACGACTTATCGAAACCGCGCGCAAATTGCGCTCAATCTCGGTGGATTGATTGCCGACGGATTCATCGCGGTTGAGGCGCAGGACAGCCAGCAGGTCAAGAATATCGGGGCCGACATTATCAAATTGGCGAAAGCGCTCGGCGTAAGTCAGAACGTTCTTAGTCGCGGCAACAGCATCAACGAGTTTGCCGAGAACAATGAATGGGACGCGCTCCACGAAGAGCTCGAGGCCACGCAAAACGAGGTGAAATCCTCCATGCAATCGCACAGCGACCAGGACCTGGTCATACTCGTGAGTGTCGGCGGATGGATACGCGGCACCCAGGTGGTGAGCGCGGCGGTCATGCAGCACTATGATGAGCGCGCGGCCAAGGTCTTGCGGCAGCCCGGCCTGGTAAAATTTATCCACACCAAGATAAACGACATTTCGCCGGATTTGCACAACGAGCCGCTGGTCAAGGACGTGAGCGATCAGCTCAACGGAATAGAGAAGTTGGTCGCCTTTCCTCCAGGCAAAGCTCCCAGCGCGGATGAGGTGCGCAAGGTCAACGAAGCGGTCGGGAAGGTGATGGAACAAATTCAAAACAAAACCGACGCACCGTGAAAATGAAGATGCCGATCTTGTTATTGTCGACCATGGCGGCGTACGGTTTCAGCGTTACCGCTTTCGCTGAAACGGATAAAGAAGTGGAGGCGCGCAAAGCCGCCCTCGATCTGGCCGGCGCTTTTTCAAACGACGGTTTCAAGATTCGCGACGGACACTGGTCGGGAATGATCAGACCCAAAGAGCACACTCTCATTGCCGTGAATCTCTACGCCGGAAATCACTACTGGTTTTCCGTCGGGGCGACGGAAAAAGCGAAGAAGCTAGCTGTCTCGGTTTACGATGAGAGCGGGCAGCAAGTCGTGACCGAAAGCTACAGTGCTGGCGACAAAGCGGCGGCCGGATTTTCGCCCACCAACAGTGGCCAATACTACGTTTCGGTCGGCCTAATCGAGGGCGAGGAAAGCGGGGTCTGTTTTCTTTACTCCTACAAATAGGGCTCGCGGGGAACGCGTTAAGCTACTTTGGCTTGGGCAATGAAATCGAAACTGGGTCTGGCTGCTTGGGCGACCACAATTCTCTTACTCGTCGGCTGTAGCGAACTCGAACAGAATCCGGCGACAGCGGCCGACGGGGGAAAGTTCTATGTCGTCACGGCCGAGTCCGCCGACTTTTTCCGCTACGGACCCCAGCAAGGCAACGGTCCCGATAAGAAATTGGAGAAGGGAACGCTCGTAACTCTGGTTCGGCCCTCCTTCGGCACCTGCAAAGTGAAACTGCTTGACGGCCAACAGGGTTTCGTCGCGAACGAAGATATTGGCGTTGCTTCGCCTGCCTTGATCGCCGCCGCTACAACTCCCACCCGTCCGCGTAACGCGCGTTTTCGTTTCGATTCTCCCGATCCGCGTTTGATCGTGCCATCCGGGCCGCTCCCGTGGCTCGAGCCGACACCGATTCCGGACGAACGTTCCGGCCGCTAGAAAAGCTTGGCTGTAGTCGCCTCGTCCGCCAACAGACGGACTCGTCCCGCGGAGAGCTTCGTCGAGGCAGTCTCAACCACCGCGAGGAGCTTCCTCGCTCCAACGGCCGGCATTTGCTGGACGCATTGTAATGTCGAGCACATCATCTTTATCAGGATGATGTCGATCCAGGTTTTCTACGAAGGCAATGTTCAGGGTGTCGGTTTCCGCTGGAGCGTGCGCAACATCGCCAAAGGTTTCGACCTCACCGGGTGGATCCGCAATCTCATTGACGGTCGCGTCGAGATGCAGGTGAGCGGCGAGGAAGATGAAGTCCGCGCCTTTCTCAAAGCGGTCATGGAAAGCGAACTGCGCGCGCACATTCGGAAGCAAAACGAAACGCAACTAGACACGCTCGTGGAAGCGCGCGGCTTCGAGATTCGATCATGAACAGACCGGCCGTCGCTGTCACGGGGCTGACGAAAGTGTTTCCAGCTTCATTCCGTCGCCAGTCGATCGTGGCGGTGCGCGATCTCGATCTTCAGGTCAAACCCGGCGAGGTTTATGGATTGCTTGGACCAAATGGTTCTGGCAAGAGCACGACCCTCAAAATAGTTCTCGGCCTCGTCTCGCCAACGCGCGGCCAAACGGAAATTTTTGGACGGAACAGTCGTTTGGTCGAAAGCCGGGAAGCCGTCGGTTTTCTTCCCGAGAATCCATACTTCTATAAATTTCTCACCGGCACTGAAATCCTCCGATTTTTCGGACAACTTTGCGGTCTTTCCGGCGCGTCTTTGAAAAAACGCGTCGATGAAATGCTAGAGTTAGTCGGTTTGACTGATGCGCGCGAGCGCCGTTTGCGCGGATATTCCAAAGGCATGCTGCAGCGGATCGGGCTGGCGCAAGCCTTGATCAACGAGCCCAGGCTGGTTGTGCTCGATGAACCAACGGCCGGTGTCGATCCGGCCGGCTCCCGTCAGATTCGCGATCTGATTGTCGACCTTCGACGACGAGGGACCACGGTTTTGCTCTCATCGCATTTCCTCGCGCAAGTCCAGGAAGTCTGCGATCGGGTCGGCATCCTCGCCGATGGCGTGCTCGTGCGTGAGGGTCGACTCGAAGAACTCCTCGCCATCGAAAGTCAAACCGAGCTCGTTCTCGAAAATGCTTCCGACAAACTCGTCAATGAGGTTGAAGCGCTCGCCGCAAACTCGGGCGCGAAGCTTGTTGCCCGGCGAAGATCGACGACTACCCTCGAACGCTTGTTTCTCGAAGCGACGAGAAATGACGAAGCTCGAATGACGAACAACGAATGAATGACGAGGACTCGAATGACGAACGATTGGGCTGCGGTCCTCTGCGCCGTTTGGGCATTCGGCATTCGGATTTCGTCATTCCCGTCAGCACAACCTGGCAATTGAAATGAGCGAAAATCATCACGTCTCGTTTTCCTTTCGTCGCGTGCTCGCGATTGCGACTAACACGCTTATCGATCTGACGCGCCAAAGGGTCTTCTATTTCGTCCTCATCTTCGCGCTGTCTTTAATCGGCAGCTCCGCGTTCATGGCGCGATTTTCCTTTCAGCAGGAATTCCAAATCCTGAAAGATGTCGCGCTCGGTGCGATGTCGATCTTCACTTCGTTGCTCGCCATCATTGCGACCGCGCGTTTGATCCCGCAGGACATCGAAGACCGCACGGTTTACACCATCCTCGCTAAACCGGTGCCGCGTTTCGAATACGTGCTCGGGAAACTGGCGGGCGTTCTTCTCCTGCTCGCCATCAGCACTCTGATCATGAGCGCGATGTTTCTCGTCGTGCTTTATGGGCGCGAGCAAACCGTCCTGCACGAAACTGCGCGCCAAATGTCGAGTCTGCCACAAGAGCAACTCGATGACGCTCTGCGCGCGGTCCGTTCTTCTGCGCTCAACATCGACATCCTGCCCGGTATCGGACTTATTTTTGTCAAAGCATGTCTGCTCGTATCGTTAACTCTTTTTGTTTCCACCTTCGCAACCACGAACATTTTCACGATCGTCGTGATGGTGGTCATTTATTTCATCGGCCACCTGCAAGCGACCGCGCGCGGATATTGGCTGCAGCAAAGCAACCTCGGCTGGCTCAAACGTGCCTTTCTCGCTCTGGTCGCGTTAATCTTTCCCGATCTGCAAGCATTCAATCTCGTGGATGATATTGTCGCCGGCGCCGCTATTCCGTTGGCGCTGTTTCTCAAAATCGCGGGGCTCGGTGTTTCTTACATCGTGATTTACACCCTGCTTGCCGCCGTTGTTTTTTACGGCAAGAAACTATGACGCGGTTGTTACTCTCGTTCTTACTCTTATTCGGGTTCGGAGCAGCCAAGCTGCCGATCGAGCACAAGCTTTCCGCGCAAGATCGGTCCGCTTCAGGCGGACATTTGCGCGGCGTCGCCTTCGATCTCGATCTGCGCGAACAAGTGGGTCAGTTCGGCTTCATCGCCGCCTTAAGCGGATTTCGTTCGATCGTGGCCGACGTTCTTTTCATTCAGGCGCACGTTGCCTGGGAACAAACGCATTGGGGCCGTCTTCTTCTTTTGCTGAGGCAGGTAACGACCCTGCAGCCGCGCTCGATTTTGTTCTGGGACATGGCGGCATGGCACATGGCCTGGAACGCGAGCGCTGCCGCGTTGAACGACCAGCCGCGCCTTGCTCTTCGCATCAAAGCGCAACGCGAATATTTTGCAGTTGGAAAAGATTTCCTTGAGCGCGGAATCAGAAATAATCCCGAGGCTCCGCGCTTATATGAATCGCTCGCCCGTCTTTACAAAGAGAAGTATCACGATCACGAGCGTGCTTCCGAATTTTTCGCCAAAGCGGCGGCTTTGCCTGGAGCGGCCGGTTACGATCAGCGCTTTTCCGCCTACGAGCTTTCCTATGTTGAAGGCCGCGAGCGCGAGGCGTATGGGCAATTGCTCCAACTTTATCATGCCGGCGAAGAGCACCGGGCTCCTACTTTGATCTCGCGGTTAAAATTTCTCGAAGACAAACTCGGCATTCCGCGCGACCAACGAATTCCCGACGAAAATCGTTAAATCGCTCAATCATTAAATCGTTAAATTATTCATCGTGCGTTTTGCAATTTTCAGTGACATCCATTCCAACCTCGAGGCGCTCGAAGCCGTTCTCGAGGACGCCGAGAAACGCGCGTGCACACATTTTGTTTGTTTAGGCGACGTCGTCGGCTATAACGCGAACCCGCACGAGTGCGTCGGGCGCATTCGCCTGATGGATTGCCCGATCGTAAAAGGTAATCACGACGAGCAAGCTTCGCTTATCGAGTCATCGCGCGACTTTAACGAGCTGGCTGAGCAAGCGATCAATTGGACGCGCGGGCATCTCGATGAAAAAGACAAGGAATGGTTGCGCGGTTTACGCATGCAGGGGCAGGTGCACGATTTCACGATTGTGCACGCGACTCTCGATAGGCCCGAGCAGTGGGGTTATGTCTTCAACAATCTCGACGCCACCGCCAGCTTTACCTATCAACACACGACCGTTTGTTTTTTCGGCCATACCCACGTGCCGATGGCTTTTATTCGGGAAGAAGGCGGCGTGCGCCGCGTGCGCGTCGAGCAGCTTCCGATCGACCCAACCAGAAAGTATTTCATCAACACCGGCAGCGTTGGCCAGCCACGCGATGGCGATTGGCATGCCGCTTACTGCATTTATCACGTTGAAAAGAACGTGGTCGAGCAGCGGCGCATAAAATACGATCTCGAGACGGCACAAAAGAAAATCGTCGAGGCCGGGTTGCCGCCGCTCCTGGCCGAGCGCCTCGCCATTGGAAGATAAGATCGACAATTAATTCCGAGCGAAATGATCCCACAGCTCAGCTTCAGAATTCGCCCTCACCTCCCGCCTACGCTGGGCTTCGGCGCGGCAAGCAATCCTCTTCCTCTCTCCGACAGGGAGAGATGGACGCGCAGCGCCAGTGAGGGCAAAGGAGTAGGCGAGGGAGAGGCGGACGCGAAGCGCCTGGTGAGGGTCAATCACTCTGAACGCGTGACACTTGCGCAAGAATCTCAGCGTTGTTTGCACTTCCGACTTTCGCTTTCTAATTTCTACTTTTAACTGTTCTTCTGAAATCCATCTTGATCATCAAGCCAAGCTCGCTCGGCGATGTTGTTCACACTTTGCCGGCGGTCGCGCTCATTAAAGACACGTATCCGAGCGCCCAGATCACCTGGGTTATCAATCCGGAATGGTCCACGCTGCTGCGCGGCAATCCCGATATCGATCATGTCCACATTTTTCCGCGCGGCGACTTCACCGGCCTGGGCGCGCCAGGTAGTTTGTGGCCGTGGTTGAAAAAGACGCGGGAACTCAGGCCGGAATTGGCGCTCGATTTTCAAGGGCTTCTCCGTAGCGCGCTCATCGGCAAGATTAGCCGCGCCGAAAATCTTTACGGAATGAGTGACGGCCGCGAAGGTTCGCGTTTTTTCTACGATCGTATGGCGAAAGTCAATCAGCGCGAACACGCCATCGAACGCTGTTTGAAACTGGCCGAGCTCGCGGGCGCGAAGGTTGGTGAGGCGCTTCGTTGTCCGCTCCCCACCGGCGATGTGCTCCCGCGCTTCGACGAGTATCCGCCGTTCATCCTCCTGCATCCGTTCGCGCGCGGCAAAAGGAAGTCGCTCTCCAATTCCGTCATCGAGAAATTTTGTAAAGTGTTCGCGCCAACGCGCGTCGTCATCGTTGGTAAATCTATCCGCAAGATCGAACCGACAGAAAATTGCGTCGATCTAACCAATCAGACTACTTTATTACAACTCGTCCGGCTGATTCGCGTCGCACGCTTCGTCGCCAGCGTGGACAGCGGACCAATGCACATCGCTGCCGCCATCGCTCAAAACCTATTGTCGATCCACACCTGGACCAATCCGCGCCGCGTCGGTCCCTACAATCCCGATGCCTGGATTTGGCGGGACGGCAAAATTTTGCGGGTTAGCGAATTGGAGAACACGAAGATTCGCAGGCACGGCCGCCGCTTTAAAGTTAAAGACATTCCTGCAGTCACCGAGCTCATCCGACCGCTCGTCCCCGTCGATCCAATGCTCGTTTGAGTTAGGTGGTCTAAGCGGTTTTATCGGACATTCTTCGGACGTGATACGTGGGCAAGGTGCCGTAACCTTTGGGCGGTGGTGTTTGGCCGACGTAATCGCAAGTGAACCCTCGGCCTTGCGCGCGGCCGCCAGCGCAGCGAAAGCTTCGCTCGCGTAGACTTGGCCAGGCGGAGTGATCGGTTCAATGCGCGAGGCATCTCACGTGCGTGCCGCTATAACTGCGATTGCCGGTGATAGGATCGTCGAATTCGTAAACCGGCCCGGCATGCAGCGCGATGCGCAGATTCAGTCCGCTGCGCAGACCCTTCTCTGAATCGCGGCGAGACCAACCAGCAGCACCTTAGCTGCGCTTGCCCCTCTCCTTCAAAACAAACTCGGCCAGCTGCAAATCTCCCGGGTGAGTAATCTTGAAATTCGGTTGTTCGTTGGGAACGAGAACGACTTTGCCGCCGATCCGTTCGACCGCGGAAACCTCATCCGTCACCGTAACTTTGTCAGCCAAGACCGCGCCATACGCGACCTCGAGTATTTCACGCTCGAAAATTTGCGGCGTTTGCATGGCGAAGAGTTGATGTCGGTGCACTGAACCGCTTACGACAAGATCGACATCGGCGCGCTTGAGTGTGTCAGACACCGACGCAGCGAGAGAAGCCCCGCCGTGTTTTTGGGCAACTTGGTAAACGCGTTCGATTTGCTCGGAAGTAACAAGCGGACGCGCAGCATCATGTACCGCAACGTGCTGCGCGCTTTGAGCCTGAGTCCCAATCTCCCGAAGGTGATCGAGTCCGGCGCGAACGGAATCGTGGCGATGCTCGCCGCCACGCACAATCGCCTGAACCTTCTTAAAGCTTTGCTCGCGGACGAGCTTCTCAACGTCACCATGTCGATCTTCGCGCGCGACGACGATGATCGCCGCGACGGCTCTGGTATTTTCAAACGCAGCGATCGTGTGTGCGACGACCGGTTTGCCGTCAATTTCGGCGAAGAGTTTGTCGAAACCCATGCGACGGCTGCTGCCCGCCGCGACGATGATGGCACTGAGCATCGTTAAATTGTTAAAAATGTTACAACGTTAAAAAGGTTGGATGCCGCTTGCTTACGTTTTAACGATTTAACTTTTTCACTTTTCACGACAATTGCCGTGACACTTCTTGGCTAAGCGTTTTGCCGTCGGCGCGGCCGGCGACTTTGGCTTGAAGCGCCTTCATGACAACGCCCATCTGCGCTTTCGAGGTTGCGCCAAGCTCGGCGATAGTCTCGCGCACGATCTGGGCGAGCTCGGCCGCGCTCATCGCTTGCGGCAGATATTCATTCAAGATCGACAATTCCTTTTTTTCCTTCTCCACGAGCTCGGCCCGCCCGCCTTTTTCAAAACTCTCGATCGAATCCTGTCGCTGCTTTACCTGTTTGCGAATCACCTGCACGGCTTCCGCGTCATCGAGCTCGGATTCGGCGCCGGATTTTTCGATGGCAGCATATTTGAACGCGGACTTGAGCATGCGCAGCACACCCACTTTGGTGGCGTCGTGTGCGCGCATTCCGTCTTTCAGATCGGCGTCGACGCGTTCTGGAAGAGTCATTTGCTCAGGCTACGGTAACGAATTTGCGGTGCAAACTTTTCTTCTCTCGCTATTTCGGAGGGACGTAGTTGAAGGGCGAGTAGTGTAGATCGCACGCGCGCGCCCACACGAACGCCAAAACGTCCGCCCGGCCGGTGGGCGTGAAAGAATGTTTTCCCGGGTTGAGAAATCGCACACCGGCGTAGGTCTCGCCATCCAACTGGCCGCTGGCTTCACCTTCTCGGGAAATGATTTTGTAGGAAGTAGGAATTACACTTTCGAATTCAAGCGCGCCCGGTTGGGCGGGGGATTGTTTCAAATAGCCGCCGACAACGCGGGTCCGGCCTTTTACGGGCAAATAGTTTCGCGCGATGAATTGCCGTGCGTACCACGGGGTTCGTTCGTTCGCCGCGGCCAGGCAAGTGCGGGTCTCGATGCATCGTTGCGCGACGTTGTCGATCACGAGCTTGCGCTGAATTCGCTCGAACATGACCGGCTCGAGCACGGGGCGATAGCACCGTTGCCGGAAAATCGTTTCACCTTTGCAATCGAAAACGTAATCGCCCGGCTCGGTCAGTGTGAGAACGTCGCGCAGCAGGTCGGTCTCGATCTTCGCGCCGTTTATCCAGAAAGGTCGGGTGATAAGCGTGACGAAGAATCCGAGCGCGGCCACAGCAGCCGGCCACACGATAGGGCGAAAACGTGGTGACAGACGCGAGATAAATTGCTTGCTGTCGGTAATGGCGATGAGCGCGGCCGTGACAAAAATGAAGGCGAGGGGATGATAAGGAAGAAAGTCCTGTCGCGTGAGCAATCGCCAAAAACTGTAGAGCGCCGGCAGATAAAATCCGCAGACGAGAAAGACGAAGCCCCGCCGAAAGGCCAGCATAGGCTTGGGAGTCGCGCGTACGATTAGGCGTGCGAGATAAATGGCGATCGAAAAGACAATCGGGAAAACGATTAACCTCCAGGCCGGAGTATTTTTGGCGTCGATGTTCGGCAGAAAATTGTGCTCGAAAACGCCGTAACGAAAATCGGGCCATACACCCTTGATGGCGAAGAAGATCATGATCGTGGCCGGCACAACCGCAGTCGCAGCGAGAAAAATGGCGGCCCAGCGAATAAGATTCGACCACGATTGCCCCAATCTTTGACGACCGACGAGTAGCAGGGCCATAAGGGCGCCGGCCAAGATCGACAATAACAAGAGCACCGATTTCATCGAGAAGGCGAAACACAAGCCGAGGAGAAGACCGGCGACCAAAGCGCGGCGCGTGTTCAGTGGGCCGTCAATCAGCGCAACGACACACAGTAACCAAAGAGGCGCCCACAAATTGTCGGTTCGAAATTCAAATGAAGCAAAATGGTAACCGGCGTAAGAGCCCGCGAGCAGGATTGCCCAGAAACCGACACGCCGGGAAAAGAGTCGCGTCCCAATTTGGTAAGTGCACCAAGCTGCCACGAAATACATGGGCAAGAGGATGAAACGCATCCAATAAAGAATGGTGGGTCGGTCGCCGATGAGTCCAAAAATCGGTGCGAAAATGATGTGAAACAGCGGCATGTGGTTGTCGAAGATGTCGCGATACTGAACGAACCCGCGCGCCCAGGCCCAGACGACGTGCATGTGTTGTGACTCATCGCTGTCGAAGCGGTAACGCAACATGTTGACGGCCTTGAACACGATCATGAGCGCGAACAGGACGGCCGCGGCAATGAATTCGATGCGCGACATCCCAAAATATTTCGCGCCCCGCTCGGCCAATGAATCGGCCCACGACTCGCGACCATCTCCAGATGGAGATGTCGATCTTATCTCCGCCGGCGCCATTAAGCTTTGATTAATTTGCTGCGCGGATTTGCTCCGCACAGACGCGCACGGATTCCGTGTCGCTTACCGAAAAGATATCGACGTCTTTGCTGACTCGTTTCAGCAAACCAGCGAGCACGGTGCCCGCCCCCAGCTCGATGAAGAAATCGCAGCCGCGTTGGAGCAGGCGTTCCATGCAATTCTTCCAGAGCACGGTTGCGGTAACTTGATCCTGTAAAGTGCGCCGGATTTCCGGGAGAGTTTGCACTTCTTCGCCAGTCACGTTGCTAATGATGGGAAAGCGGGGCAGTTGCATTTGAACATCAATCAGAACGTGGCCGAGTTTTTCAAATGCGCTTTCCATCAGGCGTGAGTGATAAGCCCCGGCCACGTTAAGTAACGTGGCGCGGCGAATCCCGTATTCTTTCGCTACCCCAATGGCCGCCTCGATTTTGGCGAGCTCGCCCGAAATTACGATCTGCCCCGGCGCATTAATGTTGGCAATATCGACATCTTCATCTGCGGCCAATTGGCGCACATCGTTTTCCAAACCGCCGATCATGGCCGCCATTCCGCCCACGGTGGCGGCGCAAGCTTCGTCCATGAATTCACCGCGCTTTTGGACGAGCCGCAATCCGTTCGAAAAATCGAATGTGCCGGCGGCCGCATGCGCCGTCATCTCTCCGAGGGACAAGCCCGCGGCGCAATCGATTGGAAATTCGCCGACGAGTTCGCGCAAAATCGACAAGGAGGCGAGCCCGTGCAGGAATAAGGCGGGCTGACAGTTGGAGGTTTTGGTCAGTTCCTCGATCGGACCGTTCCAGGCGATGGCGCTCAAGCCGCGTCCAAGAATTTCGTCAGCCGGTCGAAATAAGTCTGCTGCCGCTGGAAAATTCTCGGCGAGGTCGCGGCCCATCCCGACAAACTGTGCGCCTTGTCCGGCAAACAGCAGCGCAATCTTCCTGGCCATGTCTTTGTAATTAACTGCGATTCGCCGACGATGCGAGTATCGAAATCACGCTAACGCTTCCTCCTGATTTAATTTGCGGGTCAGGAGAGAGTTTTTGGTTGTGCCGGCAATTGGAGTTCTTACTTTGTTTGCGCATGAGAAATCTGTGTTTGTTTCTCCCGCTTTTCGTTCTTGCCTCCTGCGCAACGGTCACACGGGGCGTGCATGAAAAGATTAAGGTCCTAAGTGAACCGACCAGCGCATATGCTGAACTTTCGTCCGGGGAAAGAGGTTTGACGCCGGTGACATTTGTGAAACGCCGTAAGGAAAACTTCGATGTGACGGTGAGTAAGCCCGGCTACATCACGCAGACAGTAAAAGTAAGGAGCAACTTTTCTCCGACTGGCGGCGGCGCCATGGCGGGAAATTTGATTGCAGGCGGTGTTGTCGGCGTCGGCGTCGACGCGGTGAGCGGCGCGAGTTTGTCTCTTTATCCGAATCCGGTTGTGGTCCACCTGGTACCGCAGTCAAGGTCCGTGGATCGCGCGCGCACGAATCGAAAATCGGAAAAAGCAACGCACAATCTCGAGAGATCGTCCCCGCCGCAGTAGTCATCATAAAAATAAGGCTTCGCCGTCGGAGTATTTTTCACTCTCAGGCGTTACTGACGGGATATTTGACGGCGTCGTTACTTTGCGCTTGCGCGGAGGAAGGCCATCGCGAGCATAATTGAACGCTTGATTTATGGCTTTCACAACGCGCGAGATTGAATCTCCTGACCCGGTAACAAGAGTGGTCGCAGCGGAAGCGAAGTTGCGGCAGGCCGACGATGATATCGGAGAGAAGATGGAAATTATCACCAAGGCAACACCGGACGTTGGTTTTTTACATCGTGGCGATGAGAAGATCGCTGAGAACATGCAATACAACCAATTTGTTCCTTACACCGATCGGCTCGATTACATCGCGCCGCTCTCGAACAACGTGGCTTATGCGCTTGCCGTGGAAAAGTTAATGGGCTGGGAAATTCCCCCGCGTGGTCGCGCCATTCGTGTGATTTGTTGTGAAACATCGCGCATCTCCTCGCATCTGCTCGGGCTCGGCGCGATGGCTCTCGACCTGGGCGCGATGACCGTGTTCCTCTACACGTTCACTGAGCGCGAAAAACTCTACGATCTATTCGAACTTTTGACCGGTGCGCGTTTTACGACTTCCTACACCCGCGTGGGCGGCCAGATTCGTGATCTACCGGACACATTTATTCCACGACTGAAAAAATTCCTCGACGAATTCGGCCCGAGTCTGGACGAGTGCGATAAATTGCTGACGCGTAATCGCATCTTTGTCGATCGGACAAGGGACATCGGGGTGATTCCGAAAGATCGCGCCATCGCTTACGCGCTTTCCGGGCCGAATCTGCGCGGCAGCGGTATCGAACACGATTTGCGGCGCAAACATCCCTATCTCGATTACGAGAAGTACGACTTCGATGTCGTGATCGGGAGCGCGGGTGATTGTTACGATCGCTATCTGGTGCGGATCGAAGAGATGCGCCAGAGCATGCGCATTCTGCGCCAGGTCATCGATACGCTTCCGAACGGACCCATCAATGTCGTCGATTGGAAAAATATGGCTCCGCCCAAGTCGCACGTCCTGACCAAGATGGAAGAACTGATCCATCATTTCATCGTTGTGACGGAAGGACTTGATGCCCCGCCGGGAGAAGTTTATTTCGCGGCCGAGAACCCGAAAGGCGAGCTCGGATTTTACATTAACAGCAAGGGCGGGGGAGTTCCGCATCGGTTAAAAATTCGCGCGCCCTCGTTTGTCAATCTAAGCATTTTACCGGAGCTTTTGCCGGGTTGCATGATCAGCGACGTAGTCGCGGTTCTGGGGAGTCTGGACTTCGTGATGGGTGAATGCGACAGGTGACTTTATGAAACTTCTCCCGATACGCTTTGTGGCATCTCGCGTGGGGACGTTATCGCCGAACCCTGTCAAACAGGGCATATCCTTCAATCGAGACGAAGCGATCGGCGAAGATTACAAAAGTGGTTCGATCTTACTTTGTTTTTCCCGAATGGTAGCGGCTTCGCTGCTCGTTCTCCTCCTGGCGTTGGGCGGATGCAATGCCGGCAAGCGAATCACGAAAGCGAACGTCGACGAGGTGAGCGAGGGAATGTCGAAGAAACAGGTGGAATCGATTCTGGGTCCGCCCACTTCCATCGACAGTAAGGATTTCGTCGTCATGAAGAAAACGACCTACGTCTACAGGCAGGGCAAAGACATGGTCACGATCGTTTTTAAGGACGACAAGTTGCAATCAAAGGACAGCACGTTGTCCAACTAGGCGCGCACTTCTGTGGTCTCGACGAGCACGCACGTTCCCGCCGAGCTGGAACAGAAGATGGACGAGGCGATCGCGCGCTATCCGCAGGATCAACCGCGCAGCGCCGCCATGCCGCTGTTGCATCTGTGGCAGGAGCATTTCGGACTCATCAGCGACGAGGGGATGAATTGGATCGCGGCCAAACTTGGCTTGCAACCGATCAATATTCTCGAACTAGTCACGTTCTACCCGATGTTTCGGCAACGAGGCACCGGCCGAACGCATATTCGTGTTTGTCGGACGCTGAGCTGCGCCATGGCGGGCAGTTATCGCGTTATGGAGAACTTGTCCGCAGTCACCGGCACCTTTCGACATCGCAATGGCGACGGCAGACACAATCCCGTGTCGATCAGCGCGGACGGAAATTACAGTATTGAGTTTGTCGAATGTCTGGCCAGCTGCGGGACCGCGCCGGTCTGCATGGTCAACGACCATCTGCACGAGCGCGTGTCGCCCGAAAATGCCGCAAACATTCTAACCGAGGCGAAACACAAGCGCGAATATATCCAGCCGGCGCATCCACTGGAGCGGCGTCTCGTTTTCAAAAATATCGCGCGCAAAGGTTGGACAACGGACATCGATTGTTATTTGAAGGACGGCGGTTACGAGCAACTACGCAAAGCCGTGACCATGTCCAAGATCGACATCGTCGGTGAGGTCAAGACCTCTGGCCTGCGCGGGCGCGGCGGGGCGGGTTTTCCGTGCGGCGTGAAGTGGAGTTTCATCAGGCAGGATGAAAAGAAGCCGGTCTATCTGATTTGCAACGCCGATGAATCCGAGCCGGGGACGTTCAAGGACCGCTACATCATCCACGAAGATCCGCATCAGCTGCTCGAGGGCATTTTGATTTCCTGTTATGCGCTCAACGCGCGCACCGCGTACATATATATAAGAGGCGAATTTCCCGAAGGGGCGAAAATCCTCGAACGCGCCATCGAGGAGGCGCGGGCGCACAATTTTCTGGGCAAAAATATTCTCGGCTCCGGATTCGATGTCGAAGTTTACATTCATCGCGGCGCGGGCGCTTACATCTGCGGCGAGGAAACCGGACTGATCGAATCGCTCGAAGGCAAGCGCGCCTACCCGCGGATTAAGCCGCCCTATTTTCCGGCCGTGCTCGGTCTCTACATGTCGCCCACGATTGTGAACAATGTGGAAACGCTTTGCCATGTGAAACACATCATTGCCATGGGCGGCGCCAAGTACGCGCAGCTCGGCCGGTCGAATAATACCGGCACTAGGATTGTTTGCGTAAGCGGCGACGTGCAGCGGCCCGGCTATTTCGAAATCGAAGTGGGCGCGGTGACGATGGGGCAGTTGATCTACGACATGGCGGGCGGCTTAAGAGATGGTCGTACCCTCAAAGCGGTGATTCCGGGCGGCAGTTCGGCCAAAGTCTTGCGCGCTGACGAACGATTTAAGATCAAAGAAAAGCAACCCGATGGATCGACGGTCGATCGTGAGATGTCGATCTTCGAAATCCCGATGGATTTCGATTCACTCGCCGCCGCCGGTTCGATGGCCGGGTCGGGCGGCGTGATCGTGCTGGATGATTCGCGCGACATGGTTTGGGTGCTCAACAACATCAACGAATTTTACGCGCACGAGTCTTGCGGCCAGTGCACGCCTTGCCGGGAAGGCTCGTTGTGGATGAAAAAAATCACGGACCGCATGCTGCTCGGCGGCGGCGTCGTGCAGGATCCCGAAACGCTCACGACCGTCGCGGATAACATTGCCGGACGGACCATTTGTGCGTTCGGTGAGGCCTGCGCCTGGCCTACGCAAAGTTTCGTTAAGAAATTCCCCGAGGAATTTCTAACACGTGCTACCAAACCGGTTCCTCCGCCATTGCCGCCCGAATCCACATCCGAGGAATTGCTCGAGGAGGGCCAGATCCCGACTGTCCCGCTCGCGCGAGACCCCGGTTGGGAAAAAGCTGGCGCCAGCGGCGTGAT